>LNAP01010987.1_pt1 | contig 10940 bp, 17 predicted proteins | sample 602601 | NCBI WGS metagenome assembly LNAP01 (sample SAMN02440304, study PRJNA202911) | soil metagenome | biome: Subtropical and temperate rainforests or woodlands; isolation source: soil samples (1 kg each in a 20% v/v slurry with milli Q water) were... ...
AGGATTCAAGCGAAGCTCGTCGAAGAACAGGGAGATTGCCTGCTGTACTTCAGTGAGCGGTGGCGGGGTCTGCCATGACATATTGACTGAGCTCCTTGTAGGTAGAGCAGAGTTTAACTTTTCCGCCAAGAGGGAGGTCGACGGCAAGGCGCTGGGTGCGTACTTCACCTGGATGCAGTGCTTGGGGCACCTCATTGAGCATCGGCCTGACTGCGTCGCACATTGCGATCATGGACAGTGCACCTGAAGAGAAAGCCGGGGCGGCCAAGGCACTGGAAGCCACCCGCTACGACTTGGGTACGGACTTGGGCATCACCGGATTTGGGCTGATGCTGGCATCCAGCTACCGCAACGCCATCGAACTACCCGGCGGACTTCCTGCCGGCATGGCAGCCAAGGCAACAGAATCCATCGGCGAAACCCTGGTCGCGTCGCAGGCGCTGGAGGGGGCCGGGGGTTGCCAGAGCCATTGCCGATGCTTAGCATCGCTGCAGCACGATCGACCAGGAAGCGCCTGGTTCCGGCAGAAGCTCCAAAGCTTGCGTAGCGTACGTGCGCGGTAGAGCGCGAGTTGGTAAAACGGACAAGGAAGCGCTCATGACACGGCAAATCACAAAACTCGTAATCGGCGCGGGCATCATGGCTATCGCGGCGCAAGTCGGGGCCAGCGAGTTTCTGATCGATATGCAGGGTGCAGCCGGAAAGCGTGTCAATGTGTACGCCAATGACGCGGCGACCGACCACACGCCGGTCGATGATGTCACGAATCCTGGCCCAAACCGGATCCGTCAGATTGATCTGACAATGGTCTATGAAGCGATCGACCAACCGCTATGGTTGGAATATCAACTCCAGTTCAAATGCCCCAAGCCGAGCAAACGCGGCAATGGCGCGCCCAAGCACAAGGCTGATTCAACCGGCATGTTGGACACGCCGAATTCGGTGGAATTCCGGGTGGCCAGCGGCACAAAGTCCATGAAACAGGATCCGGCGATCATTGATCTCCAGCCCACCGATTGGCAAAGTACGAGCAGCCATACGATGCGATAGGCATGGAATGTAGCCTGCAACAGTGACAGCATTATCGGCGCCAAAGAAACTGCCTCGGTCAATCGTGTGGTTAAGGCCGAAGCATTGCGACCGAAACTGGCAGCCCTTGGTTTGAATGGACTGGAACTGGTCCCGGACGGACTGTCGATGAGTTCGCTTGCCGACTTTACCTGGGAAAAGCTGTGGTCCGATGTACCGAAGCCTGCGATCAACAACGGCCGCAAGCTGACGCCGGCAGAATCGGCAGCGCACAAGGCAAAATTGGCGCAAATGCAGCAACAAGTAACCGAAGCGCAGGGGAGGGTGCAGGGCAGTCTGGCGACGATGAAGGCCGATCTGGATTTTACTCAGGCCGCCGCTGAATACCGGGGAACAAGGCGTTTATCGCGCAGTGAATCGATCCTGATCCAGGTCTGGACGGGCAAGACCGAGCAAGAGGTCGTCGCGGCGAACGGCAACCCAGCTGTCCGTCAGGCCGGGATTGCGCGGACGCTGTCTTATGGGCAGTCCTTTGACAATCGCGTCATGTGGCAGAACCTCGCGACCGGCGCGACGTATGGCGGCGGCGGTTATAAAAGCTGCAACGTCCGCTATGTGCTGATCCCGGACGGCGCCGGGATGCTGAGGGTTGCCGATGTGAATGTCTTCAGTGAAGCAAGTGGCGACACAAGAAAGATACGTGACGCCTGCGCCGACATCTTGAACGTACCAAACGGCTGAAATCATGGCCTATTTTTGAGCCGCGCTCATGCAAGCCGAAAGCTGGCGATACGCCAGCTGCAGCTGGACAACCTTTGAGCGGAACACCTCTTTCCCCTGAAACTGGATAGCGAGCTCATTACTGTCCGGCTTTTCCTTCACCGATTTCCGCACGTCGATGGTGAGCAACAGCGCCCCAGTGCTCTGGCCCGGCATGCTCACATGGGCGGCCTGGACGTTCTGCGTGGGGTGGTTGGTAGATGACAACGTGATGGGAACGATCTCGGTCTTTGTCACCGGAGGGATCGCCTCGCTGACGAACCAAACGCCGCCATGACCTTTTCGCGCCATTCCAGCGTCGGCGGGGCCACGAAGCGAAAAGGTGGAATCTGGCGTGATGAAATTAACCGAGCAGTGGTAACCGGTGTTGACGGGTTCGCGTACCAGCACCCAATTGCCCTCAACCCCCTTGTAGAAGGATTCGCTGAACATCGGCTTGCCCGGATCCGCGCCGCCGAGCAACTCAGGGGCGATTTGAGCAGCGCAGGGGCTGGTCCATGCCATGGTGACTACTACGCCGATCAGCCAATTCTTCATCTAAAATCGCTCTTCATTCGTGGGGCCCTGACGTACGGTTTCGTGCAATTCCTGTCCTACCCCTATCCAAGCGGCTACGGGCCATAGCTTAGCCTTCCAGGACTGCAGTGTAACGCCCTGCACGCCATGTACTTCTGCGAAGACTCTATCCCGTACGGGTCACCGGTGGCGGACTCCAGCTTCTGTCAATGATCGGCTCTTCCCCCGTGACGGGGCAGGGAAGGCAGGAGTGGTTGCCGAGTCTTTGGTCTTGATGGTTTCGTCGACCTGGCCCAGCGGATACAGCACAACCTGGTTGATCAACGCTTTGACTGCGGCCCTGTCCTGGGCGGTATCGTCCATGAAGATGCGGGGCAGCACGGCAATCAGATCGGGGGTGTCCAGGTGTTGGTAACCGGCGCCGTACACGGTGTCCTGGTTGGGACAGGCCACGAAGTTCTGGTCGGACGGGGCCGGAATGCCCTTTTGCATGCGCTTGTTTACTGCAGCTAGGGAGCGCTTGGGCTGACCATGTACCAAGTCGATGACATCGTCAGCGACGCCGCCGACCATCTGCTGTCAGCGGCTGCACGAAACGCTGTTGGCGCAACCGACCTTGCCGGTAAAATCAGCTTGGCGGTGGGATCCTACCTGGACGCGGCAACCACATTACGGACACAGAGCAACCCGATGTTGTCGAAACTTAATGCCGCAACGGCGCTCTGCCAGGCGGCCGCAAGCCCGGCCGAACTTCCTGTAACCCAGCTTCAGGCGATTGACCGCTATGTCGCGCCTGAAGTGACTCGGCAGAAGATCCCTGGCTTGACGCTCGGCGTCTATCGCCATGGGCACGCCGTGGTCTTGAAGGGGTATGGATTTTCGAACATCGAGCACGACGTGCCGGCCGCCCCGAATACCGTGATCCTGTCGGCCAAGGGAAACGAGATCATCGCCACCTCTTGGCCCGTTGATCCGTTTGGCGAGCAATCTGCCAACACCACCGCTCGCATCAGGGCGGCGGCGTCGCCTGTGACGAGCGCGAGCGAGACACAGCCGACGACCGCCGCCAGCACCCGCGACACGATAATTTCTGTCGGCAGTCGTCCTGTCGGCACGTTCCCAGAGTCTGTGCAGAATCGATACGGTGGCAGCTGATTCCGCGACGGGCCATGCTGGGCGGCCCGGTTACAATTTCCGCTCACACGGAGCGGGATGCACATGGACATTCGAAGAGTTGTTGCCGTTGCACTCATGGCCATCTCGCCAGCCGTCGCGGGGCAGGGGATCAAAACGGCTTCAGGGCCTCAACCGACGCCCAGGTACGTGCAAAAGGCCAAACAGCCATACAATCCCGGCGCAACGCCTCTGAAGTGCGATCAGCACGCTGATCCTCGGTACCGTCTGCTTTGCAACGACATTGAGCACGCCCATGTTCAAGGTATGGCGAAACGACAGGGGCTTCCTATGCCATCGGCGGACGTCATCTCGCTGCCGTCGATGGGGAGCGCTGGTGCCAAGGCGCTTGGTGCGGCGTGCATCGGTGGCACCGCAATGCGGCGTCTGCCGAATGGCTGGGAGCAGCTGCGGGACGCTCAGGGGAATTGGCGGCGGTGCCGCGAGCAGTGATTGGGGTGTAGGGGCCAAGCCCCTACGGCCAACGCTTTATCCGCGCTTGGGGCGTCGCGGCCCACGGGACATGTGGACCACATTTGACACCTCGGCGGCGGGACCGGGATCACCCATGCCCAGCCGCCGTTCCCTGCGAGTTCTGACGTACTCGCGCAGGTATATTGTGGCGCAGGGCTTTCCAGTGGTCAGCGATCGCGTCGGCCGCGGCCGGGTTTCCTCCATCATCAGCCGCCATTCCCGGGCGATATTGCAGGTGAGCGACCACCAGGTCATATCGACAGGCTCAAGGCTTTAGCCCTCAGGTGTGAACATGTGACCGGGCTGAAAGCCAAAACCGGCCCAAGGGCCGGTTAGGTTGATGCGGTCGTGCGTATCCATCTCGGTCATGCTGCAATCTCGTCCTTGTTGGGTGTCCGAGAGGGGAAGCAAGAGCCGATCCAGAGCTTGAGCCAGCGCCAGCCGGAGCCCACGAACCGCGAGATGGACCGATATCTCATTTCGCATAATGTATAGAGGGTGTCGCATCAAAGCCGCCCACAGCCGCCTGTACGTCGCGAGGCGAGGCGAAGCCCACCCCCAGCGCTAGGGCCATCGCAGTCGCCGCAAGCCGCTTCCAGAATGTGCGCTCAGGCGACGTGAGCGCTGCGCGCTTCATGATCTCAATCGCCTGTTTTTCAGGCTCCGGATGCCCTTGGATTCGCAGTGCGTCCGCCACCACCCACACCTGCGGGACGCGCCGACCCATGCGGTAGTGACCAATCGCACCGTCCGTGATGCCCAACAGAGGTGCCAATTTCGAATAGCTCTCGACCTTGGCCGAAACCCGGGTGCGCTCGAAAAAGTCGTTCCAGTCCATAACCGCCTCGGTGTCGTGTACAGCCGTAGCCTACAGGTGTTGACGCCTACGGGCGTAGGCGCGTATAAAGCCCCATCGCCTACGCATGTAGACGATACCCGCCAGCCGATCCCCCTAGGTCGCTGGCGGGGTTTCTAGGGGCTAGGGGAGGGGGTAGGGGATGCACGGATACATGCTTGCGTGCGGCGCGCTTGGAGCGGCCTGCGTGCTTATCGGATCGGCTCGTTTCGTGGCGTGGGTACTGGACCGCCGCGAAGAAGCCAGCACCCGTTCCATTCGTGACGCCGCATTCGTTGCCCAAGCATCGGCCGAGGTGCGCCGTGGCTGACCTGGCCGCTGTTCTCTTCGCTCGCCAGGACAGCATTTACAAGAGCTTCCCCGCGGCAGATGTCTACGACATTGAGCGCGATGCTCGCACCTGGAGCGGCGGAACGCCGGTCGTTGCCCATCCCCCTTGCCGCGGCTGGGGTCGCCTGCGCCAGTTCGCCAAGGTGCGCCCTGATGAACTCGAACTGGGTCGCTGGGCTGTTGAGCAGGTTCGCACTTTCGGCGGCGTGCTGGAGCATCCCGCGGAAAGCACGCTGTTCAACGAATGCCGCATGCCGCACCCCGGCGAGTTCCCGGACGTCTTCGGCGGCTGGACGTTGGAGATTGAGCAGTTCCACTTCGGTCACCGGGCTCAGAAGCGTACCTGGCTGTACATCGTTGGCTGTGCACCGGATCAGCTTCCGGCTGTCCCGCGGCGCGAGGGACGTCCGACGCATTGCGTCCGCCCGACAAAGAACGGCGTACGTCTTCCGTCCATCGGCAAGGCAGAGCGCGAGCATACGCCGGCTTCGCTGGCGGCTTGGCTCGTTGACCTGGCTCGGACGTGCGAGGTGCGCCATGGCCGTTGAACGCGCGGTGCTGGAGGGCTCGGGACTCCCCTCGTCTAACAGGGGAGTCAGTGAATTCAGGAACGAGACGGGAACCCTGACGGTCGGCATTGACTGGTTCTCCGCTTCGGTAGATCTTTTCGCCGCCCTTCGGGAGGTCGACTTCACCGAAGGTGAGACGCAAGAGGAAATGCGGCAGTGGATCGACGCTAGCGCGGAAAACGCCCGCGTCGCGGCCCTACAGGTGTTCTGCTGGTTCTTCGCCGGGCTGGGCCTTGAGTTGGACCTGGCAGCGAGCGGTGGTCGCTTCTACCTGTGGCGCGTAAAGATCCTCAATGCCGCAAAAGAGTTCGTCGGCATGATCGAGCTGGGCGGAGAAGAGTGCCGGCGTGCGGATGGAACCTATACCGCACGCATCGAGTTGACCGGCACCGGATGCAAGTCCGTTGGCGCAGCGCGCTGCGGCCATGCGAAGCGGTGGCTGGAGCTTCGAGCGAAGCTCGAAAGCTGCGCCGGAAGGATCACCCGTGTTGACGTGTGCGCTGATGACTTGATCGGCGACTACCCGTTGCGCCTGGCTCAAAAGTGGTATGCCGATGGTGAGTTCGACAACCGTGGACAGCGCCCTAAAGCGCAGCTGGTTGACGACTACGACAGTGGCGACGGCAAGACGCTCTATGTGGGCGGGAAGAAGTCGGAAAAGCAGCTGCGCGTCTACGAGAAGGGCAGGGAGCAGGGCGACAAGAACTCACCATGGGTTCGCTATGAAGCGCAGTTCCGCGCGTCCAATCGGAAGGAGCTTCCTCTCGACGTTCTTCGGGACCCTGCGTCATACCTGCTGGGCGCGTATCCGGTCTTGAACTTTCTGCATTGCGTGGCAACACGCATCGACATTACGAAAGCCGCGGTGGAGGCGACCTGGAAGAGCGCGCGCAGACACTTGCGCCGCCAGTACGGCGCCACCCTGGCTTTCATCAGCCGCAACTGCCCTGACGCTGAGTCGTTGAAGGCAGTCATTGAAACCTGCACCTCGCCAAAGCTGCCGAGGTGGGCAACAGGAGAAACAGCAGCGCTATGGCCCGAAATCGCGGGCGTAAACCAAACCTCAAAGGGGTAACGCAATGGACAACATCATCAAGGTCACCGTGCTGGATTCGCAGATCGATGAGCGTGGCGGCACGTTCAAGAACGACCGCAACGAAGACGTCAAGTACAGCACCCGCAAGCAGAAGGGCAAGCTGGAAACCGGCGGCTTCGCGTACCCCTTCGATGTGCGCCTGGACAACGGCCAGCCCGCTTACGCCGTGGGCGAATACGAACTGGACGTTGCCGCCATGGCCCAGGTCAACAAGGGCGTTGTCACCCTGAGCAAGTTCACCGTTTTGCGCCAGCTGGGCAAGCCCGCACCGCGCTCGGCCTCGGCGGCCTGATCTATGTCCCTGTGCGTATTCCTGCAGGCAGACGGCACGCTGGTCCCCACCGGGCAACCAGTTGCCGAATGCACGGGCTACGTGCTGGTCAGTGCTGCTGAACACGGCATCTATGAAGTCGTGCAGCAAGCACTCGCAATGCCCACGCCAGAAGACGCGCTCAAGTGGTTCACGGCGTGTTGTGGTGCGGTGATCGTGTGGTTCGTCGTGGGGCGCATGGCCGGTAGCGTCGCCACGATGTTTGACAAATAACCGGCAAAACCAATCAACCAACCAATGCTAGGAGAGACACCATGGATGCAATTCTTTCGGGCCTGAGCGCTGCCGATGCCGTTCCCGCCCTGATCGGCGCGGCCACCATCATCGCCCTCTTGGGCTTCACCAAGTGGGCAGCGAAGAAAGTGGCCGGTTTCTTCGGCTGATGCAGGGCAGGGCGGGGCGGTGCTACGGCATCGCCCTTGCTCTATGTGGGGACGGATAGGGGTAGGTCATGATCATCTTGGTGTTGTGCGGGTTCATCGGCGCGTGTTGCGGCATGGCGGGTGTCAAGGGCCTCGACGCATGAAGCGCTTTCTTGTTGCCCTGGCACTGGGGCTCTGCACTGCCGGTGAGGCGGATGCAGCATCCACGTATCCCGATCAAGGCGCGGCATATGCTGCATGTATGGCAGCCACTGATGCTGCGGTAAAGCAGTCGCCGGGATCACGCAAAGAACCGAAATGCGAAATGAAGGACGAGTCTGGAAATGTAAAGCCGAACATCTATGTCGGTTCATTCCAGTACACGCCCAACGGATCAGTCTGGCAGCGCTCAGACGTGGGTCAATTTGATTTCCCGCTCGGTCAGACCTGCGACAAGCGTCCAGAGCAGACCGGGTGGAAAGGCGGCGGAGCCTCGGGAACCGGTGGCGTATGCAGCGACGGGTGCGCGTACGAAGGCAGCGTGTGGGCAGGCTCGCCGACAGGTCGCCTATTCACTCCAACCGGCGCGACGTGCAACAAGAGTGAGATGCCGCCTCCTGAAAGCGCAGAGCCGGGCGGTGGCGATGGCGGCGGTACCGGCGGCGAAACGGGCGGTGGTGACGGTGGTGGCGACGGTGGCGGTGATGGCGGCGGAACCGGTGGAGAGACCGGTGGCGGCGGCGGTGGAGATGGCGGCGGTGATGGTGATGGTGATGGTGACGGGGATGGAGATGGCGGCGGTGGTGGTGGCGGCGGTACCGGCCCCGGCGAGGGAGAGGGTGACGGCGATGGGCCAGGTCAAACCACGCCGCCTGACGGCAAGCTCTACAAGAAGTCGGAGAAGACGATTCAGAAGGTGGTGGATGACTTCTTCGACAAGGCAAAGAAGACCGAGCTGGTAGACGGCATCGGCGACTTTATGAAGGTGCCCGGTGGTGGTTCTTGCCCCACGTTCACCCTTGGCGCGTCGAAGTGGTGGCAGGCCATGACCTACAGCGCGCATTGCTCGGGCGAGTTCTTGGCGCTCCTGAAAGCATGCGGTTACGTGATCTTCGCGATCGCAGCCTACGCGGCTGTGCGCATCGCATTGACCTGAGGGCGGTCTATGTTGGCTGGTTGGCTCGATGACCTCACAGCGTGGCTGTGGAAGGTCCTGATTGCAGTCTTTGAGGCGCTGTTCGACCTCATTGGCGATTCCTTTGTGCGCGGCTTTGAGATGGTCGCCACGGTGGTTCTGTACGTGCTGTCGAAGATGCCGCTGCCAGAGTTCATGCAGGGTCAGAGCATCGGCTCCATGCTCGCCAATGGCGGTGGCACCGTGTTGTGGTTTGCCGATGTGTTCCAGCTTGGGCCATCCATGGTGATGATCGGCGTTGCCATCGTCTTCTATCTGCTGCGACGCGTCCTCACCATAGGTATCTGGTAATGCTGGTTTTCAACGAAGGTGTGCCGCGCGCCGGAAAGAGCTACGACGCGGTAAAGAATCACATCCTGCCCGCGCTCAAGAAAGGGCGTCGCGTGTTTGCCCGGTTGAACGGGCTGCGCCACGAGAAGATCGCCACTCACCTCGGCATGACCGAGAGCGACGTGCGGCAGCTGCTGGTTTGCGTTGACACGAAGGACGTTGTGGCCACGTTCTCCTGCAGCCAGGACGACAGTGGAAAGTGGTGCATCCCTGATGAGTTCAAGGATGCGCTTGTCGTCATCGATGAGGTCCATGAGTTCTACGTCAACGAGCGCAAGCCGTTGGCACCAGCGGTTGAGAATTTTTGGGCGCTGCTCGGCCAGAACGGTGGCGACGGCGTCATCATGACCCAGTGGATCAACCGCCTGCATTCTGCGGTCAAGGCGCGTATCGAGCGCAAAAACACGTTCCAGAAGCTCACAGCGGTGGGCAGCAAGTCGCGCTATCGCGTCACGTTTTTCCACACCACCTCGCCGGGCAAATACGAGAAGGTGGGCGGTCAGACCCTCAAGTACGATCCGGCCATTTTCCCGCTCTATGACGGCTACGCGCCGGGCGCGGAGAACACTGAGGTCTACGAGGAAGGCGGCAAAACGGTGTGGGCTGCGATGGCAATGCGCACCGTGATCTTCGTTGTCCTGGGCAGCATCGGCGCGTACTTTTTCGCAGGGTTCTTCATGCGTTCAAAGCCCGAAAAGAAGCCTGTCGCGGAATCTGTGACGCAGGCGCCGCCAGCGCGTGTGCATGCCCCCACTGGCGGGGTGCCGGCAGCAGCGGAAGAGCAGGGCGTTCGTGCGCCGGAACCCGACCCGTTTGCGGACCTCACCACCGAACAGCGGTACATCGCGGATCTGGCGGAACGGGGCCGCATTCGGCTGTCGCTGATTGCCCAGGTCGCCGGTGAAGATCGGGCGTGGGTGCAGTGGATCAGCAACGATACCAACGAGGTCATTGAGCAGCTGGATATTCGGCAGCTGCGTGCGTTGGGCTATGAGGTCGCCGTCGAATCGTATGGCCTGCGTCTTTCCGCTGGAAAGCACGTCACGGTTGCGACGGCTTGGCCCTACAACGCGCCCGTGCGCGAGAAGGATGCGCGCCTATACAACCTGTCGGGCGGCGGCGCTGGTGCCGTGCCTGCGAGCGTAGCGAGTGGGGGCGGCGCTGGCGTCGGCGGCCACAACCTGAGTGGAGCCGCTGTGATCGGCGTGGCAAGCCGCCCGATGGCTACATTCCCTGAGTCGCCTCAGAACCGCTACAGCGGCAAATAGCGTGACACGTCACGGCTCGTTGGCTACCATCGCCCCCAGCTATAGGGGGCTACATGGACGTAAGAGCGATAATCACTGTTGCCGCCATTCTCTGCGCGGCATCGGCATCGGCATCAGCACAGCAGATTCGGACCGCCTCAGGCCCTCAGCCTGCGCCAAAATACGAGCCCAAGCGAAAGCAGCCGCTCAATCTTGGTGCTACACCTATGAAGTGCGATCAGTTTCCTGATCCACGCTTCCGCGTTCTGTGCAATGGCATTGAGCGCGACTACGTCCAGGACACGGCAAGGCGGCAGGGATTGCCTGTTCCATCGGCAGAGCTGGTTGAGCTTCCCGCGATGAGCAGCCCGGAAGCCAAGCGATTGGGCGCCGCTTGTATTGGCGGTACGGCCATGCGACGGCTCAGCAATGGATGGGAGCAACTCAGGAACGCTGAAGGGCATTGGATACGCTGCCGCGAGCAGTGACCTGGGGTGTAGGGGCATTGCCCCTACGGTCAACGCCTTATCCGCGCTTGGGGCGTCGTGGCCCTCGGGACATGTGGACCACATTTGACACCTCGGCGGCGGGACCGGGATCACCCATGCCCAGCCGCCGTTCCCTGCGAGTTCTGACGTACTCGCGCAGGTAT
>LNAP01005733.1_pt1 | contig 10939 bp, 16 predicted proteins | sample 602601 | NCBI WGS metagenome assembly LNAP01 (sample SAMN02440304, study PRJNA202911) | soil metagenome | biome: Subtropical and temperate rainforests or woodlands; isolation source: soil samples (1 kg each in a 20% v/v slurry with milli Q water) were... ...
ACGGGACCAAACCCGTCGACGTGGAAGCTGGGAACAACCTCAGCAGCGCCATCGGGAGAGGCGGCGGCACCAGCAGCAGCGACTGGGATGTTGCACTTCCACAGCGCCTGTCTGCTGCTACAGTTAGCAGCAGCTCCATCTGCTGGTCTGATGCCTCTACTCGTATTACTCTGTTGAGGGCCATTGAGGGAGATATCTAGCGCTGATACAATGTCCAAGAATGGTGAAGAGAAGCCGATCCTTGGTCGATCAACAACAGCAACGAAGGTCGGCCATTTATCTTGGCATAGCGCCAGATTAACCACTTGGTTCGTCAAGCTGGTGATGTAAGTCAGCGGGATGACAGCGGTACCATCGCATTCCAACTGTAGAACGTTGTGTGAAGACGAACTCTCGCTACTTTGTTGGTTCGCCTCTCGTCCCCACAAATAACTGAAATTGAAACCAAAACAATGACTTCAGTAAAGAAATTTAGATCGTTAAAACATTGGAAATTACCTCAGTATATCGTCCATTTCCAGACCAGCATCCCCATACAAAAGTCCCGTAGAAATGACGCAAATGTCGCAATGGCAGTCAGCAGCAGACCGTGTGAGCAAGTTTTCAAGACGAAATTGCTCATGTGCACACGATAAGGGAAAGCGATCCTTGAACTCTGCTTCAAAGTCAGTGATACTGGAATGGTACGATTTTCCGCCCCAAGTGGAAAAATCCGACAGTAGAACGAGCCTAACCAAATGCCTCCTGGAAGAAGTGCACTTTCTGAGAACATTATCAATGAGATGTATACTGGAAGCACAGTTCACGTCTACTATGACGGTTAGCGACGAACTTCCTCGCACAATGAAATCAATGAACAACTGCGCGAACTGAGTCTCTGTTATTGATGTAAAGAGCAATTGCCGACTTTGAAAAGCATCGACCAGAAATCTGTCGTAAACTCTTCCGCCACCAATAAACCAAGTCTCCATTCCTAGAGGATAATTGCGAAAGATCACTATCGTGAAACAGTAACAATACAGTATAGTATGCATAGAAATACGGCAGTCTTCCATGGTCTTCATGAAACGGTCGACAACCAGTATTCACTATATGCGTTTTTAATGCTACTTTATATATATTTAATGAATAAAACAAAGATACATATTTGTTATTTACTATAAGTGCTAAGTAGTTCCTCACTTCGAAATTCCTCGAAATTGGTCATTACTAATAAAGTTTATCATTCAAAATATGGTTAACTTTGTTGGCATATCGACAATGCTGCTCACTTTGTGTCTAGCTGATTCATACTATTTTCAAAACTATTTTGCGAGCGGAAGAATCATTCTAACGAATCTGTTTGCTAAAAGTTCGATACTCGGAGAAAACATTATTACTAGCAGAGATTTCAGCTTGGCGACACCAAAAACAATTGAATATGTTAACTCATATAAGAGCTATAATAGTATTCCCACACTTTCGCTTCCAGAGTTCGCTTTTATTGGCAGGTCGAATGTTGGGAAATCCTCGTTGCTCAACACACTGAGCGGAACCAATAAAAGAATCGCAACCGCAGGAAAAAACCCTGGCACAACAAGATGCATTAACATTTATGCATGCAAGGACAAGTCTGGCCCTATTTGTACTTTTGTTGACCTCCCGGGATACGGATTTGCAAAGTTGTCGAAAACAGAACAAGACGAAATTTCACGGTTTCTACGCGACTATTTTCTTGCACGCGGCGCATTGAAGCTGGTATTTTTACTGGTGGATTCTCGACGCGAGCGTAACTTGATGGACGAAGATATGTTTTCGGTTAGTGGCAGTTTCCTTCACATCACAACTTTATATGGACAACGGAGTAACAAACTTATTCCACCATGTCTTTTACAAATTTTTGCAGTTTCTCGTCGACCACGGGGTGTCAGTGGCAGTCGTAGCCACAAAAATGGACAAGTTATCAAGTAGTGAAACCAATAAAGCGCTGGGGTTGTTGAGGAGCCATTTTCGCGGACTGGCAATACAAGCATTGGATAGGTGTGCGCACGATGAAGGTGATAATGAGGGCGACCACGACGACGCACACTATGGTGATTCCCAGCACGGAGTCGGGATATTCCCAGTTGAAGTTCCCGTCATTCCGTTCTCTTCCGTGACCGGTCAAGGCAAGAGCGAATTGTGGAAAGTAATTCGTGACAATATGATCACCACTGCTCTTTAGCGTGGAACCATTTCAAGTAATAAGAAACAAGGATATCGTTCACTGTTCATTCATTTTTTTCATATATGGGTAAAAAGAAAAACACTGGAGCAGTACTGGATGTATAATCGAAACAATCGAAGCAGAAGCAGCAGCAAAGTAGTAGACTCGCCTGCTAACAGCTCTTGTGGAAATGTAAAGGGACCCAAATGGGATTCATCATATGTGGGTAACCAGTGTCGCAATACGACTTAAGCCACCACCGGCGGCAATTTATGACTGTTGTATCGGCATCATAGTGCTGAGGTAGCGTTTTGTCTCAAACTCAACTTTTTCGATCGGCAGATGCAGCTGCTTCGCGAGGGTAACTAGTCGGGGCTTATAGACCTTCGGTCTTCGATCTATTGAGACTGCAGGCTCGCTTTCTGCTCCTTCTGCGATGGGATCCATGGTCTTTTCTTCATTCAAAAACAAAAGGCGCAGCATTTCCAAAGGGGAGGAGGTTTCGATGTTACCAAACATCCGTCGATAAGCCTCCAGCTTGTCACCATTAAAATCGCCGTCACGGACCCCTGAGCATGCTTCTTCTTTAAGAGCCGTCACGTGTGCGTGCACTGCGTCAATAACGGACAACAATTCAGACTTGCCGCGCTCGAAGCTCTGGTCGTACGTGAGGTCCTCCACTACGGTACGCCGGAGGAAGGGGTGCTTCAGCAACTCCTTCACGCTCTTGCGCTCGTCTGGATTGCGCTTCATACATTGAGCGATGAAGTCCCTGCACTCCGAGGAGAACTGAGGAGGCAGCACGGGAGGAGGCGCATCGCGGATTCCGTGAAGAATAGTCCAATAGCCACCGGATGTGTCCATTGGAAAGCGACCGAGGGCGATAGTGATCATGGACAGACCAAAGGCCCAGACGTCCGAAGGGAAGCTGTACTCCTTCCCGTCGATGCGTTCTGGCGACATGTACGTGGTGGTGCCCACGAAGGTGTTCGTCTTTGGCAGCGCCAGCTTGCTCTTGACGCCTCCCATGCCTCCTCCGCCAACCTTCTGCGCAGGCTCTGTCAGCTGTTTTAATATCCCCAGATCTGCTACCTTGACCTCTCCACGGTGAGAAATAAGGAAATTACCTGAAGAAAACATAACTTGACTATTAGATACTTTGAATTCTCATAATTTCTAACACTGTTAATGTTACTTGCCTGGTTTCAGGTCTCTGTGTATTTGCAAGTTTTCGTGAAGGAAAAGAAGCCCCTTCAGAGCTTGCACGGCGATATTGGCCAAAGTGGGCTCGTCGTCGCAGCCTCCCTGGTCCGCGATGTCCTGCAAACTGCCTCCATCCATGTACTCGATCATCAGCGACACGATGCCGTCCTCCTTGTTGCTGTAGAAGGTAGAAAGTAACAGGGAGGAGAAAGTGTGAGTAATGATGGAGGGGGACGACAGGCTAAGAATAAACATGGTTCGAGCTTCTTTATACAAATAGATTATCACCTGAAGGCATCATAGAAGTCGACGATGTACTTTTCCGGTCGTCGGTTCTTCTTCGGCAGATGGATTGACGAGCGCCGTGAGTTCTCACGCAGCATACTGAACAGAGATCGCAGCTCTTGCACAAACTGGTCCCTCTTATCCCTAACAATATCACGGGCCCAATTTAAAGGATTAATGGGGAATTGGTCATACACACAACAGTGATGGTTGGGTAGGTAGGTTACCTGTCGTTCACATGAATCATTTTTAGCGCAACAAGGCGCATGTCGGTGAGATCGAGCGCCTTGTACACCGCACTGCTTGCTCCGTGCCCCAGCTTGCACAGCACCACGAGGCGGTCCCGCATGGGCAGTTTCCTGGTCGTCGCGGCCAAGCTATTCCGGTCACTGGGTCGCATGTTCAGTCGCACAATGCCTTCCGCACCCACACCTGCCTGCATGCCATCCACAACCAACATACCTGCAAAAAATAACAAATATTCTCGTCAAACCTATAACAACTGCAAACATGGTATAATTGCGGAATCACTCACCATCGGACTTGTATTGTATGCCGCCACTTGCTTTTGTACGAGTCTCATTCACGCTCCCCGCAGGTTGTGGAGTTTCAGGAGGTAGTTCAATTAAATTTTTGTCGAACTGAGCTAAATTAACCATGTTGTCATCATCATCGTCGTCGGAAACCTAACCAAATAAGGAAGAAAACATGTGGAGTAAGGCTTCCAGATACAGCGCAGAACAGAAATGCCAAATGTTTGTACCTTTCCCCAATCATTGTCATCCTCCAGGCTTATTTTTAAATTAAGGTTCATCATGGACTTAAATTGCACAAGACTTCCTCCATTTTCAACAATTGCGGGGCCCTCTTCAATCCTTTCAACGTGCACAGGTTGCTCGTGTTGATCGTCTGAAGAAGTTTTCCGAGCATCACCGTGGTATTCAACAGAGCGAACGCTTTTGTTGAACTTAGAGCGCAGCTGATTCTGTGGTATATACGAATTTTCTTGTCTTGCATGGTTTTTCAGAGCCATGGCTCTGACACTGTTGGCACTTCTGGTTGTGTGAGATGAGATCTCATTGTGGTGATGGTGATGCCGGTTATTTCCAGCAATCGAAGCTCCAACGCCCATCTTCAACTACAAGGCAATCTATAAATCTATGTATACAGGACTGCGTTTCAATCCACTTGACCCGGCACTTGATTGTGGCGTGCACCACTGTCGGCGCACAAAGTATAACTGCCCCACCAAAGTGTTTGTTTCTTCATACATGCGTCTAAACTCTTTACGCCAACTTGTGCGACGCTATTTCGTTAAAGGTCTGATTCCTGTGTGTCGGTACATACGAATAATAGCGGAATTGCACCACATCCTTCTTGTTCTGGTTCTAAATTCACTTTGATACACAAGTCAAACAAGAGAACTCTAGTCTTGAAACATACTAGCTGATATAAACAAAAAATGAATGACCTGTCGGCGAACCAGAAAGCAGAGTTTGTGAAGCATGTAGAGGAGTCCCAAATGAAGGAGTCCCTCAAGTAAGACTTTGTCGTCTTCTGTTGGTATCGTTTGTGAAGCGAAGTGACACAATCTGTTTTTATTTTACAGAATGTACAACCGATTGGTGGCAAACTGTTTTGACAAGTGCGTGATGACCGATTGGAACGGGGTTCGTGGTACATAGTATTAACTTGTGTAATACACTCGTCCGCTAATTTTTTACACATTTTGACTAGGGATTCTCGACGAAGCAACTATCTGAACCCGAGGGAAAGTGCCTGGACAATTGCGCTGCCAAGTTTCTTAAACTGACGCAAAGGGCTGGCTTTAGGTATGGAGAATATCAAGCTCAACATGCACCCAATGGTGGCCAAAATTAAGTCTGAGAACTGCTGCTGCTCTACGCGCTGCAGCTATTTTTGCTGTACGCATTATTAAAATCAAAAAATTAAATAATCACAAAGTTTAATATTTATCAGTTAATCTTGTGTTCTGCAATTTCAAGAGCGATACTACGCAGCACATCGTAGGGATAAATGTCCGCAAAGTGACCATCGCTCCAGACAATGGAGACACCGTAGTGACCCTTGAGATCGAACGCAGTGGGGTAGGCATCTTCGGCCGCAGAAGGAGGAAGTGATCTGGTCTTGCCCGTCATGGGGTCTCTCATGCGCAGCTCCTTTGCCGGAATGGCGTATTCAACGGCTTGGCTGGCCGTGAAGTACCGCAGCAGCAGCATCCCGCGATGCTTAGAATAGCTGACCGAAGGAACCTATCAGATCAGTCCACCGATTGGAGAAGACAGTATGTGAGAACATACCAAAACCAGTGGATATCGACATAGTGTGAAAAGCAAGCTTACCAGGAGGGCGCTCACTTGGTTCTTAAAAACTTCCAGAACAACATCCTTGGCCAGTGCCCGGTACACAGCAGCGGGCTGCGACTCCGGCTCCGTGATGCAGATTGGGAGAGTGGAGTCAGGAGCTATGGTCGACTGTGACAGAGACGCCTCGCCACTGTCGCTGTCACGCGTGTATATCGGAAGTATATGAAGGGGGCAGTCCTGCAGGCGCTGAAAGGATTCATTCACCACGACCTTGCTAGTACTCATACCATGACTGCTGGTGCTGCTACTGTCGCGACATGCGTCCGTGTGTTCATGCGGAGCGTGCGACCCATCACACCCACCCGACGATCCTTCTGACGATGACGTCAGCGCTGCCCCGCTGCTGCTATGTCCTTGCAGGATACCGCAGCCTCTGAGAAGGTTTTCTCTACCACCACGACCGAAGGGAAAGTAGCGCTTGCCATCATCACCCATGAAGTAGGACATGTTTTCAACCTAAAAAAAATACATATTGTGACGCAATAATAATCAAAACTAGCAAGTGAATGAGCTCCTTCATGCAGCGAGAACCGTCTTACCACGGCGAGAGTGGGAACTTTCAACTCCTCGAACATAGCCACACCTATTACACGCGAAGCGAAAAGGTAAGCGCTAAAGGATTGCAACAAACAAAAGAAAATAAGGTGATAGATGTTGAGAGGCATCAAATCGAGTTACCTTTAGCGGCATCGACGAGAGATAGGGTGTGTGGCGTGGTGACGATGACGGCCCCGGAGATGCAGGCGCTCTGGCTGAGGGTCAGCTGGATGTCCCCAGTTCCCGGGGGCATGTCCACCACCTGGACAATGAATGTTGAGGGAGGAGAACCCATGGGCAACAATAATAATGCCATAATTGTAAGCGATACTACTAACAAATGATTACCAGGTAGTCAAGGTCTCCCCACTCTGTCGCCAAAAGCAGCTGGTTCAGAATGCGAGTCGCAATAGGACCACGGACAACCGCTGCAGCCTTTCCTCCCTGTGATGCAAAGGAACAGATAGATGCACAGCATAACAAAATATATAAATAACACCCTTTGAAGTAATATGTGCAAATCGACGCATTTGTACCGATCCAGGAGCTCCTGATTTTGGGTTGACGTGACCGAAAGACAGCATCTTCAAGTCAGGACAGTGCATGGCCCGCAGCGGCAGGACGTTCTTCGGATTCGTTGGTGATCGCTGCACCACCGGACTGAGTTCAGGCAGAAGGATTGGTAGACTTGGCCCGTACACGTCCGCGTCAAGAAGACCTACACGAAGGCCCATCCGGGATAACGATATTGCCAGATTGGCTGCTACTGTACTTTTGCCAACGCCGCCTACAAAATGGTTGATAATTTAAAGGAAAAGACTCCAAGAAGCAACAATAACACATTTACCTTTGCAGCTGGACACGCCAATAATGTGTCCAACATTGGTCAATGTTGTTTGACTGATAGCCACAGTGTTAAGGCTTGCGAACTTCTTCGGCTCCTCAACTTGGATTGTCAAACCTTTGGACCATGTCACGCCTTCCAAGTTTTTTCGTATAGCAGCTTCAACCTATACAAGATGGAATATAACTTTACAACGTACAAAAAATTAAACGCATCAATAGTCTTCAAGTACCTGCTCTTGAAATGGGTATCCAGGAACAAAGAAGTCTAGGGCAACTCGAATTGCATTATCTTTGACTTTGATACCCTAACACATCATAACATGCAAATGACTTTAATAACCTAATAAAAACATCAAGATAGTAAACGAATACCTGTAGGATTCCTATGGATGCGATGGACCTGTCAGTTGCTGGGTCGGTGATGTCTTTAATGCGGGAGGTGACTTCCTCTTCGAATTTGGCACTCGCAGAAGATATACGTCGAAGAGTGCGGTAAGCGACAACCCGAGCTCCTGCCTGAGTCTTACTATAGCGCAGAACGAAGCTGAAAGACATGGTCAGGTAGATCAACTTCAGTGTGAGCAACTATGTGAAAGAAAGAATGAAGATCAGAACTGTGTGACTATTACCATTTTATGTACTATTAATGATTATTATTGTTTAAAATTAATTCGCATGGTTGCTCAGTGTTTGATTGCAAACCGCCCTATCTTCATCGCTGTCCTACACCGTCATCGGAAATGTTCTCAAACATCAGAGTTCAAGCTGTCTCCTTCAGTGTTGCTAAAGCTGCACGCTCCTTTTCTCAGTTCAAAAAAGTGGGTGTGGTGGGTTTGGGGTTGATGGGACACGGTGTTGCCCAAGTTACTGCCGCCGCTGGATACCAGGTTCTTGCCATCGAGGCCAAGCCTGAAGCATTAGCTGTTGGTATGAAGAGGTTCGTTTTTTGTGAATGAGAACATTTATAATTGTTACATATTTAACAATTGGCTGAACTCTTAACAGAATCGAAGATTCGCTGGCAAAGGTTGTCGCCAGAAGCGTGAAGACTGGCAAGGAAACACCGGTGCGGACTATATTACTATATTATATAACCTGTTTCCTTTGTTTGTGCCATTCCAATTTACCTGCCTCGAATCGCATATCATTGCAGGAAGGCGCTAAGAAAACGTACGACGACATTATGGGCAGAATCACCACTTCTACCAACGTTGCTGATGCTGCTGATTGCGATTTAATCATTGAGGTACGTATTTGAGTTCCCCTCCTTTCATTTTAAAAACTAGTTAAAATTCTGAATTGAACATTTTCAGGCCATCATTGAGAAGGAAGACATCAAGATCGACTTCTACAAGAAACTTGGCCCGCTCATCAAGCCGTCCTGCGTTTTCGCCTCGAACACTTCCTCTCTCGCTATCACCAATATGGCCATTGCCTCCGGCAGAGCAGATAAGTTCGTTGGCTTGCACTTCTTCAACCCCGTCCAGGTGATGAAGCTCGTGGAGGTGATCAAGACCACCCACACCAACCCAGAGGCCGTCAAGGCGGTGGCCGAGTTCGGCACCAAGATTGGCAAGAGCGTCGTGCACTGCGGAGATACGCCAGGCTTCATTGTCAACCGCCTTCTGGTGCCATTTCTTTGCCAGGTGCAGCACATTAAGTTCCCATATCCTTAATTTGAACTTCCCTTTGAGCTTATCGTTTCTGTTATCGTTACAAGGCAATGCTGATGATTGATCGTGGCGACGCCACCACTGCCGACATCGACTTGTCCATGCAGCTGGGCGCCGGCCATCCCATGGGTCCTCTGCATTTGATGGACTACATCGGCATCGACACTGCGCTCAGCATCGTCACTGGCTGGAGACAGAACTTCCCCGATGAGCCCGCCTTCGTCATCCCCAAGTGCCTGTCCGACAAAGTCGCTGCCGGCCACCTCGGCCGCAAGACTGGCAAGGGCTTCTACAACTGGGACGGCGACAAGGTCTTGGACGCCATTGACGGGAGCAGCAAGAAATAAATAAGGAGTTGTAAACAGAGCAACACCTCGATGTTGGAACTGCTTTTTGCCGTTTCACGTGCATTCTTGTTTAGCGTTGTCCTTCCGCAAATAAAAAAGCTTTTTTTGCGAATAAAACACACATTCATTTATTTATAATAGTCCAGTCACTTCTAAATTTTATGTGGGCAACTTCAATCCTTGAAACAAAAAAACACAGGTTAGTTAAACTTCCTCGACTGGGCAAACCACTTCAATTAAATCAGCACGGCCGTTGCCGACACCGATCCATCTGATGCGTGGTCCATTCAGCAGCTCCTGCAGACGCATCACGTATGCCTGGCAGTTAGCCGGCAGCTCCTCGAAGGTGCGGCACTTGGAGATGTCCTCCTTCCACCCAGGCATGGACTCGTACTCCACTTGCACCTGAGCGTAGGTGCTGATCGACGCGGGCATGCCGCGCACCTCCTCACCCTCGTGCATATACCGCGTACCTATCTGAATAGTATCAAACCCACTCAGAACATCGAGCTTCGTCAGGTTAATGTCTTCAATGCCATTCAGCTGGATAAAAAGGAAGACGATCATATTGTCAAATCATCATAACCACACCAAAACAGAAAGAAAGTCTATTTACCATGATAGCGTACTTGAGCTGAGGGATGTCAATCCAGCCGCAGCGTCTGGGTCTGCCGGTGGTGGTGCCGAACTCGCCGCCTGCGGTGCGGAGGGTCTCTCCGGTGGCGTCCAGGAGCTCAGTGGGGAAGGGACCCTCGCCCACGCGGGTGCAGTAAGCCTGATCAAGTTAAGGCGAGAGGAAAAAAGAAGGCACATGTGTGAGTATCCAGAGGACAAAAAATGCGAAGATAGATGAGCATTGGACACAACAATCGGGTGCGAACCTTGACGATGCCGCTGACGGATCGGATGTCCTGCGGGGGCACACCGAGGCCAGTGCAAGAGCTGCCCACCGAGGGGTTCGAGGACGTGACGTACGGGTAGGTGCCGAAGTCCAGATCCAACACTGATGATGCATTTTGCAAATTGTATGATAAGCCGTCAAATAAAAGAAAATGTGTGTGCATGAAAAGTAGACACACGACTTACTTGTTGCGTTCGCGCCTTCGATCAGGATGTTCTTTCCTTGGTCCAGGGCATCGCTGCAGTAAACTATGGTATCGGTAATAAGAGGCAGCAACTCCTCACGAATGCTGTGGTAGTATGCCAGTTCGGCCTCCACATCGATGTCCAGGCCGGGATAGGCGTTGGTGAGCTGTGCCACCAAACTGCGCAGGCGCGCCTCGAAGTAGACCATGTCCTTCAGATCACCCACCCGCAGGCCGTTGCGCTGAGTCTTGTTACTGTAGGAAGGTCCGATACCCTTGAGCGTGGTGCCAATCTTCTTGCCAGCCAGCTGCTTCTCTTGGTAGCCGTCGATGGCTTGATGGAAATCGAACACGATGTGAGCGCGGTCGCTCAGGTGGATGCGGTCGGTGT
>LNAP01005734.1_pt1 | contig 10939 bp, 10 predicted proteins | sample 602601 | NCBI WGS metagenome assembly LNAP01 (sample SAMN02440304, study PRJNA202911) | soil metagenome | biome: Subtropical and temperate rainforests or woodlands; isolation source: soil samples (1 kg each in a 20% v/v slurry with milli Q water) were... ...
CAGCACCGTGCGCATGTACACCGGCGGCGTGGACGGTGTCGCCGCCTGGCACGACGCCGCGCTGGTGGTGCGCGAGGATTTGCGCCCCGGCGACGCGGTCCCCGGCCCGGCCATCATTGCCGAAAAGAACGCCACCACGATCGTGGAGCCCGGCTGGAAGGCCGAGCTGACCGAGCTCGATCACCTGCTGCTCACGCGCCGCGTGGCCCATGTCGCGCGGCACGCCGTGGGCACCACGGTGGACCCGGTGCTGCTCGAAGTGTTCAACAACCTGTTCATGAACATCGCCGAGCAGATGGGGCTGCAGCTGCAGAACACGGCCTACTCGGTCAACATCAAGGAGCGCCTCGATTTCAGCTGCGCGCTGTTCGACGCGGCGGGCCACTTGATTGCCAACGCGCCGCACATGCCGGTGCACCTCGGATCGATGGGCGAAAGCATCCAGACGGTGATCCGCCAGGCCGGAACGGACTTGCAATCCGGCGCGGGCAAGATGCAGCCCGGCGATGTGTTCGTGCTCAACGACCCGTACCACGGCGGCACGCATTTGCCGGACATCACGGTGATCACACCGGTCTACCTTGCCGACGAGGCCGAGCCTACGTTCTATGTGGGCAGCCGGGGCCACCATGCCGATGTGGGCGGCACCACGCCGGGCTCCATGCCGCCGTTTTCCACGCGCATCGAGCAAGAGGGCGTGCAGATCAACAACGTGAAGCTGGTGGAGCGCGGCGTTCTGCGCGAGGCGGAGATGGTTGCGCTGCTGCAAAGCGGTGAGTACCCGAGCCGCAACCCGCAGCAGAACATGGCCGATTTGCGTGCGCAGATTGCGGCCAACGCAAAAGGCCAGCAGGAGCTGCGCCGCATGGTGGGCGAGTTTGGCCTCGATGTCGTGCAGGCCTACATGCGCCATGTGCAGGACAACGCCGAGGAGTCCGTGCGCCGTGTCATCACGCGCCTGAAGGATGGCAGCTTTACCCTGCCGCTCGACAACGGCGCGCAGATCTGCGTGGCCGTGAAGGTGGACACCACCAGCCGCAGCGCCACCATCGACTTCACCGGCACCAGCCCGCAGCAGTCCAATAACTTCAACGCGCCCACGGCGGTGTGCATGGCGGCGGTGCTGTATGTGTTTCGGACGCTGGTGGACGACGACATCCCGCTGAACGCGGGCTGCCTGAAGCCGCTCAACGTCATCATTCCGCCCGGCAGCATGCTCAACCCCCACCCGCCGGCCTCGGTGGTGGCGGGCAACGTGGAGACTTCCACCTGCATCACCAATGCCTTGCTGGGGGCGCTGGGCGTGATGGCGGCCAGCCAGTGCACCATGAACAACTTCACCTTCGGCAACGCGCGCTACCAGTACTACGAGACCATCTCCGGCGGCAGTGGTGCAGGCGGCGTGTTCGATGGTGCGGGTGCCCTGGTGGGCGGCTTTGGTGGCACGAGCGTGGTGCAGACCCACATGACCAATTCGCGCCTGACCGATCCGGAAATCCTCGAATTCCGCTTTCCGGTACGGCTGGACAGCTATGCCATCCGTGCCAATTCAGGCGGCGGCGGCCGCTGGGCCGGGGGCCAGGGCGGGGTGCGGCGCATTCGTTTCCTGGAACCGATGATGGCCAGCATCCTGTCGAACGGCCGCCACCAGGGGGCGTTTGGCATGGCAGGTGGCAAGGCCGGCGCGCCTGGCGTCAACAAGGTGGTGCGTGCCAGCGGCCGGGTCGAGCTGCTCGACCACATCGGCCAGGCCGAGATGCAGCCGGGCGATGTGTTCGAGATCCACACCCCCGGCGGCGGCGGGTTTGGTGTTGCGTGAGGGGGTGAAGTCAAATGTACCGCTGGCGCTTGTGGGTAAAGCGCTGGCGGCTATTAATTGAGGCGTAATTGGTCCGGCGGCGGGTGATGCCGCCCCGTCACGAATCGCGTTCCTGCGAACCCGTGCCGCGGCTCAGGCTGGGGGGTACATCGCTGCCCGCGCGCCGCGCGCGGAACAAGGCGGCGCGCATGAGGAAGATGTTGGTCACGGGCACCGTGATGGCCACGAACAGCGCGATCAGCAGGGAGTGCAGCGCCAGGCCTTGCCCCTGCAGCGAAAAATACACGATGGTGCCGTGCATGATGAACCAGCAGCCCATGGTGGCAATGATGGACGGCGCATGCACGCGCTCGAAATAGGTCTTGAGGCGCAGCAAGCCCCAGGAGCCCAGCAGCGCAATCGCGGCGCCCGCCAGCACGAGCACCGCGATGATGATTTCTGCCCACAGCGGCAGTGCGGCCTCGGTCATTCGATCACCTCGCCGCGCAGCAGAAATTTGGCCATGGCCGTCGTGCCCACGAAGCTGAACAGCGCGATCAGCAACGCCCCCTCGAAATAGGTGCTGCTGCCATAGAGAACGCCCAGCACCAGCGCCAGCAGCATGCCGTTGAGGTACATGCAGTCGAGCGCCAGCACGCGGTCTTGCGCCGACGGGCCCTTGAGCAGCCGCACCAGGGCGAACACCATGGCCAGCACCAGCATGCACAGGGCAATGGGCAGGGCCCACGAAAGAACTGGGTGGGTCATTCAAAAATCTCCATCAATGGCCGCTCGTAGCATTGCTTGACGTGGTCGATCAGGGTCTGCGGGTCGTCCACCTCCAGGGCATGCAGCATGAGCATGGAGCGGTCCAGCGAGAGCTCGGCCCAGGCGGTGCCGGGCGTGATGCAGACAATCATGGCCAGCACGGCCAGCGCATTGGGGTCGCGCAATTCCAGGGGAATGAGCACGAAGTCGGCACCATGGCGTGGTCGCCCGGGAGAAAGCAGCAGCCGCGCCACGGACAGGTTGGAGGCGACCGTGTCGGCCACCACCGTCAGGCCCAGCCGCAGCACCGTGCCGGGGTGGCGAATGCGCACCGGCAGTGGCCGCAGTCCGCGCGTGAGCAGGGGTATCAGCCACGCCACCAGCAGTGCCAGCAGCAGGTGGCCGGGGCTGAGCGACTGGTTGAGCAGCAGCCACAGCACGAACAGCGCGGTCGACAGCAGGGGGGCGGGCAGCAGGCGTTTCATGGGGTCTCCCTGGATGCAGCGGCATTGCCCGGCGTGGTGGGGCCGGGGAGGGGCTGTGCCTGCATCACGGCGCGGATGTAGGTGCCAGGCGTATGCAGGGCGTCGGCCGTGGCCTGGGTGAAACGCATCACGGGGCCGGCCAGCAAGGTCAGGGCAATGCACAGCGCCAGCAGGACGGCGATGGGCAGGCCCTCGAGCACACGCAGCTGCGGAGCAACGCGGTCATGGGTGGCCCAGAAATGGCGGATGCCGGCCCGCGTGAGGGCAATCAGCGCCAGCAGGCCGGTGGCGATCATCAGGGCAAACAGCACCCACCCCGGCCCGCCTGGCTGGGTGCCGGCCGAAGAGCCCAGGCCCAGTGGGTTGAGCAGGGCGCTGAGCATGGCGACCTTGCCGACAAACCCCGACAGCGGCGGCAGGCCGGCAATGACCAGTGTGCAGACCAGAAACGCCAGGCCCAGCAGGGCGGCGGCCGCAGGGATCACGCGGCCGATCAGCACTTCTTCGTCCTCGTCGAGGTTCAGGCCTTCGGTGGGCACGAGCTCGGCGTTGAGGAAGGGCGCGTTGTCGGCCTGCTCGAAAGGCGCGTAGCTGGCGCCGTCGTTGCGCCAGCGGTCGATGAGGTCGGCGGTGAGGAACAGGGCGGCGACGGCCAGCGTGGAACTGGGCAGGTAATACAGGAGCCCGGCAGTGAGCAGGTTCTGGCCAAAGCCTGCCGCGGCCAGCAGGGTGCCGGACGACAGGATGGCGGCAAATCCGGCCAGGTGCGACAGGCGTTGCGAGCCCAGCATGCCCACCGCGCCAAAGGCCATGGTCAGCATGCCGCCGACGATCAGCCACAGGCTGCCGAACAGCGCCGAGGCACCGGCCTCGCTGCTGAACAGCAAGGTCCACAGCCGCAGGATGGTGTAGATGCCCACCTTGGTCATCAGCGCAAACAGGGCGCCCACGGGGGCCGTGGCAGCGCTGTAGGCCGGCACCAGCCAGAAGTTGAGCGGCCACACCGCCGCCTTGATGAGAAAGGCCGTGGCCAGGATGGCCGCCGCCGCGTGCAGCAGGCCGCGTTCGGCGGCGGCCACCAGCGGAATGGTCTGCGCCAGGTCGGCCATGTTCAGGGTGCCGGTGATGCCATACAGCATCGACACGCCCACCAGGAACAGCGAGGACGCAGCCAGGTTGATGGCGATGTAGTGCAGCCCCGCCTGCACGCGCGGGCGGCCCGAGCCGTGCAGCAGCAGACCGTAGGACGCGGCCAGCATGATCTCGAAGAACACGAACAGGTTGAACAGGTCGGCCGTGAGAAAGGCGCCCGCCAGTCCCATGAGCTGGAACTGGAACAACGGATGAAAATGCACCCCCGCGCGGTGCCAGCGGGCCCCCGCAAACACGATGGCGGCCAGCGCGACCAGGCTGGTCAGCACCAGCATCATGGCCGAGAGGCGGTCCAGGGCCAGGACGATGCCAAACGGTGCCTGCCAGTTGGCCGCCAGGTACACGCCCATGCTGCTGGTGGCTCCGGGCTGGTTCGACCACAGCAGCAGGGCCAGCGCCACCAGCAGTCCGAACGCGGTGGACAGCATGTTGAGAACGAGTTTCAGGCGCTGCCGCTCCTCGGGCAGCAGCAGCATGAGCGCGGCCGTGAGCAGGGGCAGGGCGATGGGCGCGAGTATCAGGTGCGGCATCAATGCCGAGGTTGCCTGCTCCATCAGTGCCATCAGGCTTTCAGTCATTGGATGCCCCGGTGCGCGGCGCAGTGCTCATGGCATCTCCTGCAGGTCGCGCGCGCTGCTGCCGTCCACATGGTCGGTGCCCGACATGCCGCGCGATGCCAGCAGCACCACCAGGAACAGGGCCGTCATGGCAAAGCCGATGACGATGGCGGTGAGCACCAGCGCCTGCGGCATGGGGTCGGCGTAGTGGGCCAGGTCCTGCGGCACGCCAGCGCGCAGCACGGGCTCCTTGTCGATCGCCAGGCCCAGGCGGCCCATGCTGAAAATGAACAGGTTGACGGCATAGGACAGCAGCGACAGCCCCATGATGACCTGGAAGGTGCGCGGGCGCAGCAGCAGCCAGACGCCCGAGCCCGTGAGCACGCCGATGGCGATGACCAGAACGATTTCCATCAGCGGGTGGTCTCCTGTGGGGTTTCCTGGGCGGCCTCCTGCTGCGCTGCTTCTTCGGCCAGGCGCGCGTGGTAGCGGTGGCCACGCACCGACTGGTGGGCAATGGCCGTGAGGATCAGCAGGGTGGATCCCACCACGAGCGTGAACACGCCCATGTCAAAGAACATGGCGCTGGCCACATGGATGTCGCCCAGCAGTGGCAGGTTCAGGTGGACGGTGTGGCTGGTGAGAAACGGATAACCCACCACGATCGCCCCGAGCCCCGTGCCCAGGGCGAACAGCAGGCCGGTGCCGATCCAGCGCCGGGGGAACAGCGGCAGATGGGCCTCCACCCAGTGCGTGCCCGAGACGATGTATTGCAGCAGCAGGGCGACCGAGAAAACCAGCCCCGCCACGAATCCGCCGCCGGGCTCGTTGTGCCCGCGCATGAACAGGTAGAACGCCACCACGGTGGCAAAGGGCAGCAAGAGGCGCACCAGCACGGCGGGCACCATCAGGTAGCCCACGGCAGTGTCGGTGGCGTGGCGCGGGTTGAGCAGGTCGGTCTGCAGGTCGGCCGGCATGTTGCGCTGCTGTTCGGGCAGGTCCATGGTTTCGCGCGCGGGGCGAAAGCGCCGCAGCAGGGCATACACGGTCAGGGCCACCACCCCTAGCACCACGATTTCTCCGAAGGTGTCGAAGCCGCGGAAATCCACCAGCATCACGTTGACCACGTTGGTGCCACCGCCCTGGGTCAGGGCATTTTCCAGGAAGAAGGTGGAAGTGCTGTCGGGAAACGGCCGACTTATCATGGCAAAGGCCAGCCAGGCCATGCCACCGCCGGCGGCCAGTGCCAGTGCCATGTCGCGCAGGCGGCGCCACCGGGTGATCGCCTGCTCGGCAAAGGTGGCGACGCGCAGGGTCTCGTCGCGTTTGGGCAGCCAGCGCAGGCCCAGCAGGATCAGCACCGTGGTCACGATCTCGACCACGATCTGCGTCAGTGCCAGGTCGGGTGCCGAGAACCACAGGAAGGTGATGCAGGTGCAAAGGCCCGCCCCACCCGCCAGGGTCAGCGCTGCCAGGCGGTGGTATTTGGCCTGCCAGGCGGCCGCCAAAGCGCAGACCATGCCCACGGCCCAGAGCAGCGCGAACGCGGGCGACAGCGGCAGCATGCTGCGCTGGCCCAGCTGCAAGCCCTGGCCCCACAGCGGCATGGCGCCGGCGGCCAGCGCCGCGCAGACCAGCCACAGCATCTGCCACTGCAGGCGCTGGGTGGATAAAATGCGCCGGCCGCTTCGACCCATCTGTGTGGTGAGGGCCAGTGCCCCGTCAAACAGGCGCCGTCCCTGGAGATGGTGCATGAAGGGCGGGGCATCGATCCGGTCGGCTGCGCGCAGCGCCCGCAGCGCCAGGTACAGCGCGATCCCACCCCCGAGTGCCAGCAGGCTCATGAGGAAGGGTGTGTTCAAGCCATGCCACACCGCCAGGCTGAAGGCGGGCAGCTCGCCGCCCACCACCGGCCGGGCCGCCGCATCCAGAAAACGGCCTACCGCCCATGCGGGCAGCATGCCCACCACGAGGCACGCCAGCACCAGCAACTCGACCGGAACGCGCATCCAGTGCGGCGGCTCGTGCGGCTGGTGGGGCAGATCGGTGGCCGGCGGGCCAAAGAAAACATCCACGGTGAAGCGCAGCGAATAGGCCACGCTGAACATGCCCGCCACGGTGGCGGTAATGGGCAGGACGAAGCCAAGCGCCGGCGTCGTGTCCAGGAACACCGTTTCGGCGAAGAACATCTCCTTGGACAGGAAGCCATTGAGCAGTGGCACACCCGCCATCGCGGCGCTGGCCACCATGGCCAGCGTGGCGGTGACCGGCATCATCGAACGCAGGCCCGACAGGCGCCGGATGTCGCGCGTGCCGCTCTCATGGTCCACGATGCCGGCGGCCATGAACAGCGACGCCTTGAAGGTGGCGTGGTTCATGGTGTGAAAGATGGCGGCCACGGCGGCCAGCGGGCTGTTCAGGCCCAGCAGCAGGGTGATGAGGCCCAGGTGCGAAATGGTCGAATAGGCGAGCAGGCCCTTGAGGTCGTTCTGGAACATCGCGGCATAGCCGCCCACCAGCAGGGTGGCCAGGCCAGCGCCGCCCACCAGCCAGAACCAGGGCTCGGTGCCGCCCATCACGGGCCACATGCGGGCCAGCAGAAAAACGCCGGCCTTGACCATGGTGGCCGAGTGCAGATAGGCCGACACGGGCGTGGGCGCGGCCATGGCGTTGGGTAGCCAGAAGTGGAACGGAAACTGCGCGCTTTTGGTGAAGGCCCCCAGCAGCACCAGCACGAGGGCCGTGAGGTACAGCGGGTGGTTGCGCACCTGCTCGCCGGCGGCGAGCACATGGTCGAGGTCGTAGCTGCCCACGATGTGGCCGATGACCAGCATGCCACCGAGCATGCACAGGCCGCCCGTGCCGGTCACGGTGAGCGCCATGCGCGCCCCGCGCCGCGCATCGCGCCGGTGGTGCCAGTAGCCGATCAGCAGGAACGAAAACAGGCTGGTCAGCTCCCAGAAGAACGCCAGCTGGACGATGTTGCCCGCCAGCACCACGCCGGTCATCGCCCCCATGAAGGCCAGAAAAAACGAGAAGAAGCGCGGCACCGGATCGGCGGGCGACATGTAGTAGCGCGCATACAGCACCACCAGCGTGCCGATACCCAGCACCAGCATGCAGAACATCCAGGCAAAGCCATCCATGCGAATGACCAGGTTCAGGCCCAGCGCGGGCAGCCATTCGATCTCCTGGCGCAGCACGCCGCCGTCTGCGATCAGGGGAAAGTAGAACGCGGCCTGCACCGTGCAGAACAGTGCAATCAGCCCCGCGACGGTGGACTCGGTATTGCGGGCATTCGCGGGCAATACCGCCGCAAGGAAGCTGCCGATGAAGGGAAGAAGAACGAGGGTGACCAGGGGCATGCGCCAACGATTTTACGGGGCGGTTCGCTGCCGTCCTGGCAAAGACCATTCGGACCCGGGCATAGCGCTTCCTGTGCCCTCTGCTGTACCCGTTCCAAAAGAAAACCCGCTGCTGCGGGGTTTTACTTGTGTGGTGTGCTTATTTTTTGGGAGCACTGGCAGCACCTGCTGCTGCAGGGGCTGGGGGGGATGCCTTGAAAGTCCGGCCGTTCACCCGCAGGCCTTCGGTGGAGAACTTGCCGGCAGTGACCTCGCCCACTCCGCGCACACGCTGGATGAAATCGTTCCAGTCCTTGAAAGCACCGTGTTTGCGTTCTTCGATGATCTTTCCGGAGAGGCCGGGGCCGATGCCCTTGATGCCGTCCAGTTCAGCGGCTGTGGCTTGGTTCACATCGACCGCTGCAAATGACGCAGCGGCGTACAGCATGGCAATGATCACCATTAGTTTCTTCAGCATGGATGACTCCTCTGTGGCATGAGGCGGCGCGATGAAGCCGCCCCGCCATCATAGCGGGGCACACCGGCGCGGCTGGCTCAGAGTTCTTCCACCCGGCGTGCGGGGTAGCTGTCCCAGGTCTGGCAGCCGGGGCATTGCCAGAAATGCTGGCGGGCCTCGAAACCGCAGGCAGCGCAGCGGTAGCGGGTGAGGGGCTTGACGGCATGGTCGAGCGCCCGCTGCACCTGCGGATGGAATGCTTCGTGCTCCAGCTTTTCTCCTGCCAGCCACTTCGCGGCCGCCACCAGCGATTGCTCTTTGTCCAGATGCCGCACATACCACTGCCGTGCCGTGTCCGCAGCGGTGGCATCCAGGGCCTGCAAGGCCACGAGGCCTTCCAGAACATCCAGCGATGGCGCCTGGGTGTAATGCGCTTGCAGCAAGGCCTGCATTTCAGGCACCTTGCCTGCAGCGATGGCTGTCTCCACCATCAGGGGCGTGGCCAGAGGCACCGCGGCGGGGGAATGCCGGCCCAGCGCCTGCAATGTGCCCAGGGCCGCACCACTGTCCCCCATGCGTTGTTGCAGCCGGGCGAGGTCGATGCGGGCGCGTGCGGCTTCTGGCGCAGTGTCCACGGCCTGGTTCAGCAAGGCCAAGGCACCGGCGCTGTCATCGCGTGCAATGCAGGTTTGTGCCTGCTCGCACAGGTAATGCGCCTGGCGGGTGCTGAAGTCGCCCTGGCGGGCGTCGTGCATCTTGTGGGCAATGCCTGCGGCGTGGGGCCAGTCGCGTGAACGTTCGTAGATGGCCAGCAAGGCCAGGCGGGCCTGGCCCTCGAACGGTGTGCCCTCCAGCTGGTTCAGGGCCGCTTCGGCACGGTCGAGCAGGCCGGCCTTCAGGAAATCGAGCGCCAGGGCATGCTGGGCGCGCTCCCGGTCGGAGCGCGAGAGGTCACCGCGCGACAGCAGGTGCTCGTGCACCCGCACCGCACGGTCGTATTCACCCCGACGGCGAAACAGGTTGCCCAGGGCAAAATGCAGTTCGGAGGTGTCGGGGTCGTTCTGTACCGCCTCGATGAAGGCGTCAATGGCCTGGTCCTGCTGCTCGTTGAGCAGAAAGTTCAGCCCCTTGAAGTAGGCCTTGGGGGCGCGCCGGTTTTCCGCGCGCAGCTGGCGCAGGTCAAAGCGTGAAGCCAGCCAGCCGAGCACGAACGCCAGGGGCAAGCCCAGCAGGATCCAGCTGATATCAAATTCCATGGGGGGGCAGTATTTCGGCGGACGATGACGGGGTGGGCGTGGCAGCTGCTGGTGCCGGCGAGGCTGGAGCCGGCACATGGGCGCGGCGCGCGGCCCGGCGGTGCTTCCACCAGCGGGGCACCATGCCCAGGACGCCCACCACCAGTCCCGCTGCAAACGCGGTCAGCACCACCAGCACCAGGGGCGCACGCCATTGCGTGCCAAAGAAAAAATGCACGGTGGCGTCTTGCTGGTTGTTGAGTGCGAACGCAAACAGCGTAAAAAAAATGGCTGCCTTGAGCAGCCACAGGAGGTATTTCATGGAGATCCCCAGTGGTGGGGGGATTCTAAGAGCTTGACCATCGGGCCTGGCTGTCATGCGGAGCGAGGCCGTTCGTTCATGGATTACGCATGGAAATTGCCTCTGGCGCTTATCCGTCAAACGCCAGAGGCCATCAAATCAGAAGCGTCTCTTGCCTCAGGTGAGGCGGTCCAGCTCGGCCGTTCGCTGGTCCACGGCTTCCCGCAGCGCCTTTCCCGGTTTGAAATGCGGCACGCGCTTTTCCGGAATGGCCACGGCCTCGCCGCTGCGCGGATTACGTCCCATGCGGGGAGGGCGGTGGTTCACCGAAAAGCTGCCAAAGCCCCGGATCTCGATGCGGTGTCCGCGCACCAGGGCGTCGCCCACGGCATCCAGGATGGTCTTGACCGCGAATTCTGCATCGCGGTGGGTGAGCTGACCAAAGCGTTCGGCCAGTTCTTCAACGAGGTCTGAGCGGGTCATGGAGTCTTGGGTCATGGCAGGGAATCAGGGACTGAAAGAGAAGCGGGCGCACAAGGCGCCCGCTGTCTGATCGTCTAGGGAGCCTCTGCACGGATCATCGCGCCGTGTGCGCTGCGGATCGCGCAGATGCTCCCTAAGGGTCAGCGCTTTACTTTTCCGAGTTGTCCAGCTTGGCGCGCAACAGGGCGCCCAGGCTGGTCGTGCCGGCGCTTTCGCGGCTCGACTGCTGGCTCAGGCTGGCCATGGCGCCTTGCTCGTCGGCCATGTCCTTTTGCTTGATCGACAGCTGGATGTTGCGGGTCTTGCGATCCACATTGACCACCACAGCGGTGACTTCGTCGCCTTCCTTGAGCACGTTG
>LNAP01005736.1_pt1 | contig 10937 bp, 6 predicted proteins | sample 602601 | NCBI WGS metagenome assembly LNAP01 (sample SAMN02440304, study PRJNA202911) | soil metagenome | biome: Subtropical and temperate rainforests or woodlands; isolation source: soil samples (1 kg each in a 20% v/v slurry with milli Q water) were... ...
GCGCTCGGCAGGGCCAAGGTCTTCGCAGCCAGCGCAGGCAGCCGCGCGCCATAGCCGTCAAACACATTGCCGGCCAGCACATTGACGCCGTTCCAGTCCAGGTTTTCGGGCTTGATCAGGCGCTGCTTGCTGTTTTGGGTCCAGTGGCCGGACGCAAAAACATAGTCCGCCGTGTAGAGCTCGTCCATGCGGGCGTCAAGCAAGGCGGTGACCGCAAAGGTGGGGGCGTCACCGCACTGCCAGCGCGCCTCCTCGGCCACGGCCAGCAAAGTGTCGACTGGCAGCACGGGCAGGTCCGCACCGAAAGCCAGACCCTGGGCCACGGCGCAGGCGGTGCGCAAGCCGGTAAACGAGCCCGGACCGGCACCAAACACGATGGCGTCAAGGTCCTCGAGGCGCAGTTGCGCCAGCGCCATGAGGCGCTGAATCTGGGGAATCAGATGGGTCGAGGTTTGTGCGCCGCCCGCTGCCGTGTGCGGGTAAAGCCTGGCCGTGTCCATGGCACCGCGCTGCACGGCGATGGACAAGATGTCGGTGCTGGTGTCAAAGGCCAGCAAATTCATGGTTTGGTCCTGTGCGAGTTATTCGGGCGGGCGGGTGCAGATGGCGTTGGCATGCATGAATTATCCGTGCTGCGTCAGCCGGCCTTTCAACGGTAGCGGCTGAAGGGTGTCAGCCATCGCCCGGATGTCCTGAAAAAGCCGCTTGTTCAGAGGGCCAGTTCGACCGGGTCAATCTGATTCGGGTTGACGAATTCCTGGGCGTAACGCAGGTAAATTCCTTGCTGGATGAAGACGTCAAACAAGTCGGGATCAATATGACCGTCTTCTTTCATTTTGACCATGATGCTGATGGCCTGCGACAGTTTCATGCCGTGTTTGTAGGGCCGGTCCGAGGCGGTGAGCGCTTCAAAGATATCCGCAATGCCCATGATGCGCGCCTGTACCGACATCTGCTCGCGCAAGAGCCCCTTGGGGTAGCCCTTGCCGTCCATGCGCTCATGGTGGCCACCGGCAAACTCGGGCACGTTTTGCAGGTGTTTGGGCCAGGGCAGCTTCTCCAGCATCTTGATGGTGGCCTCGATGTGGTAGTTGATGGTGTCGCGCTCGGCCAGTGTCAGCGTGCCTTTGCGGATGCTCAGGTTGTCGATTTCATCGACCGACAAAAAGTTCGTTTGCTGGCCATCCGGGTCACGCCATTGGTAATGGCTGCCAATGTGCTGCACCCGCGCCACGGCGGCATCGCTCATGAATTCGCCGCCCGAGTTGGCGGTGCGCAAAAAGCGGCGCTCAGCATCGAGTGTGTCGAGCTGCTCGTTGAGGTCGACCAGGCCGATACGCTCGGCGGCTTCGTCCACACCGGGGCGCAGCGCCAGTTGGCGGCGCAGTGCTGCAATTTCGGCATCGCGCTTGAGCACCTCGAAGCGGGTGTCGATCAGCGCAATCCGGTCAAACAGAGTCTGCAGCTTGGTGGCCTTGTCCACCACGTGCACTGGCGTGGTGATCTTGCCGCAGTCATGCAGCAGGCCGGCAATCTTGAGTTCGTAGCGGTCCATTTCCGTCATGGAAAACGCCGCCAGCGGGCCTTCCTGGTGTTGCGCCGTGGCGTCGGCCAGCATCATGGTCAGGGCCGGCACGCGCTGGCAGTGGCCCCCGGTGTAAGGCGATTTTTCGTCAATGGCCAGGTTGATCAGGCCAATGAAGGACTCGAACAGGTCTTCCAGCTGTTTCATCAGCAGCCGGTTGCTCAGGGCAATGGCGGCCTGGGATGCCAGCGACTCGACCAGTTGCTGGTCGGCCTTGGAGAAGGTCGTGACCTCGGTGCTGCCGGGCTTCTGGGCGTTGAGCAATTGCAGCACGCCAATCACGTCGCCGTCCTGGTTGCACATGGGCACGGTCAGGAAGGATTGCGAGCGGTAGCCGGTGTTCTGGTCAAATTTTCGGGTGCCCGAAAAGTCAAAATTCGGCTCGTTGTAAGCGTCTTCAATGTTGACGGTGACCCGGTGAATGGCGGCGTAGGCCGCGACCAGCGAGTCGTTGGCTTCGCCGCTGGCGTTGACCAGTGGCAGGTCCGGGAAATTGATGGGCTGGCTGGCGCTGCCGCCCATGGCAATGCCGAGCGAATCGGTGCGCAGGATCTCGAAGCGCAAACGGTCGGCGCCCACGACCTTGCTGTAGATGGTGCCGCCGTCGGCCCGGGTGATGCCTTTGGCGGCCAGCAAAATGTATTCCAGCAGGCGCGTGATGTCACGCTCCCTGGACAGCGCAACGCCGATGTCGTTGAGCTGCTCGAGCCGCCCCAGCAGCCCCTCGACCGTGTTCGGATCAGTGTTTTTTGCAATGCTTGTCATGGCGCTATTTTGTCAAAAAGGTGTGGGTGCCGTCCCAGTCCGCTGGCGGGGGCTGATGTTCAAAATGGGCCATTCGCTCAAGATAAAGGGGGTAAAGCGCGCGCCGGGGTGAGCGCTGCCGCCAGTGGGCAAATGCTGGCCTGGCGGGCTCCCATGGTTGCGAACGGTACAGCGTGAGGGCCTCGTTGTAAAGCGCCAGCTGCTCACGTTCGCCGGGCCTGAGCTCCGCGCCAGCCCCATGGGCTCATGGATTCTGACCGCTTTGTCCTGGCCCTTGACGCGCACGCGGGCGCGGTTCGGACGGCACAGACGGGCCATCGGGTTATTGGCGGGCAGTGCGGCGGTTGGCCGGCAGGGCTTGCGGGTAACTGGTGCGAAACGGGTTGATGTCGAGTCCGCCACGGCGCGTGTAGCGGGCATACACGCTGAGCCTGTGCGGCTGGCAACGGGCCTGGAGGTCCATGAACATGCGCTCCACGCAGTCTTCATGAAAACCGTTGTGCTTGCGAAAACTGATGAGGTAGCGCAGCAGCCCGGCCTGGTCGATCTGCGGGCCAAAGTAGCTGATCTGCACACTGCCCCAGTCGGGCTGACCCGTCACCGGGCAGTTGCTGCGCAGCAAGTTGCTGGTCAGTACCTCGGACACCGGGGCCTCATTGGTGGCCGCGCTCAGCAGCTCGGGGGCGGGGCTGTAGCGGTCGCAGTCCAGGTCGAGCCGGTCCAGGCTCAGGCCGTCCAGCTCTTCGATGGGTTCGCGGTCAAACCATTCGGCCGCCACCAGTTTGACGCCCACGCTGCTCTGCACCACGGCGCCGCGCCAGGCGGCTTCGGTCAGATCGGCGCGCAGCCGGGCCAGCACCTCGGCGGCGTCCGTCAAGCGGGTGTTGTTGAAGCTGCCCAGGTACAGCTTGAGCGATTTGCTCTCGATGAGGTTGACCGACTCGCACGGCACCGTGATGTGCGCCAGCGCCACCTGCGGCTTGCCGCGTGGGTTAAGCCAGCTCAGCTCGAACGCAGTCCACAGGTCGGCGCCTATAAAGGGCAGGCTGGCGCCCAGGCCGAGTTCGGCCCGTTGCGGCGCTCGGGCGATGGGAAACAGCAGCGAGGCGTCGTACTGATCGGCATAGACGGTGGGCTTGCCGAGCCGGGAGTGCTTGGGGGTGTTCATCATGGGGCCTTGTGACGACGGAACACCAGCCGCTCGGGTTCGGAGGCGCTGTTGTCAAAGGTGTAAGCGTCGAGATCAAAACCCTTGAGCTGCTCGGGCAGGCTCAGGCGCCGGGTGGCGGCAAAACGCGCCATCAGACCCCGCGCACGCTTGGCATAAAAGCTGATGATCTTGTACCGCCCGTCCTTGAAATCTTCAAACACGCAGTCCACCACCCGCGCCGTGAGCGCTTTTTTGTCAACGGCCTTGAAGTATTCCTGGCTCGCCAGGTTGACGATGACCGGGGTTTTGTCGCGCCGCAGGCGGGTGTTGAGGTAGTCGGCGATGCGGGTCCCCCAGAACTGGTACAAGTCCTTGCCGCGTGAATTGGGCAGCCGGGTGCCCATCTCCAGCCGGTAGGGCTGCATGTCGTCCAGCGGCCGCAGCACGCCGTACAGGCCGCTCAGGATGCAGACATGGTCTTGCGCCCAGGCCAGGTCGTCAGGGTCCAGGGTTTTGGCGTCGAGCCCGTCGTAGACGTCGCCGTTGAAGGCCAGCAGCGCCTGCTTGGCGTTTTTGCGCGTGAATTGGGGTGACCAGGCCTGGTAGCGCGCCACGTTCAGCCCCGCCAGGCTGTCGCTCAGGTGCATCAGACTGGCGATTTCCTGGGGTGACTTGTGTTGCAGGATGTCGATCAAGGCCTGGGCCTGCGGCACGAACAGCGGCTGGCTGTGCGGCACGTCCGCAGGCGGCGGCGCAAAGTCGAGCGATTTGGCGGGGGAGAGTAAAAACAGCATGGTGGGCAAGCTTGGGCGAAAAAAATCGAATTTGCAGGTCAGCCCGGATGATACGCAGCCTGGCGCATGTGCGGTTGGCGTCATAAAGATTGACTATCGATAGCTTATAAACAATGCATCATGACAAGGATAGTAGCGCGCTATGATTTGACCCATCGGTACTTTGCCGACGAAAGCACCGACACCTTGTTCCCTTTTCAACCTCATCTGGAGTCCCTATGTCCCTGATCAACACGCAAGTTCCCGAATTCAAAACCCAAGCTTTCCACAACGGCAAATTCGTTGAAGTCAGCAACGAAAGCATGAAGGGCAAGTGGTCGGTCGTGATCTTCATGCCGGCTGCCTTCACCTTCAACTGCCCCACCGAAGTCGAAGACGCGGCCGAAAACTACGCCGAGTTCCAGAAAGTCGGCGCGGAAGTCTATGTGGTGACCACCGACACCCATTTCTCGCACAAGGTCTGGCACGAGACCTCGCCCGCCGTGGGCAAGGCCAGGTTCCCGCTGGTGGGCGACCCGACCCACACCTTGACCAACGCCTTTGGTGTGCACATCCCCGAAGAAGGCCTGGCACTGCGCGGCACCTTCGTGATCAACCCGGACGGCATCATCAAGACCATGGAAGTGCACGACAACGCGATTGCCCGCGACGTCAAGGAAACCCTGCGCAAGCTGCACGCAGCCCAGTACGTGGCGGCGCACCCCAGTGAAGTTTGCCCCGCCAGGTGGAACGACGGCGCCAAGACCATTGCCCCGTCGATCGACCTGGTCGGCAAAATCTAAGAAACGCAGTTTCAGCTGAGCCGGGCATGACCCCGGCTCAGCCCCTGGCAACACTTCTGGCGAACTCAAGAGGTTCGCCAGTTCGTTTCTGGCCTCACCCGCCCATTCATTTGGTTGAGGCCGGTTCTCAAAGTCGCTTAAATAGTACGAAAGAACGAAAGATATGTTGGACGAATCCCTCAAGACACAACTGGGCGCTTACCTGGAGCGCGTGCAACAGCCTTTCGAGATCGTGGCTTCGTTAGACGACTCCGAGAACGCTCGCGACACGCTTTCGCTGCTGCAGACCATCCAGAGCCTGCGCAGCGACAAGATCACGCTTAAAGTCGACGGCCATGACGCACGCAAGCCGTCGTTCAGCCTGCAGCGCATCGGCAGCACCAGCAGCCTGCGCTTTGCCGGCCTGCCGCTGGGTCATGAATTCACCTCGCTGGTGCTGGCGCTGTTGTGGACCGGCGGCCACCCGCCCAAGGTCGAGCCGGACCTGATCGACCAGATCGAGGCTTTGGATGGCGACTTCAATTTTGAGGTCTACATGTCGCTGAGCTGCCACAATTGCCCCGACGTGGTGCAGGCGCTCGCGCTCATGGCCGTGCTCAATCCCAAGGTCAAGACCGTGATCATCGAAGGCGGCGCTTTCCAGGACGAAGTCAATGCGCGCCAGGTGATGGCGGTGCCGATGGTGTTTTTGAATGGCCAGATGTTCCACTCGGGCCGCATCTTGCTGGAAGAAGTTGTGGCCAAGCTTGACACCGGCGCAGCGGCCCGCGACGCCGCCAAACTGAGCGCCCGGGCGCCGTATGACGTGTTGATTGTGGGCGGTGGCCCGGCGGGTGCCGCCGCTGCGGTGTACGCCGCGCGCAAAGGCATTCGCACCGGCATCGTCGCCGAGCGTTTTGGCGGCCAGGTCAATGACACCATGGCCATCGAGAACTATGTCTCGGTGCTGGCAACCGACGGCCCCAAATTTGCCGCGGCACTCGAAGCCCATGTGCGCGCTTACGAGGTCGAGATCATGAACTTGCAGCGCGCCGACAAGCTGATCCCGGCCGCCCAGCCCCATGGCCTGGTCGAAATCCAGTTGGCCAATGGCGGTAGCCTGAAGAGCAAGGCCGTGATTCTGAGCACCGGTGCGCGCTGGCGCAATGTCAATGTGCCCGGCGAGCAGGAGTACAAAAACAAGGGTGTGGCCTACTGCCCGCACTGCGACGGGCCTCTGTTCAAGGGCAAGGACGTGGCGGTGATCGGCGGTGGCAACTCCGGCATCGAGGCCGCCATCGACCTCGCAGGCGTGGTCAAACAGGTCACCGTGATCGAGTTCATGCCTGAACTCAAGGCCGACGCGGTGCTGGTCAAAAAGCTGCACAGCCTGCCCAATGTGACGGTCCATACCCACGCCCAAACCACCGAGATCACCGGTGCCGACGGCAAGGTCAACGGCCTGCGCTACAAAGACCGCGCCAGCAACACCGAGCACCTGGTGCCGCTGCAAGGTGTCTTTGTGCAAATCGGCCTGGTGCCCAACACCGAATGGCTCAAGGGCACGCTGGAACTCTCAAAGCACGGCGAAATCGTGGTCGACGCGCGCGGCCAGACCTCGCTGCCGGGGGTGTTTGCCGCCGGCGACGCCACCACCGTGCCGTTCAAGCAGATCATCATCGCCGCTGGTGATGGCGCCAAGGCGGCCCTGGGCGCGTTTGACCACCTGATGCGCATGCCCGTGGCGTAAGCCAACAGTTCGGCGCCAGGCTGGCGCGGGATGGGCCTGGCCTCAGGCGGCCTCAAACCAGGTTTGCAGGGGCAAACCCCCTGTGCCCAGCACCAGGGGTCGACAAGTTGGATTGAGCTTGCAAAAGGCATCCAGTCCTTTCACATTGCCAGGGTTTTGCCCGCTTTTCACCTCGAAAGCAAACAACTCCCCCCGGTGGCGCAGCACGTAATCGACCTCGTTGCTACCGTCGCGCCAGTAGTGAATCAGGGGCTGCGTGCTGCTGTGCTCCAGATGGCGCGCCAGCAACTCGGCACCCACAGCACTTTCCGTCATGCGCCCCCAGAGCTCGGGTGTGGCGCGCAAGTCATCGATGCCAAACCCCTCAAACATCGCATTCACCCCCATCAGTGCGGTGTTGAAAACCTGCAGTTTCGGGCTGGAGCCACGCTGGCGTACCGCTTGACCAGAATACTTTTGTAGTCCGCACACCATGCCCGCCCCTTCAAGCAATTCGAGATAGTGGGCCAGCGTGGTGGTGTTGCCTGCGCCCTCAAGTTGACCCAACATTTTTTGGTAACTCAACTCTTGCCCGCTGTAGCGACAAGCCAGGTCAAACACCCGGCGCAACAAGGCCGGCTTTTGCACCGGACTCATCATCAAGACGTCTTTGCTGATCGTGGTTTCAATCAGCGCATCGCGCACATACGCGGCCCAGCGCGCGGCATCGCCTACCAGGCTTGCCGCGCCGGGATAACCGCCAAAGTAAATAAACTGGTCCAGCGTGAAGCCAAAGGCTTGTTGCATTTCCAAAAAGGTCCAGTGCCCCATGCGCGTCATCTCAAAACGTCCGGCCATGCTTTCGGTCAAGCCGCGCGAGATCAGCAAGGGCGCAGAGCCAAGAACGACCACCCGGACATCGCGCCCCAGGTGCGTGTCTTCGTCCCACAGGCGCTTGACCTCTTCGGTCCAGCCGGGTAATTTTTGGACTTCGTCCAGCACCAGAATGCAGCACCCCGCCTGGGTGGCCAGCGCGCGCGCTGTTTCCCATTGGATCTTGAGCCAACTGCCCCCCACCAGACCCGGGTTATCGGCACTGACGCTGTGCTGGGCGATGACCTTGCCAGGCACATTGGCCAGCATCGACAAGGCCTGCCGCACCAGCGTCGTTTTGCCCACCTGACGGGGCCCTGCGAGGACCTGCAGGAAGCGGCGAGGCTCTTGCAGGCGAGCGAAAAAAGGGGTCAAGGCAGCGCGGCGGATGTCCATTTGCTAAATTACTCAATGTATTGAGATATTTTACTCAATACGATGAGTAATTGTAATTTGCGTCGACACAGGGTCTTGTTGACGGCTTGCACGGTCGCTCTGGCGGCTCGGCGCCACAGGCGGAGTCGAATAAAATGCATGCCTTTCAGCCTCCACACCAGCCATTCCGGCTGATTGCATCAAAGCCACAACCGTCCTTGATGCAAAGAACACCTAAGCCACCATGACCAACACCAACGAGCAACCCGGCCTGAACAGCCTGTCCAAATCCTTCGAGCCCGCTGCGCTGGAAGCGCATTGGGGGCCCGAGTGGGAGAAGCGCGGTTACGGCATCGCCGGCGCCCGCGGTACAGGCCAAGCCAGTGCCGAGGCTGCTGCGCGCGGTGACAACTTCAGCATCCAGCTGCCGCCGCCCAACGTGACCGGCACCTTGCACATGGGGCACGCGTTCAACCAGACCATCATGGACAGCCTGACGCGCTACCACCGCATGAAAGGCTTCAACACCGCCTGGATTCCGGGCACCGACCATGCCGGCATTGCCACGCAGATCGTGGTCGAGCGCCAGTTGCAGGCACAAGGCATCAGCCGCCACGACATGGGCCCGACTCCGGCCGAGGCACGCAAGAATTTTGTTGCCAAGGTCTGGGAATGGAAGGAAAAAAGCGGCAACACCATCACCACGCAAATGCGCCGTATGGGCGACAGCGTGGACTGGAGCCGCGAGTACTTCACCATGGACCCCAAGCTGTCCAAAACCGTGACCGAGACCTTTGTGCGCCTGTACGAGCAGGGCCTGATCTACCGCGGCAAGCGGCTGGTCAACTGGGACCCGGTGCTGATGAGCGCCGTGTCTGACCTGGAGGTGGAAAGCGAAGAGGAAGACGGCAGCCTGTGGCACATCCTGTACCCGTTTGCCGACGGCCCGCAACTCGTCAACGGTGAGCTGGCCCGGGGCCTGGTCGTGGCCACGACCCGCCCCGAGACCCTGCTCGGCGACGTGGCCGCCATGGTGCACCCGGAAGACGAACGCTACGCCCACCTGATCGGCAAACAGGTCACGCTGCCGCTGTCCGGTGAGTCGCCTGCGGCTTGGCGCAGCATCCCGATCATTGCCGACGACTATGTCGACAAGGCCTTTGGCACCGGCGTGGTCAAAGTGACGCCGGCGCATGACCAGAACGACTATGCGGTCGGCCAGCGCCACCAGCTGCCGATGATTTGCGTGCTGACGCTGGACGCCAAGATCAACGACCAGGCGCCCGCGGCGTACTTGGGGCTGGGCCGTTTTGCCGCGCGCAAACAGATCGTCAAGGACCTGCAGGCTTTGGATCTGATGGTCGAGATCAAGAAACACAAACTCATGGTGCCGCGCTGCGCCCGCACCGGCCAGGTGATCGAGCCGATGTTGACCGACCAGTGGTTTGTCGCCATGAGCAAGGTCAGCGACGCCGACCCGACGGGCAAGAGCATCACCCAAAAGGCCATCGACGCGGTGCAGTCCGGCGAGGTGCGCTTTGTGCCGGAAAACTGGGTCAACACCTACAACCAGTGGATGAACAACATCCAGGACTGGTGCATCAGTCGCCAGCTCTGGTGGGGCCACCAGATCCCGGCCTGGTACGACGAGGACGGCCGGGTCTACGTGGCGCGCAACGAGGCCGACGCCCAAGCGCAGGCCCCCGGCAAAACCCTGCGCCGCGACGAAGACGTGCTTGACACCTGGTACTCGTCCGCCTTGGTGCCGTTCAGCACCATGGGTTGGGGAAACGATAACGTAATCAACAGCAGCGTAGCTCAGGCCGGGGCCCGTGCCGAACCGGGCGATGTCGCTAGCGAAGCGCATCTGAGCCCGGTCGGCACGGGCCCCGGCCTGAGCGGTCCAGAGGTAAAGACAGGCCTGAACGACATCGACCTCTACCTGCCCAGCAGCGTCCTCGTCACCGGCTACGACATCATCTTCTTCTGGGTCGCCCGGATGATCATGATGACCACCCATTTCACCGGCAAAGTACCGTTCAAACACGTTTACATCCATGGTCTGGTGCGCGACGCCCAGGGCCACAAGATGAGCAAGTCCGAGGGCAATGTGCTCGACCCGGTCGACCTGATCGACGGCATTGGCCTGCCCGAACTGCTGGTCAAGCGCGCCGAGGGCCTGCGCAAGCCCGAGACCGCGCCGCAGGTGCGCAAAAATACCGAAAAAGAATTCCCTGCGGGCATTCCGGCCTTTGGTGCCGACGCGCTGCGCTTCACCTTCGCCTCGCTGGCCTCGCTGGGCCGCTCCATCAACTTCGACGCCAAGCGCTGCGAAGGCTACCGCAATTTCTGCAACAAGCTCTGGAACGCCAGCCGCTTTGTGCTGATGAACTGCGAAGGCCAGGACTGCGGCCTCAAGGACCACGCCGCCGCCGAATGTGCTGCGCCCTCAGCCCAACCCTCGCCCACGGGGAGAGGGAGCGAAACCGCCTACCTGGACTTCAGTGCGGCCGACCGCTGGATCGTCTCGCTGCTGCAAAAGGTCGAGGCTCAGGTGGCCCAGGGTTTTGCCGACTACCGCCTCGACAATGTGGCCGCGACTATTTACGACTTTGTCTGGAACGAGTTCTGCGACTGGTACCTGGAAATCGCCAAGGTGCAGATCCAGCAGGGCATGAACATGGAAGACCGGCAAGCCGGTCTGGCCCAACAACGCGCCACGCGCCGCACCCTGATCCGCACGCTCGAAACCATCCAGCGCCTGGCGCACCCCATCATCCCGTTCGTGACCGAAGAACTGTGGCAAAAAATTGCCCCGGTGGCCGGGCGCGCCGGCCCCTCGGTGGCGATTGCCGCTTACCCGGTGAGCCAGCCCGAGCGCATCGACGAAGCGGCGATGGCCCAT
>LNAP01009966.1_pt1 | contig 10935 bp, 11 predicted proteins | sample 602601 | NCBI WGS metagenome assembly LNAP01 (sample SAMN02440304, study PRJNA202911) | soil metagenome | biome: Subtropical and temperate rainforests or woodlands; isolation source: soil samples (1 kg each in a 20% v/v slurry with milli Q water) were... ...
CGACATGGAGTTCGTGCGCTCCATTGCCCGGCACGTCACCGTGCTGCACCAGGGCCACGTACTGGCCGAGGGCACGATGGCGCAAATCCAGTCCGACCCGCGCGTGATCGAGGTTTATCTCGGTGAGTGAAGCCCTGCTCGAACTGACCGGCATCCAACAGTACTACGGCCAGAGCCACATCCTGCGCGAGGTCAGCGTGCAGGTGCCGGCCGGCTCGTGCACCTGCCTGATGGGCCGCAATGGCGTTGGCAAGACCACGCTGCTGAAGGTCATCATGGGCCTGCTGCCGGCGCGTGCCGGCAGCATCAGCTTCGCCGGCCAGGATCTGACGCGCGCCGATACCCGCGAGCGGGCCCGCATCGGCATCGGCTACGTGCCGCAGGGGCGGGAGATCTTTGCGCGCCTGACGGTGGAAGAAAACCTGCGCGTGAGCCTGGGCATACGCGGCGCCAGAACGCTGCCGCAGCGCATCTACGAGCTGTTCCCGGTGCTGCGCGAGATGCTGCACCGGCGCGGCGGTGACCTGTCCGGCGGCCAGCAGCAACAGCTGGCCATCGCCCGCGCGCTGGTGTTGGAACCGAAGCTGCTGATCCTGGACGAGCCCTGCGAGGGCATCCAGCCGAACATCGTGCGCGACATCGGCGACGTGCTGACCCGCCTGCGCCAGGAAACCGGCCTGGCCGTGCTGCTGGTGGAACAGAAGCTGCCCTTCGCCCGCCGCGTGGCGGATCGCTTCTATCTGCTGGAGCGCGGCTCCGTGGTGGCCGACGGCGGCATTGCCGACCTCAGCGAAGACCTGGTGCAGCGGCACTTGGTAGTGTGACGGGAGCGCGGGCGCGTTTGCTGCGTGCCCGAGCGAGCGATGGGGGGCGTCCTGCCCGCAGCGCGTAAAATGCCGCTCCATTCCCGCCTCAACCGGTACGCACCGTGTCCGCGCCGCGCATCTTTCTGTACGACAGCACGCTGCGCGACGGCCAGCAGACGCAGGGCGTCGATTTTTCGGTCGGCGACAAGCTGGCCATCGCCGGCGAGCTGGATCACCTCCATCGAGGCCGGCTGGCCGGGCGCCAATCCGACCGACGATGCCGTTTTTGTGGCCGCCCCGAGCTTCAAGCGCGCGCGCCTGGTGGCCTTTGGCATGACGCGCCGGCCGGGCCGGGCGGCGGCCGACGACCCCGGTTTGCAGCGCCTGCTCGATAGCGGCGCGCCGGCCATCTGCCTGGTCGGCAAGACCTGGGACTTTCACGTCACGGTCGCGCTTCGCACCACGCTCGACGAGAACCTGCGGATGATCGAGGACAGCCTGGCCGCGTGCGTGGCGGCCGGGCGCGAGGCGCTGTTCGACGCCGAGCATTTCTTCGACGGTTACAAGGCCAATCCCTCCTATGCGCTGGCGTGTCTGGAAGCCGCACAGCGCGGCGGGGCGCGCTGGATCGTGCTGTGCGACACCAACGGCGGCACGCTGCCGCACGAGGTGGAGGCCATCGTCGGCGAAGTGGCCAAGGTAATCCCCGGCGAGCGGCTGGGCATCCACTGCCACAACGACACCGAAAACGCCGTCGCCAACAGCCTGGCGGCGGTGCGGGCCGGCGTGCGCCAGGTGCAGGGCACGCTGAACGGTCTTGGCGAGCGCTGCGGCAATGCCAACCTGATCTCGCTGCTGCCGACGCTGATGCTCAAGCTCGGCTACGAAACGGGACTCAGCGAGGCCGATCTGGCGCATGTCACGCACGTCTCGCGCTTCGTCGACGAGCGCCTGAACCGCACGCCCAACCGCCACGCGCCCTACGTCGGCGAGAACGCCTTTGCCCACAAGGGCGGCCTGCACGTGAAAGACCCGCGCAGCTACGAGCACATGGCGCCGGAGCGGATCGGCAATCACCGCAAGATCCTGGTCTCCGACCAGGCTGGCCGGGCCAATGTGCTGGCGCTGCTGGACGAGGTGGGTCTGACGCTGGCGGCCGACGATCCGCGCGTCGGCCAGCTGGTCGAGCAGGTCAAGGCGCGCGAGCTGCAGGGTTATACCTACGATGGCGCCGAGGCCAGCTTCGAGCTGCTGGCGCGCGGGTTGCTGCAGGGCCTGCCGCGGTATTTCGAGCTCGACAGCTTTCGCGTCATCGACGAGCGGCGCTGGGTTGACGGTCGGCTGGTGACGCTGTCGGAGGCCACCATGAAAGTGCGCGTGGCCGGCCAGGTGCACATGACGGTGGCCGAGGGCAACGGCCCGGTCAACGCGCTGGATCTGGCCCTGCGCCAGGCGCTGCTGGCGGCCTACCCGACCCTGGCCGGGCTGCAGCTGACCGACTACAAGGTGCGGATTCTGGAATCGGGCGCCGGCACCGGGGCGACGACGCGCGTGATGCTGGAGTGCAGCGACCCCAGCCGGCGCCGCTGGACCACGGTGGGCGCCTCCACCAACGTGATCGAGGCGTCCTGGCAGGCGCTGTCGGATGCCATCACGTACAAGCTGTGGCACGACGGCGTAAACGCCTGAGAACGAGTACGAAGGACTTCTGTGGGAGACCCGCCCGCGGGCCGAATGAGCGGGGCGCCGGTAGTTTGATTCGCGGCGGGGGTGCCGCTCTCACGGTCGGTTGCCTATACCTTCAGCAGATGCTCGCGGTAGTGGCGCAGTTCGCGGATCGAGTCGTGGACGTCTTCCAGCGCCAGGTGCGAGGAGCGCTTCTTGAATGAGGCGGCCACCTCAGGTGCCCAGCGCAGCGCCAGTTCCTTCAGCGTGCTGACGTCAAGATTCCGGTAGTGGAAATAGGCTTCCAGCTCGGGCATCAACCGGGCCAGGAAGCGGCGGTCCTGGCAGATGCTGCTGCCGCACATGGGCGATTCGTTGCGCCCCACGTGGCGGCGCAGGAAGTCCACCGTCTGGCGCTCGGCCGATGGTGGAGTTGCGGACCCGCTCGACCAGGCCGCTTTTGGTGTGCTGGCGGGTGTTCCATTCGTCCATGCCGGCCAGCATCTCCTCCGGTTGCTGGATGGCCAGCATGGGTCCCTCGGCGATGACGTTCAGGTCCGCATCGGTGACCACGGTGGCGATCTCGATGATGCCGTCCCAGGCCGTATTCAGGCCGGTCATTTCGAGGTCTATCCAGATCAGGGAGCCGGCTTTCGGGGGCATCAGGTATCCAGCGGGGCGGGTGACGCGGACGATTAAACGCCACGCGCAACCGGGGGGCAAACGAGGGGGCGCGGACTATAGCATGCCGGTTCGTGGCGTCCGGCGCACAAGGAAACGCTGCGCTCTTTGGCGTTGCCCGCAGCGCCGGGACGCGCTGCCAAAATCAGCGGCTGTAGGAGCCCGGCTGCGCCGGGCGATCCTCGCGCAGGGAAGCTGCGCTGACCAGGTTTTTCCAGGTGGCGGGCGCTGAGAAATCCAGGATGGATTTATTCAGCGCTCCATCAGGCGCCGTAGTCGCGCCGGCCCAGCAGCGCCTGGCGCAGCGTGCCGCCGTCGACGAATTCCAGGTCGCCGCCCATCGGCACGCCGTGGGCGATGCGCGTGCTGCGGATGCCGCGCGCGCGGGCCAGTTCCGCGATGTAGTGGGCGGTGGCCTCGCCCTCGACGGTGGGGTTGGTGGCTTCCTGCACCTCGCCGCTGTCCAGGCGCGTCGTGAGGCGGTTCAGCTCCAGTTCTGCGGGGCCGATGCCGTCCAGCGGCGACAGGTGGCCGTGCAGCACGTAATACAGTCCCTGGAAGCCGCTTGCCTGGTCGATGGCCTGCACGTCGGCCGGGCTTTCCACCACGCACAGCAGGCTGTGGTCGCGCCGCGGCGAGCTGCACACTGCGCAAACGTCCTGTTCGGTCAGGTTGCGACACTGGCTGCAACGGCCGACCCGCTCCATGGCCTCCAGCAGCACCTGCCCCAGCCGCCGGCCACCGTCGCGGTCGCGCACCAGCAGGTGGAAGGCCATGCGCCGGGCCGACTTGGGGCCGACGCCCGGCAGGCGCTGCAGGGCCTGCGTCAGTGCCTCGATAAGTCCCTGGGCCACGACGCCGTCGGATCAGAACGGCAGGTTCATGCCGGGCAGCTTCATGCCGCCCAGCGCGCTGTTCATGTGTTCCTGCGTGGCCTGTTCGACCTTGCGCAGGGCGTCGTTGACGGCGGCAGCGACCAGGTCTTCGAGCATGTCGCGATCGTCGCCGAGCAGGCCGGGGTCGATGCTGACCCGCCGCACCTGGTGGTTGCAGCTGATGGTCACGGTGACCAGCCCGCCGCCGGCGGCGCCGCTGACTTCGATGCCCGCCAGCGCCTGCTGCGCCTTTTGCATCGCTTCCTGCATGCGTTGGGCCTGTTGCATGAGCTGATTCATGTTGCCTTTCATGGGCGTTCCTCGTGTTCGTGGCGAGTGCCGAGTTTAGCGGGCGCGGCCCGGCCCGGGCGGCCTAATCGGTGCGGCCCAACCGGGGCGGCCTAATCGGCCGCTGCTTCAGAGCCGTCGATGATGCGCGCATCGAGTGTGTCCATCAGGCCGCGCACCAGCGGGTTGCTTTCCAATGTGCTGCGAGCCTGCGCCTGGCGCTCGGCCGCGGCGCGGGCCGATTGCTGCGCCGGCGTGTCGGCCGCGGCGGCCTGGTCGCTGAAGTCCACCCGTGCCGGCTGACCGATCAGGCCCGACAGGGCTTCGGTCAACGCTTGCCGGGTCGCCGGCGTGAGCAGGCCCCGGCTGCGGGCGTCCACTGCCAGCTCGAAATGGTTGTCCCGACGTTGCAGCAGCACGCAGTGTTGTGCCAATTGATTGGCAGCCCCGCGCAGGCCGAGCTGCGCGGCGAGTGTGGCCCAGTCGTCGAGGGCTGCGGTCGGCTGCCGCGCGGTCGTTGGCGCTGCCGGTTGCCGGGGCGGCTCGATGGCCGCTGACGCCGCCGGTACGGGCCTGGCGGTTGGTCTTTCAGCCGCTCCCGATGTCCGGACAGTCGTCGCTGGAGCCGTCGACACCGGCGCGGGGCGGCTTGCCGGCGGCGCTGCCGGGGCGGCCTTTTGCGGTTCCGGCCGCCGCGTGGGCGCGTCCTCGCCGCCGTCCGGGCGGAACACCAGCAGGCGCAGCAGCAGCATTTCAAGGCCGCTGGCCGGGTCCGGCGCCAGCGGCAGGTCGCGGCGGCCGATCAGCGCCATCTGGTAGTAGAGCTGCACGTCCTCGGCGGCGATGCGATGGGCGAGTGCATCGACCACCGCCGGGTCGGCATCGGCGGCCAGACTGGCGCCCGGTACCGCCTGGCACAGCGCCACCTGGTGCAGCAGGCGCAGCAGGTCGGCCTGGCCGTTCATCACGGCATTGAGCTTGGTCTGGCCGTCGCCATCGGCCAGGGCGTTCAGCAGCCGCACGGCATGGCTGCGGTCCAGCGTGCCCAGCATGGCGCGCACCGCATCGGCATGCAGTTCGCCGCCGCCGTGCGCCAGCGCCTGGTCGAGCAGGCTCAGCGCGTCGCGCATGCTGCCGGCCGCGGCGCGTGCCAGCAGTTCCACGGCGGCCGCATCCGGCGCGATCTGCTCGGCCAGCAGCACGCGTGTCAGTTGTCCGCCGACCTGCTCCGGCGTCAACGCGCGCAGGTTGAACTGCAGGCAGCGCGACAGGATGGTGGCCGGAATCTTCTGCGGGTCGGTGGTGGCCAGCAGGAACTTGATGTGCGGCGGCGGTTCTTCAAGGGTCTTGAGCAGCGCGTTGAAGCTGCTCTTGGAGAACATGTGCACCTCGTCGATGAGGTACACCTTGTAGCGGCCCTGCGTGGGCGCGTACTGGACGTTTTCGAGCAGGTCGCGGGTGTCGTCGACGCCCGTGCGCGAGGCGGCATCGACCTCGATCAGGTCCATGAAGCGCCCGGCGTCGATGGCGGTGCAGGCCGCGCACTGGCCGCAGGGCTCGACGCTGACGCCCTGCTCGCAGTTCAGCGCCTTGGCGAACAGGCGGGCGACGGTGGTCTTGCCGACGCCCCGGGTGCCGGTGAACAGATACGCGTGGTGCAGGCGATCGCTGGCCAGGGCATTGGTCAGGGCGCGGCGCACGTGCTCCTGACCGACCATGTCGGCGAAGCGGCGCGGCCGCCACTTGCGGGCGAGCGCCTGGTAGCTCACAAGACGCACGCAAACATGAGGGCGGCGGAACCTGCCAGCCGGGCCCCGGCGCCTGAATCGTTCGCTACCGTTGCTCCCTTCCGGGCCTGGCGGGGTTCACGAGCTATCACCGCGGGGAGACTGACAGGCCCGCCATTGAACCGAACACATCGACAGAACTGGCGGAGAGGGAGGGATTCGAACCCTCGATACGCTTTTGACGTATACACACTTTCCAGGCGTGCTCCTTCAACCACTCGGACACCTCTCCGGGAATCGGCCCCGGCCATGAGGAGCATCGAGTACGGCCGGATGGCGGCGCGGCAGACCCGCGCCAAGATCAACTCACGCGCGAGTAGTACTCGACGACGAAGTTTTCCTGCACCTCGAGCGGGATGTCGGCGCGTTCGGGCATGTGCCGGAAGGTGCCGGTCATCGTGCTGGCGTCCATGTCCAGGTACTCGGGCAGGCTCAGCGACGGCGACTGCAGGGTCTCCACGATCACCGGATGCTGGCGGCTGCCTTCGTGCACGCCGATCACGTCACCGGGACGCAGCGGGTAGCTCGGAATGTCCACGCGCCGGCCGTTGACCGTGATGTGGCCGTGCTTTACCACCTGGCGGGCGGCCGGGATGGTCGGCGCGAAGCCGAGGCGGAACACCACGTTGTCCAGGCGCGATTCGAGCAGCGCCAGCAGGTTTTTGCCGGTGTCGCCCTTGCGGCTGGCGGCGGCCTTGAAGTAATTGCGCAGCTGACGCTCGCCAAGGCCGTAGTTGTAGACCAGCTTCTGCTTCTCATCCAGGCGCAGGCGATAGTCGCTGGGCCGGCCGCGGCGGGCGCCGTGCTGGCCGGGCGGGTTGGCGCGCACGCCGTCGGTCTTGCGGGTAAGACCCGGCAGCTGCTGCTGAAAACGCCGTACAACCCTGAGCCGGGGACCGGTATACCGTGCCATCGATGCTGTGTCCTGACCTGAAAAAAACGCCGGGCGGGTGCCCGGCGGTTCAAAAACAAGGGGGCTATGTTACCCGCGCCGGCGTGTGGGTTTCAAGCCGCCGCTGCTGCGCACCGGCCGGCTGGCCGTCGCCGGGCGCACGGACACGCTGGCCAGCTCGGCCGCAGTGGCCTCGCGGTACTGGCCACGGCCGAGCGCGCGCGGCAGCTGCAAGGGCCCGAAGCGCACCCGCAGCAGCCGGCTGACGACGATGCCCTGCGAGGCCCACAGGCGGCGCACCAGGCGATTGCGGCCCTCGTCGACGGTGACGTTGTACCAGTGGTTGCGCCCCTCGCCGCCGCCGTCGGTGATGATCACGAAGCGGGCCGGACCGTCCTCCAGTTCCACGCCGGCGCGCAGCCGCTCCAGCATGGCCGCGTCCACGTCGCCATTGACGCGCACCGCGTATTCGCGCTGCAGGTGGTTCGAGGGGTGCATCAGCCGGTTGGCCAGGGCGCCGTCGGTGGTCAGCAGCAGCAGGCCGGAGCTGTTGATGTCCAGGCGCCCGACGCTGATCCAGCGCCCGGTCGGCAACGGCGGCAGGCGGTCGAACACGGTCGGTCGGCCCTGCGGGTCGTGGCGGGTGCAGACCTCGCCTTCCGGCTTGTGGTAGATCAGAAGCCGCGTCTTGGCCGGCGCCGCCAGCGTGACCGGTTGGCCATCCACGGTGATGCGATCGGCGCCGGTCACGCTCTGGCCGAGCACCGCCGGCTGATCGTTGACGTGCACGCGCCCGGCGCGGATCCAGTCCTCGATCTGCCGCCGCGAGCCCAGGCCCACCTGCGCCAATACCTTGTGCAGCCGCTCGCCGGCGGGTGGATGCTTGCGCTCAGTTGGCATGGTCGGCCGCCTCCGGCGGCAGCATTGACAGTTGCAGATCGCCCACCCGCTCATCGTCGGGGTTGGCCAGGTCCGCCAGCGCCGGCAGTTGGCTGAGGCTGCGCAGGCCGAAGTAGTCCAAGAAGGCCTTGGTGGTGCCAAACACGGCCGGCCGGCCCGGTACCTCGCGGTGGCCGAGCACGCGCACCCAGCCGCGGTCGAGCAAGGATTTGATCATGCCGCTGCCCAGCGTGACGCCGCGGATGTCCTCGATATCGGCGCGCGTCACCGGCTGGCGGTAGGCGATGATGGCAAGCGTCTCGAGCACCGCGCGCGAGTAGCGCGGCGCCCGTTCGGCCAGCAGCGGCGCCACCGCCGCGGCATGCACGGCGCGCACCTGGTAGCGGTAGCCGCTGGCGGTGTGCACCAACTCCAGCGCACGGTCCGCGCACTCCAGGGTTAGCTGGTCGATGGCGCGGGTGATGTCGGCGCGGGTTGCCGTCTGGCCTTGCGGCAGCAGGCGCTGCAGGCGCTCCACGTCCAGTGGCTCGCTGGCCACCAGCAGGGCCGCCTCGATGACGCGCAGCAGGTCCATCAGGCGGCCGGGCGCAGGTAGATCGGCCCGAAGGCCTCGGCCTGGCCAAGCTCGATCAGGCGTTCGCGCACCAGTTCCAGGATGGCCAGGAAGCTCACCACCACCCCGGCGCGGCCCTCGGCCGGCTGCAGCAGCGACAGCAGGGGCGTGAACTCACCGGCCGTCAGGCGCTGCAAAATCAGGCTCATGCGCTCGCGCACCGACAGCGGCTCGCGGCGCACCTGGTGATGGGCGGCGAGCGCGCCGCGGGCCAGCACTTCGGTCATCGCGCCGAGCAGCTCGGCAAGGCTGACCTGCGCCTCCGGCGCCGGCTGGTCCAGCTCCGGCAGCGCCACCGAGAGCGGCAGCACATCGCGGCCGAACTGCGGTCGCAGCGCCAGTGCCTCGCTGGCATGACGAAAGCGTGCGTAGTCCTGCAGGCGGCGCACCAGCGCCGCGCGCGGGTCGTCCTCTTCGGTGTCGCCGGCCGGGCGCGGCAGCAGCATGCGCGATTTGATTTCCGTCAGCACCGCCGCCATGACCAGGTAATCGGCCGCCAGCTCTAGGCGCAGATCGCGCATCAGCTCGACGTAGGCCATGTACTGCGCGGCCACTTCGGCCACCGGGATGTCCAGGATGTCCAGGTTCTGGCGCCGGATCAGCCACAGCAGGAAATCGAGCGGTCCCTCGAAGGCATCCAGGAACACTTCCAGCGCGTCCGGCGGGATGTAGAGGTCTTCCGGCAGGCGCGTCAGGCGTTCGCCGTGCACGCGCGCCAGCGGCAGCTCCTGCTGCGCCGGTGGTGCGACGCTGGCGGTGTCGGTGCTCAGCGGTAGCCCAGCCCCATGACCTGACGCACCTCGTCCAGGGTCTCGCGAGCGTGCTCGCGGGCCTGTTCGCAGCCGCCGGTGATGATTTCGCGCACCAGGCCGGGGTCGTCCTCGAAGGGCCGGGCACGCTCGCGGAATGCCGAAAGCTCGGCCTGCACGGCCTCGACCAGCGGCTTCTTGCAGTCCAGACAGCCGATGCCGGCGCTGCGGCAACCTTCCTGTACCCAGGCGCGCTGCGCGTCGTCCGAGTACACCTGATGCAGGCTCCACACCGGGCACTTTTCAGGATCGCCCGGGTCGCTGCGGCGCACCCGTGCCGGGTCGGTGGGCATGGTGCGCAGCTTTTGCGCCACCGCGTCCGGATTCTCGCGCAGGCCGATGGCGTTGCCGTAGGACTTCGACATCTTGCGCCCGTCCAGGCCCGGCATTTTGGCGGTTGCGGTCAGCAGCGGCTGCGGCTCGGGCAGCACGATGATGCCGCCGCCTTCCAGATTGCCCAGCAGGCGCTCGCGATCGCCGATGCTGATGTTGGCCTGGCCACGGATCAGCGCCTGCGCCACGGCCAGGGCCTCGCTGTCGCCGCGTTCCTGATAGGCGCGGCGGTTGTCCTCGTAAAGCTGTGCCTGCTTGCGGCCGAGCTTGCGCAGTGCCGCCTGCACGCGGGTCTCGAAATCCACCTCGCGGCCATAAAGATGATTGAAGCGCCGCGCCACCTCGCGCGTCAGTTCGAGGTGCGCCACCTGGTCCTCGCCGACCGGCACCAGGGTCGCCTTGTAGGCCAGGATGTCGGCGCCCTGCAGCAGCGGGTAGCCCAGAAAACCGTAGGTGGCCAGGTCCTTGTCGCGCAGTTGTTCCTGCTGATCCTTGTAGGTGGGCACGCGCTCGAGCCAGCCCAGCGGCGTGATCATCGACAGCAGCAGGTGCAGTTCGGCGTGCTCCGGCACCCGCGACTGCACGAACAGCACCGCGCTGCCCGGATCGACGCCGGCCGCCAGCCAGTCGACGATCATGTCCTGCGTGTGCTCGGCCACCTGCTGCGGGTGTTCGTAGTCGGTGGTCAGCGCGTGCCAGTCGGCGGCGAAGAAAAAGCAGCGGTGCTGGTGCTGCAGGCGCACCCAGTTCTTGAGCACCCCGTGGTAGTGACCCAGGTGCAGGCGCCCGGTCGGGCGCATGCCGGACAGGACCCGATCGTGCGGCGCGGCCACAGTGTTCAAGCAGACCCTCCCAGGCCAACCAGCGTCAATAGTATTTCGTTCAGCAGGCCGATGGCCGGCAGCAGCAGCCGGCCGAGCACGCCGGTCATCAGCAGCGCCAGCACGATCATCAGCCCGTAGGGTTCCAGGGCCGCGAAGCGGGCCGCCTGCGGATTGGGCAGCATACCGGTCAGCACCCGCCCGCCGTCCAGCGGCGGCACCGGTATCAGGTTCAGCACCATCAGGATCAGGTTGATGGCGATGCCGGCCTGGGCCATGAAAAACAGCGGCTGCGCCGCCCACGGCAGCGTGTTCAGGAACGCCACCGACAGGCGCAGCAGCAGCACCCAGCCGATGGCCATGACGAGGTTCGACAGGGGGCCGGCCGCCGCCACGATGGCCATGTCCCGCTTGGGGTTGCCAAGATTGCGGTAGTCGACCGGCACCGGCTTGGCCCAACCGAAC
>LNAP01005741.1_pt1 | contig 10931 bp, 12 predicted proteins | sample 602601 | NCBI WGS metagenome assembly LNAP01 (sample SAMN02440304, study PRJNA202911) | soil metagenome | biome: Subtropical and temperate rainforests or woodlands; isolation source: soil samples (1 kg each in a 20% v/v slurry with milli Q water) were... ...
CCAGTCTGCCGCTGTTGGAGGACATGCAATGTGAGAGCATTCCAGCCGGCACAGAGCCCACAGTGATCGCCCACGATAGTCCCAACAACAGCAATAATGGTGGGAGCAGGAGCAGTAGCAGTAGTAGCAATAGCAGCTCACTGCCTGTACATAGTGACGCTGGCAGAGATATGCATAGCTATGGAGCCATGGACGTAGCACAGAGCGAACTCGACCACAACAATCACACTGTTGCTCCCGAGTCCCATTCTCATCATAGCGAAGCTCGCAACCCAGAAAGAACACAGGCGGTGCTGGCTGTGAGCGCGGACCTACACCACACTATCCAGCAACTAAGCGCACTTCCCATTAATACAACGACTGCAATATCTGGATTACCAGAGCCACATCAAACAAATAGAACTGACCTGCTGGGTGCTGCGATTCGACAGAGTCACAAATTAACCGGAATGCTTCTGGATTTGCTCAGTGAAAACCCACCAATGGAGGATAGATGATTGTGATTAATCGGGGCAATTGAAAAGTACTTTTTGCATGAACGTTTGTATTTCACGTATTTCCAGTATTTGATGAATAAATAAATCTGCAGCAGCTTTGATTTTTGGATTTATTCTTGATTTATTTACGCCAACACCAAAAAAAATGTATACAAAGAATTACAACACTCAGCAACGAAACACACAATTTAACTTCTTCTACCAGGCATTTTGCCGAGCGTTGGTGACTGTGATCTGCACACCATCTTGCACCACTGGCCGCAACCTTCGCACTGGAGGCTCGAAGTTTAGATTGGCTCTGCGAAAAGAAAAGGCGGAGAATATAATTGAATTGAGAAACAAAAGGAAAGCGCAACAACGATTCAGCATGTTGGGGAAGGACCTTACCACAAACCAAGCTTATGCAGAAATAGGCACATATCATCAAATTGCATCGACAAGATACAAAAAATGAAAACTAACCTTCCGTTCACCACGAACAACGGATTATCATTGGCCAGAGTCTCGTCGGACAGCTGCGTGCCCTGAATGTACTGCTGGATCAAATCCTGCAACTGCGCGTTCTCCAGAGACAGTCTTTCTTTCTCTTTGCTGATGGCGACATTGTCCAAGAGAATCTTGTTGTAGCGGCGGTAGAAGTTGGCCAGGCGGTCCGGTGGCATGACGGGGGTAATGTTGTCAGCCTGCCAGGTAGAGGACTGGTGCGGCGCGGGCATATTGGCATTGTGGTGCTTGTTGTGTTTCTTGTGGTGCCTGGGCGACTCCGCCTGGTGCGAAGGAGAGTGCGCGGTGGCCTCAGGCTCGCTAGGCACTTCCGTTCCTTTGAAGTGGACTTCGTCGTTGATGCCCTGGGGCCCTTCGAAGGGCAGTACTTGCTCCTGGACGGTCTCCATCTTCCGGGAAAGTTCGTTCAACTGGATCACACGTCTGCACAGAAGAAAAAGAAATCATTTGTAAATGATGAATGAAAAAAAATACAACGAGAAAGCTTTCTCCGAATATTACTCGATCGATTAAAATAAAAACCAATATTGTTTCGTCCATGTCTTACCTTGCAACCTCCAGCTTATCGTTCAGCACTTTCTTACAAGAGTTGGCGCTTTGCGATAAATGCAGCAAGCGCTGATTCTGCGAGCTCCTGTGAAAAAAATAACAACAGAAAGGTAAGCTCACACGAAGGATTCATTCAAGAATTTGACGCTGTTTAGGACAGCATATCCAAAGCAGAAATAACAACACTGGTGCAACCGTTTTTACCTGTACAGCTTGATTCTGTGCTTGAGCTGCTGGTAGTGCTTCTGGATGCTGTGTTTCTCCTCTTGCAACAGCCGATTGCGTTCTTCCGTTTCTCGGTTCAACACACGCATCTTGGACCGCCAGTGTTTGATTGTAGCCTGTACAATAAGCGCAAAAATAAAGTAGATTGATAAACACATCATACATACCAAGAAACATGACAAAGACAAGCTAATAATAACAACAATCGAGCACTACAATCGATGAGCAGTCACGAACACTGCACAAATATGCTGAAAACAAAACACAACAAAGTCTCTAAGTTGTACCTGCAAGTTATCGATTTTCTTCTTCTTCTGGTTGATATCCACGTCCAGGATCTGATCCTTGTGGGTCAATTCCTTGAAATCATGGGTGCGCTGAGCGGTTTGTTGCAGATAGTTAAGATGGGCAGTCTCGAACAGCTGCTCCAGGTCCTCGATCTGCGCGTCCAGCGAAATGCGCAACATGTTGATTTCTTCGAGGTTCTTGTTGCGGATCTCTTCCCGCAGCTGCTCAAACTGGTGCTTTGTCTGTAGGAGAAAGAATAGAAAGAAAACGGTGAGTGGAAAAGATATAAATTGTGTTTTGTGAAATGTGTTCACGTACATCGTTGTTTCTTCCTTCTTCTTCCAATTCGATCGCTTCAATGACAGCAGCCAATTCTTTCTTCTCCTGCTTGAACTTGCCAACAATGATCGCCTTTTCTTTGTTGAAGTCAGCCTGCAACGTTCGCAGTTCCTGGTGGAAGTTCCGCTCTAGTGCATACAATCGACTGTCGTGCAGCTTAATCAGCGTATCCAGGTTAACAAGGTGTGTTCGAAGAGCCATCTGATACTGGTCTTCCGCTTCCTCGAGGTCTCTATCCAACATTTGCAAAATAGCATCCTTTCTATCAACATCTCGTTCGTGATTTTGCGATAAAATTTCGATGTCCTTTTTCAAAGCCTCCGCTTTGGCTATACGCATGATTTTTCGCCATTGGTTCACAATTTTAAGACTGTTTACTCGTGATATCTTCGCTTCATCTTCCATACGTCGGCGAAGTTCTGCTTTGGCTATAATTTGTTGCTGCGCCCGCAGCTCCGCCAGCTTCCCTTCATCTTCCTTGGGCTTCTCTGCCTTCTTTCCCTGTGCAATAAAAGTTCAAGATGATGTGAGCTAAGCTACTAATGAGGCAATCGACTACACTCAACAAGTCATACCTTTGCTTTGGGAGCCATTTCTAGAACGGAGTGGACGACAAGTCGCTATAAAGCACCGAAATTTCAATGAGAAAATCAAGTCCAACGCCGCCATCATCATTTTGGCTGCTCCTGAAACCGTCGCACCAGTTTTGTACGTACAATTGCCGAATGTAACGGTAATGAAGCGCGGACTCACGCTTCAGTGTGCTGGATGACTTTGATGCCCATTCGTATCTGATTGTGAGTAAAGGCATAATGTTGACCCAAGTGATTTCCGTTCTTTCCGTCGGATTTAATCGTGCTCATTAATTTTTTCTGTTACTTGAAGAAGAATGTCGATAAATCTGTCGTTCTCGAATAAGTTCAAGAAAGTGGAGGCTCCTGCGGAGACAGAGGAAGAGGCAAAGAAAAAGAACAAAGCTGCGAAACAAAACCCATTGCTGAACACGAAAACGGACCCTTATGTCGACGACAACGATGCATACGTTCCTCGTATTTCTCGAGCCGATCGATACGAGTACTGGCTGAAACTTCTCCCGAACCGAGGCCCGCGTCGTCCTCTCCCGAAGGCGTTCATTTCATGGAAATCAAAAGAAATAGCAATGGTGAACGAGGAAGCCAACTACTATCGCATCTATACGATAATGTTCAATATTGTGAAGAGCAAGAACTGGGACCACCGATACATCAATTTGTTCATTATTTGGCTTTTGCTGATCGTGTTCTTTGTGGATGGCTGGGCAGAGTCCCTCGCGCCGTTCCTTATCGAACTGAATACGGGCAACCAATTGCTGGCTGTGCCACCGCTGTTGATGTTCATTACGCAGTTGGTTCCATTTCTGGGCATGATGTATTTCATCTCGCACTGTAATGACCTCGTGCAATATCGGGCCATCAAGGAGATTGGATCATGGGTACGTTTCTTTTAATTATTTTGGACACGAACTTCGTCTCATTCATCAATTTTCTTTTATCTATCATCACAGTCTTTTGCAGCGGCACTGACAGCTCAGTATTTTGAGTACTTTCTGTACCGTGGACAAGGCCACCCCGAGCGAGCCGGTAACTGTAAAATCGGACACGATCCCAACCCGCGTCCTTTTTTCCAGTTATTTAAACGTACTATCAACACGCTGCGCAAGCGCAATCACGCCAAAGTGGACAGCGAAGTCGTGCATGACGAAGATCACACGCAACAAGACGAACCCGAGCCAGAGCCTGAATCTGAGCCAGAACCGGAGACAAAAAGCAAGAAAAAACGCTCAAAAAAGACGAAAAAGGACAACAATGACTCCGCCTCGGACCTTGAAAACGGCCAAAAAGGCGACAAAAAGGACACGAAAAGCGAAAAGAACCCACAACTCAAGTCCGCGTTGAAAAAAGCGTCCAACAACAATGAGGCCGATGCCAGTGGCGAAAACGACGAGTTTCACACCACCAAATCGCGCAAAAAGGGTGGAAACCGCAAGAATTCTGCCACCATTGTAGAAGATGTGGATATGTTAGAGAATCGACACAACCGTGAGCGGCGGCGATCGGAAATGTCGCATACATCAAATCGGTCACATCGGTCGGGCGACTCTCGACAGTACGATGCTGAGGGCAATGAAATTGTACCCGTAGTGGTGCCACACACCGAGTGGGATTGTATTGTGTGCCACAAACACAACAACCGACCGACCCATGGACCCGTCGACAGCGACATTTACTTTGGTGAGAAAGGCGTGCACTACAAACGAACCTATGCGGTCATTCAAGCCCGTCGAGATGTGCCCACCTGTGTTCGCTGCGGCACGTATAGTGATTACAAACCTCCTCTGGGTTCTGCACATCTCTTTCCTCACAATCCAGAACCGCACAAGGCCTTCACCAATTACCCCGTGCCCTCTACGGTGCAAGCCGGCATGAAGAATGACCTTGAATCGAGGTATTACTACAAATTCAAGTCATTTTTCTTCGGCATCAAGGACGATATCAACTCTGCGCCACTGAAAAACGACTGGCGGCTGGAGAAATTCGTCAATGCCCGGTTTCCCGAATTGCCTCGGTATGTGTTGCAACCCGAGGAGTTCTTCCAAGTGGGCGAAATTGTCGAATGCAGACAGCAAAAATTTGAGTGGGCCCGAGCGCGTGTGATGGTGATCCACAGCAATCACACGTATGACATTCGGTACGACCCCGGAGACGAAATTCGTTTCGTAGAAGAACGCCTCATTCGCACTATTCCCGAAAAGCGGGCGTATGCCTTTCGTGTCGAGATGGGGTTGGTCATTATAGTATTGTTTACTCCATTAATGATTGCGGCGGGTGTAATCACCAACAGCAACGGACTAGGCTTCCTGCCTGCGCTGATTGTCAGTGCCGTGCTGTTGTCCATTCGCATCGTAACCTTTGTACAGTATTTTTACAACTACTACCACGCTGGCATGATTGCGATTTTGAAATTGAGCGCGGTGTACACGTTGCCGTTGTTATTGTTACTTATCGCGTGTATTGTCGGGCTCAGCGGTGGCATCACTTCCAGCGCCTTGCTGAGCACTGGAATCGTATTGATTCTCACCAAACTGTCTACTCTGCCTTATCTGTACATTTATCGGCCTCTGTATTTAGTCATTGGGGGAATTGCGTTTTTGCAAACCTCCATTGGTTTTATGCTGCTGGCCATCTATACCGCCAATCCCGCAGGTATCTACGTTGCGATCCCCCTGGCGCCATTTCTCACTGTGGCGGTGTATTTTAAAGTGGTACGCCACTTCCTACACAGTATGTGGGATGTGTGCTTGATTATGCGCAAGGCCAAAGACACCGAGTTTGAGAATCCGAGCATATTGACCAAAGCGAAGGATTTTGTGATGGAGTACTTGGATCCATAATTCATAAATATGGTGTATATTCAATTGTTATAAAGTGTAAATTATGTCAAGAAAGAGAGGTGTGTGAAACAAACGAGCTTTCTTTCGGTCAAAATTTTAATACCTACCCATTTTAGACAGTAAAGAAGTCACACGAATGTTGCAAAAAAGCCCAACATCAATTTCACACGCTACCACCTTCGTATTACCTACTTGTATTTATTTGTTGCTTCCAATCTTGCCGCCCCCGCTCTTCGCTGGCAGCATCTCTACGTCTCCTAGGCCATGTTCATCATCGTCAAGACCATATTCGGCTCCTTCCAAGTCCTCGCTGCGTACGGGCAGGTACGGGTTGTCCACCGCAGGACGAAACTTGAAACCTATATTTTGCGCATTTGATAAATGAAAAATGAAAATTGAGTGGAGTAAAACCAGTGAACCATGCGCCAGGCCAAAGTGTGAATGATGGGTTACAAGGAAACAAATAAACATGACATATTTCATATACTTTCGAAACTAGAATTGTACCTGTGACGGTAAAGAAGATGAACGTGGCCAGCTCGGTGGCCATGGGCCCCAGCCACAACAAATAGAAGGGAATCGTCGCGGCGAGTACATAGACCACAATGCGCGTGAAGTACACATACACCACGACCATCACGTAGAACTGACGGAAGAGCTGTAACTTCACAAGACTGTGCTGGGCCTTGCCGTCCACCTCGGCAGCTTGTCTATTCGTAGAAAAAGAAGAAGAAATACAATACATTCAACGTCAGCAGTCGACGTAAAGGATGAGCCTAATGATGAAAAGAAACTTGTAATATGCCCATATTTCAAAGGAACAATATGACAAAACATACCGCAATACGATAAAATCCTACCTGAGGTGCTTGATGCTCCAGACAATCGGCAGCAGGATGGCACAGCAGCAGATGATGTCCACCAAATGCAGAATATCTCTCCAGGTGAGCCAGCCTTGACTGCCGGGAGCACTTTCCTCCAGCACAATCATTGCAATATTGTCGAGAACCTGTGTACAATATGACAAAAAAAAAACACACAATAAAGAAGGTAGGGAAAAGAAGCAACTGAAAAAAACCAAACAGTACTAAGAATGCAAATCACAGTCAAAGCCAGACCTAGCACACTTGCAAAACAACATAAACATAGGAACACGTGAACAAAAACAGTCCTTACCTGCAACACGAGCACAAACCAAATAATGCGCTTTTCTTGGTCGTTTAAATACGATTTCATGAGACTCCAGCCTGACCCGATCAGCAATATCACCGTGAACAACATGATTCCTTTCATAAAGGCAAAAATGTAGTACACTGTCGACCACATCTCACTCACTCCATAGATAGAGATATAGTGGTACCGCACGCCTTCGAAGAACAGACTGAGACATTTCAGCACGAGCAAGATGAGCATCATGTAGTGCACGCGGTGGACGGTGCCGCTCGCAGGGCCGCGGCGTAGCACCCACACCCAGGCAATCAGTGCGGCAGAGAAGATGCCGAAAAAGATGAAATACATGTCCGGCAGGGGTGCATCGCCGGCGCTGAGGTAGTCTGGACCGGGGTTGTAAAAAGTGGCATCCAGTTTGAAAGAAGTATAATGCCGCCCGGCGGGGTAGCAGCGCGCGTAAATAAGGCTGTACAGGCCAGCGTTGTCCTCCGCCACCGTGTGCGATAATTCTATCTTTTTCTTCCAGTTGGTCTGGTCCGACAGGTCGATGAAGACGTCGTTGGGCTGCAGGTGCTCCAGAATGCACTGTCGCTTCTCCATAATCGATTCTAAATCGGACTGCGCGGCGGATTCGCTCGTGGCATGGCGCATCACGAAGCCCACGAGGTTTACCGGTGCCGTAACGGGGGCCTTGCTGGTGGTCTTGCCATGGGTGGCGTTTGTGTTTGTGTTAGAGCTACTTGGGTTAGGACTGGTGCTAGTGCTCATGTGAGAGCTGCTATGAGGCACAGAAGCAGTCTCCACTCGGACCGTGTCGGCAGACTGGAGGTGCCTGCGAATGTTGGTGCGAGTCGCGTTGGTCGCTACCGGCTTGCTTACCGGTTTGGTTACGTTGACAGTGCCCACTGGTTTCGTTGTGTTGGTAGAAACAGGCTTCGAAACAGGCTGGGTGCCAGGGCGGGTGGCGTTAGTAGAAACCGGTCTGGCCACCGGCTGCGTGACAGGGTGGTTCGTGTGTTTTGTAGAATTCTTATGGTCGTTTGGGAGCAAGGTGATCTCGGAGCTGAGTGTGTGATTGGCAGGCGTGGCGGATACGACCTGCTTGTAATCGTCCAGTTGCTTGGTCGTGAAATGCAACGAGAAATCAAGGATATCGATCTTCATTTTCCCACCCTCTACGAAACCAAACGTTTCTATCTTAAATACTGTGCGATCATCGTTGTGGATGGAAAGATGGTGGATAAGTGAAGAAACGCTTCCCAGTGCGCATAGGACTGCGCCCAGTGCGTATGCAGAGATCATACTTTTCATAATTCTGTCTCAAAGTACACCAATGCAAAGAGTTTTGTTAGAGAGATGTTTGGCGCAATGCAGTCTTGAGTGCAGTTAGCAACGCTTCCTTCGATTGATTGCGGGCGAATCGTGACCAAACTTTGATGCGAAACATACGATTTACCTTATGAAAAGCACTTATAACGGGCAAAACCGCTGGATGTTGCGGACATTTATTAGGCAAACTCATACTGAGACTGCTATAGAATGTCGTATGTCTATGGTGTCGTCCTCGTTATTGTTGGCTCCGTTGGCAATAACCTCGGAAACAACTTGGTTAGTTTGGGACACAAACATCACAAAGATAAATGCACGTCTGGAGAAAGTTCGTTGAACAAAGGAGATTCCACGCCGGCCCCTGAGAATTCAGAAAAAATATCTTCGGAAAAGGTATCAGAGTCATGTCTCTCTTGGACGAATGTTGGTCGCATCGTGTTTGTGATCGGAAGTCTTTTCACTTTTGCTTCGTTTGCGTTCGGCGCGCAATCACTCATCGCATCACTGGAGTCGGTTCAATTCGTCAGCAACGTCGTGTTTGTTTATTACGTCCATCATGAACCAATTACACGCCGGATGATAATAGCAACGTTGTCAATCGTAGGAGGAAATGTGCTGGTGGTTGTGTTTGGCGAACATTCTGCGAAAAAGTTTACTTCGGACGAAATGATACACCTGTACAAGACAAACAACGTCTATCACGGTTATATGGTGCTCGCATTCATCTTGTGGGCTATTACCGCCTATGCCTACGAGACATATCATCACTCGCGAATGCGCAAGCGTATTTTGATGTGGCAGCATTCCTTTATGGAGCCCTTTTGCTACTCTGTCTCCTCTTCAATCATCGGCACACAGGCAGTACTGTGCTCTAAATGTCTCGCACTGCTTCTGGACGCCACCTCCACCGGCGCGAAGAACGAATTTGCCTTTTGGTATGTGTACTTCCTCATCGGCGCGTGGTTGCTGCTGGTGGCGTATTGGTTGACCCGTTTGGACGCTGGCTTGGCGTTATTTCCGCCTTGCTTTATCATCCCCGTGATGCAAGTGTTCTTTGTGTTTTTCGCCATTGTTTGCGGTGGGATTTACTTCCAGGAGTTTGACCATTTCACTGCCGCGCAGTTTGAAGGCTTCGTGGCGGGTGTGATTATGATTTTATCGGGCGTGTATGGTCTGGCGCCGATGGACATGCAATTGTATGTGCCGGGCGACCCCAATGCACCCGAACCGACGAAAATCTGTGACCCCTGCGGCGGTGCCACGGTGCACCCCGAGTCCGTGCTGCCCCTGGGCTCCCTGCATTTAGCCCTGCATTTCGGATCAGACTGCAAGTCGGCGGGAGATGAACTCGAGCAGATGTTCGATGGAGCCCTCACGAAGAAGCCGCCTCTGGATGCCACCGAGCCGGTGGACTTGTATCAATACTCACAAACCCCCAATGTGGACATGTCGGACAGCAGCCTCGCGCCGACGATGTTTGACCATTCGAACTTTACGCGCGCACCCAAGTCGCCGGGAACGATGAAACACACCCGGAAGGTCGTCAAGCGGCCCGTGTTGGAGTTACAGCCGCTTCATGCCGCCACACCCGCTGTCACCAGTGCGCCGGCACAGCTGCCGCCGGTGAAAACCACCCGCCGCGCGCAAACGGGAGAGGAGGATGCCAGTAGTTCTGGGGTGAAGCCTGAAGCGGTGGAAGTATAAGGTCACATTGTGGTATATTTTTATGTCTGTGACACAAACACATTAGGAAATTTAGACGATATAATAGATAATTAGACACTCGTGGATGTGATTATGCATTTGTCTTAATCGCACAAGTTGCTGTGAAACGCATTTGCACCCGCAAAAAATTGTTGGGAACACCCTCTTTAATAACCCTTTTCGTTGTTGGGAACACCCTCTTCACTTCGCTGCATTCTTGCAGTTAGAAGTTGTTCAGGTGTGCTGTTTGACACAAAGATATCAAACATCAATCACTTTTACGATCCCCATGATTAGAATTCCTTTTGTTGCGTACAGTAAGGCAGCATTTGCTCGCACTTCCGTCGTGCCAGTGTCCGGAGCGACATTGAGATTCCTGTCGACATCAGATCCTTCTTCTTTGCCCAGCTTTCCGTTCAAACGACCTTCTGGGACGGAAGTGCCACGAGAATTTGCTGAGCTTCGCAGGAAGTGTCCTGTTGCCAAGGTTGGCATTGTCGCGAACACGTCTTGGGCCTGGATCTTGACGAAGCATGCTGACATTTGCAAAGTTTTAGACGACAACGAGAACTTCAGCAAGATCAGAACTCGTGAAGGATTTCCAGAGCTCACGAAAGGTGGCAGATTGGCGGCCATGTCCCACAAGCCGACTTTTGTTGACATGGATCCTCCAGAACACACCGTGCAGAGAGCGATGGTGAGTCCGATGTTTTCGCCAGAACATGTGGAGACCCTCGTGCCCATGATTCAAGAGATCGCCAACAACCGACTCAAGGATCTCCTGGCCTCTCCTGCCTCCAAGGCTGACCTCGTGGCGGTGTTTGCTCTGCCGATGGTATCCGAGGTGATGTACCGAATCTTGGGCATTCCAGTGGCTGACATGCCTTACCTGAGCA
>LNAP01008805.1_pt1 | contig 10931 bp, 13 predicted proteins | sample 602601 | NCBI WGS metagenome assembly LNAP01 (sample SAMN02440304, study PRJNA202911) | soil metagenome | biome: Subtropical and temperate rainforests or woodlands; isolation source: soil samples (1 kg each in a 20% v/v slurry with milli Q water) were... ...
GCAGGACGAGGTGATCGGCGTCGGTACCGGCTCGACGGTGAATTTCTTCATCGACTGCCTGGGTGCATTGCGCCAGCGCATCAAGGGCGCCGTCGCCAGCTCGGTGGCCACCGCCAAACGCCTGCAGGCGCAGGGCATCGAGCTGGTCGACCTGAACGACGCCGGGACGCTGCCGGTCTACATCGACGGCGCCGACGAGGCGACCGCGCACCGCCAGCTGATCAAGGGCGGCGGCGGCGCGCTCACGCGCGAGAAGATCATCGCCGCCGCCAGCCGGCAGTTCGTGTGCATCATCGACGAATCGAAACTGGTCGGGCGCCTGGGCGCCTACCCGCTGCCGGTGGAGGTCATCCCCATGGCGCGCAGCTACGTGGCCCGCGAAATCGTCGCCCTGGGCGGTCGGCCGGTGTACCGCCACGGCTTTATCACCGACAACGGCAACATCATTCTTGACGTGCTGGACGTGCATGGCCTGGATATCGTGGAACCGATCAAGCTCGAACAGACGATCAACAACATCGCCGGTGTGGTCAGCAACGGCCTGTTCGCCGCCCGGGGCGCGGACGTGCTGCTGATCGGCAGCGCTACGGGCGTGCGGCGCATCCCCTGAGCCGGCCCACGGCGCACCCGCGCCAATGCCTGGACCCGTGTGACAATACCCGGCAGGCCTATCCGGGGAGCCGAAGCGCGTGTCAGGCGCGATCCATTTCAGCCAGCTTCGGCATTACCTGCCGCTGTCCACGTTTCCGCGCGCCCAGCTGGTCGAGCTGGCCGAACTGGCGCGCGTCATGGAACCCGCCGATCGCAGCCTGATCTTCGAAGCCCCGCACGAACCGTTCGGCGAATCCCTGTATCTGCTGGCCGGCGAGGCCAGCGCCGTCACCACCACCGGCGTGGCGGCCATCATCGAAGCCGGCACCCCCAGCGCCGCCTACCCGCTCAACGATGGGCGCTTCCGGTCGGTGACTGCCTTTTCGGAGGTGGTGCTGATGTCCGTGCCCTTCGAGCTGGTCGACCTGATGTCGACCTGGGACCAGCTGGCGGTCGTGGAGCGTCGCAGCGTGGACCGAGCCACGGCGTTCTTCAGTCGGGGCATTCCGCGGCGCTGGAGCTACGGCTTCTTCCCGGCCCTGCGCAGCACGCCCGCGGCGCGCATCGAAGAACTGATGCAAAGCTTCGTGCCCCAGGCGGTGCAGGAGCGCCAGGTAATGACCCACCAGGGCGAGGCGGCGGGCGAGTTTTACATCATCGACAGCGGCACCGCGCTGGCGACGCGCGAGAGCCCGGCGGACGAAGGTGAGTCGATCGAACTGTCGCAGCTGGGCGAAGGCGAATGCTTTGGCGTCGAGGCACTGGGCGATGCACCGGTCAGCACCGCCACGGTCAGCATGATCAGCGATGGCATGCTGATGCGCTTGCCCGCGGAGGACTTTCAGCGCCTGCAGACGCCGCCGCAGCAAGCGCTGGTGGCCGCCTCGGCGGCCATCGAACTGATCAGCACCGGCGGCCACTGGCTGGACGTGCGCCAGCGTGGCGAATGGCAAAACTCACACCTGCCGGGGGCATACAACCTGCCACTGCAGGAAATTCGCCTGCACGCCGGACGCATCGACCCGACCGTTCATTACGTCTGTTACTGCAACAGCGGTCGACGGGCGGCGGCAGCGGCGCATATCCTGACCCAGATCGGCATTGCCGCCAGCGTGCTGAACGGACACTACCGGCACATCGGCGACGGATAAACGCACCGGCGCCCGCCCCGGTCAACCCCGCGAAGCAACCGCACCGACACGGTCGGGGACCGGCTCACATCGGCAACTCCGGCCGCTTTTAGCACTCTAATCGGCCGAGTGCTAAAATTTTTTTGCGTCCATCGCGAGGGAAACCCTGTATGTCCACTGCCCTGACCGTTCCCCTGCCGCTGCAGGCAGTCGGCAACCTCGGCCAACTGATTCGTGCCGCCCACCAGGCGCCCTATCTGTCTGCCGAAGAAGAACATGCCCTGGCCGTTCGCCTGCAGGATCAGGGCGACCTGGATGCCGCCCGTCAGCTGGTCAGCTCGCACCTGCGTTACGTCATCCACGTCGCGCGGGGCTACGCCGGCTACGGTCTGCCGCAGGCCGACCTGATCCAGGAAGGCGCCATCGGCCTGATGAAGGCGGTGCGCCGCTTCGACCCGCGCCGCGGCATTCGTCTGGTGTCGTTCGCCGTGCACTGGATCCGCGCCGAAATCCACGAGTACGTGCTGCGCAACTGGAGCATCGTCAAGATCGCCACCACCAAGGCGCAGCGCAAGCTGTTCTTCAACCTGCGCCAGCACAAGCAGCTGAGCGACGCCCAGGCGGCGGAAATCGCCAGGGAACTCGACGTCCGCCCACAGGACGTGCGGGATATGGACACCCGCCTGAGCGAGCGGCCAGTGTCCTTCGATGCCGCCACCGACGCCAGCGACGATGATCTGCCCGCTCCGGCGCTGACCATCGCCGACCTGCGGCCGGACCCTGCCCAAGCGCTCGAAGAAGAACAGTGGGCCGGCCATCGGCTGGCGCAGCTGCGGGAAGGGCTGAACACGCTCGATGCCCGCAGCCGCGACATCCTGGAGCAGCGCTGGCTGGCCGAAAACAAAACCGGCCTGAAGGAACTTGGCGAGAAGTACGGCGTGTCGGCAGAGCGCATCCGCCAGCTCGAAACTCAGGCGCTGCGCCGCTTGTCCCATCGCCTGCAGGCCGCCGCAGCATGAGCGAGCCCGAGCCGCGTCGTTTCGGGTTTTTGGGCGTGCTGCGGGAGATAGCTTGGGCCTTTCTGGGCGTACGCGACCGTAGCAGCTACGAGCGCACCACGCGCTCGAACCCGCTGCACATCATTCTGGCCGGGATACTGCTGACCGCACTGCTGGTGATCGCGTTGGTCAGCGTGGTGAAACTCGCGCTCGGCGAACGCCCGCCAGCCGATGCTTCAGCGCACGCCGTACCCGGCAAGGTAATGATCGATCAGCAGCGCGGCGAATAAGCCCATCAGATAGGTGATGGAAAAGCGAAAGGTCGCCGAAGCGACCGCGCCGTCCTGCGTGCGGTAAAGCCGCACTGCCCACTGGATGAAGCGACCGCCCAGCAGCAGGGCCGCCAGCGCATACGGCCAGCCGGCGAAGCGGGTGGCGAACGGCAACAGGCTGACTGCCAGCAGCAGCGCCGAGTACAGCAGCACGTGCAGGCGGGTGTACGCCAGGCCGTGCGTGACCGGCAGCATCGGAATGTTGACCCGCGCGTATTCCTCGTGCCGGCGGATGGCCAACGCCCAGAAATGCGGCGGCGTCCACACGAAAATGATCAGAAACAACAGCAGCGCCGGCGGATCCACGCTGCCGGTGACCGCCGTCCAGCCGAGTACCGGCGGCGCGGCGCCGGCCGCCCCGCCGATGACGATGTTCTGCGGCGTGGCGCGCTTCAGATAGCGGGTGTAGATCACCGCGTAGCCGATCAGCGATGCAAAGGTCAGCACCGCCGTCAGCACGTTGACCCACACCACCAGCAGGCTCATCGACAGCAGCCCCAGCAGCGCCGCAAATACCAGCGCCTGTGATGAGGTCACCCTGCCGGTCGGCAAGGGTCGGTTGCGGGTGCGATCCATCTGCGCATCGATGCGTGCATCGACAACCTGATTGACCACCGCCGCCGACGACGCGGCCAGAAAAATGCCGAGGTTGCCAGCCAGCAGGGCGTTCAGCGGCACCATGCCCGGCACTGCCAGCAGCATACCCACCACGGCCGTAAAGCAGATCAGCGCCACCACCCGCGGCTTGCACAGCTCCAGATATTCGCGCCACAGCGGCAACGGTGGCGCGCCCAACGGTATCGATTCAGCCACGCGCGGTCCCGCTGCGATAAAGGGTGTGGGTCAAGGTCAGCAGCGCCAGCAGCAGCAGCGCCGCCACGGCATTGTGCGCCGCCGCCACCGGCAAGGGCAGGTGCAGCCAGACATTGGCGATGCCAAGCGACACCTGGCCCAGCAGCAGCATCAACATGACGGCAGCGGCGGCGCGCAGCGACCCTGGCTGGCGCAGCGCATAAATCCCCACTGCGCCCAGATACAGAAAGGTGACCACGGCCCAGGCCCGATGCGCCATGTGCACCGCCACCCGTGCCGGACTGTCCAGCACGCCGAACTCGTAGTTGACGCCCAGGCCCCGCCACATCACGAAACCGTCGGCCATATCCATCGGCGGCCACCATTCGCCCATGCACTTCGGGAAAGTCGGACACGCCAGGGCAGCGTAATTGGCGCTGGTCCACCCGCCAAGGGCGATCTGAAGCACCAGCACCACGATGCCAACGAGCGCCAGCCGACGCAGCTGCACTGGCGGCCGGTGGCGGTTCGGCACGAACGAGCGCGCGCCAAGATAGCCCAGCCACAGCAGACTGAGCACCGAAAATCCGCCCAGCAGATGGCCCATCACCACCACCGGCTTGAGCAGCAGGGTGACCGTCCACATGCCAAGCGCGGCCTGGAACGCGATCAGCGCCAGCAGCGCAGTCGCCAGCGCGCGTCCTGCTGCCCGCCGCCATGCGGATACGGTCAGTCCCAGCACCACCAAGCCGAGCAATCCTGCGGCATAGCGGTGGACCATTTCCTTCCAGGCCTTGGCCGGCTCGACCGGCCGGTGCGCGAAGGCTTCATTGGCCCGATCCAGCGCCGCAGGACTCGCCGGCACGCCCACATGGCCGTAACAACCTGGCCAGTCCGGGCATCCCAGACCCGCATCCGACAGGCGGGTGTAGGCACCCAGAATCACAACGACGAGCGCCAGCACTGCTGCCAGCAGCCAGGGCAAGGGGTGCGCCACCCGCGGCTTTGTCGGTCGGCTCAATGATCACTCCGTCAGTTGGCCACGAAGCGGCGCAGCAGGTGGTCGAGGTCCTTGCGCGCGGCGCGCGGATCGTAATCCTTGCGAAAGCGCAGCACGGCGAAGTTGCGCGGGTCCACCAGCACAAAAGCCGTGTCGGACGGCGGCGCGGCATCGCCGAGGGCAGCCAGCAATCGGCCGTTTTGGTCTTCGAATTGCACCAAGCCTGCCTGTTCCTGAAGGCGCTCGGCACTCAGGCCCAGCCCGGGCGGATGCACGTACAGGCGCGCCAGGGCTTCCTGGTAACGCGGCAATGACCGCCATATCTGGCGCAGGTCGACCAGCGTCTTCCAGCAGGCCTCATCACACGGGCCGGCCACGACCAGCTTCCAGCGCCCGGCGGGAATGGCAACCACGGTATCGAGCGGCACGGCGACCGGCGGCTGTATGAGGACCCCCGACAGCCGGGGCGCCGGGTACCAGTCAAGGCCCAGTTGCCGATATCCCCAGGACAACAGCAACGGCCCGAAGAACAGCGCCGCCAGCCCGACCAGCAGCAGCCGGCTGCGTCGCTGCGCCGCGCGCGCTTGTTCGTTCATCAATCCCTCGCTGTCGCGCCGGACCGCGCGCGTCGCAGCCCGGCCACCAGATATATGCCGAACAAGGCCCCGGCCAGCCCGAACCACTGCACGGCGTAGCCGTAGTGCCGCTGTGGCGTCATCGACACCAGCGGCCAGTCGCGGCGAAACCCGTGCTCGGACTGCGGCGCCAGCCGCAGCACCCTGGCCTGCACGGGCATTCCAAGATAGTCGCCCAGCAGCCCCGGATCGATCTGGGACACCACCCACCGGCCGCCGAACGAGTCGCTGACCTCGCCTGTCACCAGCGGCACGTCCGCAGGGCGGTGCAGATAGCCGATCAGTGTCACTCCCCCGGCTGGCGTCTGCCAAACCGGGATATCGCTGCGGCGACCACCGCGCGCCAACCAGCCCCGATCCACCAGCAACACCTCGGCCAGACCCTCGACCCTGAGCGGCGTCAGCACGTCGTACCCGACCTGCCCATCGCGCACCTGATTGTCGAGGAGGCCTTGGCGCTCACCCAGAAAAACGCCCCGCACCGTCACCGGCCGATGATCGTCGATCAGGTCGACGGACCCGGCCCGCAGCAGATCGAGCGGCGGCTGCTCCTGTACGGCTGCCGCCTGCGCCAGCAGTCGCGCCTTCTCCCGCCCGCGCTCGAGCTGCCAGACGCCCAGTCCGAGCAGCACCGGCAGCGCCACCGCCACGGCAAGCGTTGCCGCGAGCGTCGGGCGGAAGCGGTGCCTGCGAGAACCGTGGTGGAATCCGGGCATGACAAGCACCCGTCAGCCCGCCGCTGCCGGACTAGAATGCGTCACATTCAACTCTGGCGAGGGCCGATCATGCTGATCAAGACGTTCATTCTGGCCATGCTGGTGGCCATCCTGATCGCGCTGGGCTCAGCCGTGTTTGCCATGCTGGGACCAAGACGTGAGCAGGACCGCATGGCGCGCGCCCTGACCTGGCGGATCGGTCTGTCTGTGGTGCTGTTCCTGCTGCTGCTTGCGGGTTTTGCCAGCGGCGTCCTGCAGCCGCACCAGCCTTTCCCAACAAACCCGGCCGATCACAGCCAGTAAACGAATACGAACAGGCCGAGCCAGACCACGTCCACGAAGTGCCAGTACCAGGCCACCGCCTCGAAGCCGAAGTGGTGTTCGGGTGTGAAATGGCCCTTGATGCAGCGCAGCAAAATGACGATCAGCATGATGGTGCCCAGCATCACATGGAAACCGTGGAAGCCGGTCAGCATGTAGAACGTCGAGCCGTAGATGCCGGACGCCAGGGTCAGATTCAGCTCATGCATGGCATGCGCGTATTCCTCGGCCTGAAAATACAGGAACAGCACGCCCAGCGCCACCGTCGCGGCCAGGCCCAGAATCAGCTGCGGCCGCTTGTTCTTGAGCAGGCCCCAGTGCGCGATGGTGATCGTGACGCCGCTGCTGAGCAGAATCGCGGTATTGAGCGCCGGCACGCCCCAGGCCGGCACGATGCCGGTCGGAATATCGAAGCCCTCGGCCTTGGGCGGGTTGATCAGCGGCCAGGTCGCCTCGAAGTTCGGCCACAGGAAACTGTGTGACAGCGACTTCATGACGTCGCCTTCGCCACCCAGCCACGGAACCGAAAAATTACGGGCAAAGAACAAGGCACCGAAAAAGGCGGCGAAGAAAAACACCTCGGAAACAATGAACCAAGCCATACCCCAGCGGTAGGAGCGGTCCATCTGCTCGTTGTTGAGGCCAGCCTGATTCTCGCGGATGACGTTGCCGAGCCAGCCGAACACCATCACCAGCAGCAGCAGCAGCCCGCCCAGCAATACCAGCTTGCCGACTTCGTGCTCGTGCAGCCAATTGACGCCACCGATCACCATCAGCGTCAATGCCAACGAGCCCACAATAGGCCAGCGGGTCTGTGCCGGTACGTAATATCCGCCGTGTGCCTGTGCCATTCCTGTCAATCCTCCAAATAAAACGTTTCGGCCACTCGCGGGCGGTCAGCCACCGGCCGCGGCGTGACCGGCATGCGCATCCGCAGGCGCCTTGTGCAGATCGAAAAACGTGTAGGCCAAAGTCACGGTTCGCACGTCACCGTTGATCTGCGGATCAATGCGAAAGCGCACCGTCATGTCCTTCTGCTCGCCGGCCGCCAGTGTCTGTTCGGTAAAGCAGAAACACTCGATCTTGTGAAAATGCTTCGCGGCCAGACCGGGCGCCACACTCGGGATCGCCTGACCGGTAACTTCGTGCGCCGCGCGGTTGCGGGCTACGTAAACCGCCTCGGCGGTTTCGCCGACCCGAACTTTCATGCGCGCCACCTTTGGCTGGAAATCCCATGCCAAATCGGCATTCGTATTGGCCACGAACTCGACTGTCACCTCGCGGCCCACTGCCGGCGGCTGGCCGGACGACTCCTGCAGGGCGGATGCCGTACCGGTCAGATTGGACGATTTGCCATTCAGGCCCACCACCTCGCACATGGCGTTGTACAGCGGCACCAGCGCGAAGCCGAAGCCGAACATGAGCCCAACCGCCAGCAGCAGCCGACGGGTGGTGCGCGCGATATCGCGCTGACGTTCGTGCATCGTCGTGCTACCCCATCTGGACCATGATGGTCAGCGAATAAATGGCCACCACCAGCGCCGCCAGGCCGATCAATAACCAGCGATTCGGCCTGCGCCCGGACGCGGAACGGTCTGCCATGTGCGTCAGCGAATTTCCGGGGCGGTCGTGAAGCTGTGGTAGGGCGCCGGCGAAGGCAGCGTCCATTCCAGGCCGTGCGAGCCTTCCCAGACGCGGTCGGTGGCCTTCGCCCCACCGCGCACGGTCTTGATCATGATGTACACGAACAGCAGCTGCGACAGGCCAAACACGAAGCCACCGATACTGGCAATGCGGTTGAAATCGGCGAATTGCAGCGCGTAGTCCGGGATACGCCGTGGCATGCCCTGCAGGCCGACGAAATGCATCGGGAAGAACAACACGTTGACCGAGATTGCCGACAGCCAGAAGTGCAACTTGCCCAAGCGCTCGTCATACATGTGGCCGGTCCACTTCGGAATCCAGTAATACGCGCCGGCCATCAACGCGAACACCGCACCCGGCACCAGCACATAGTGGAAATGCGCCACCACGAAATAGGTGTCGTGATACTGCATGTCGACTGGGCCGATGGCGAGCATCAGACCCGAGAAGCCGCCGATCGTGAACAGAAACACGAAGGCCAGCGCAAACAGCATCGGCGTCTCGAAGGTTATCGAGCCGCGCCACAGTGTGGCCACCCAGTTGAACACCTTCACACCAGTCGGTATGGCGATCAGCATGGTGGCGTACATGAAATACAGCTCGCCCGCCACCGGCATGCCGGTGGCAAACATGTGGTGTGCCCAGACGATGAACGACAGGAAGGCGATGGCCGAGATGGCGTACACCATCGAGGCGTAGCCGAATATCTGCTTGCGGGCGAAGGTCGGGATGATCTCCGACACCACGCCAAACGCCGGCAGGATCATGATGTAGACCTCTGGATGCCCGAAGAACCAGAATACGTGCTGGAACAACACCGGGTCACCGCCGCCGGCCGCGCTGAAGAAGCTGGTGCCGAAGTGCCGGTCGGTCAGCATCATGGTTACGGTGCCGGCCAGCACCGGCATGACGGCGATCAGCAGAAACGCGGTGACCAGCCATGTCCAGCAGAACAGCGGCATCTTCATCAGCGACATGCCGGGAGCGCGCATGTTCAGAATGGTCGCGATGACGTTGATCGCGCCCATGATCGACGAGGCGCCCATCAGGTGGACGGCGAAAATGAAAATGTCGGTCGTCGATGGCGCAAACGTGGTCGACAGCGGCGCATAGAAGGTCCAGCCGAAGGCCGGCGCCCCACCCTCCAGAAACCAGGTGCTCATCAACAGGCTGAAGGCAAACGGCAGGATCCAGAAGCTCCAGTTGTTCATGCGCGGCAGCGCCATGTCCGGCCCGCCGACCATCATCGGAATCATCCAGTTGGCGAAGCCGGTCCAGGCCGGCATCACGGCGCCGAACACCATGATCAGGCCGTGCATCGTGGTCAGACGGTTGAACGTCTCGGGCTCGACCAGCTGCAAGCCGGGCTGAAACAGCTCCAGCCGTATCAGCATGGCGAGCGTTCCGCCAGTCAGAAACATGATCAGCGCCAGCCACAGGTACATGGAACCGATGTCCTTGTGGTTGGTGGTGAACAGCCAGCGGCTCAAGCCGCGTGCCGGGCCGTGGTGATGATCGACTTCGTGGGCCACAGTTGCCATGGCATGTCCTCCGGACCGTGAATCTTGCGACGTGACGTGTGGGTTAGGCTGGCGCCGACTCAGCGCAAGGCCTTGATCTGCTTAGGTTGAACCAGGTCACCCTTGTCGTTGCCAAAGGCGTTGCGCTCGTAGGTGATGACAGCCGCCAGATCGACGTCGTTCAGCTGCAAACCGAACGCCTGCATGGCGGTGCCGGCCTTGCCATGCAAGACCCTGTCGATGTGACCCTCGACCGGACCGGTTGTAATGACGCCGCCTGCCAGGGCCGGAAAAGCCGGTGGAATGCCCTGACCGTTGGCCTGATGGCACGCCACGCAATAGGTGCCGTACACCGTCTTGCCGCGTTCCATCAGCTCGTCCTTGGTCCATTCCCGGTCAGCGCCGCTTTTGGCGGCCTCGGCCTCTGCCTTCTTGGCCGCCAGCCAAGTTTCATAGTCTGCCTGCGTCTTGGCCTCGATGACTACCGGCATGAAGCCGTGATCCTTGCCGCACAGCTCGGCACATTGTCCACGGTAGACGCCCGGCTGCGGAATGCTGGTCCAGCTGTCATTGATGAATCCTGGGATAGCGTCCTGCTTCCAGCCCAGCGCCGGCACCCACCACGAGTGGATGACATCGTTCGAGGTGATGACGAACCGCACCTTGGTGTTGACCGGCACCCCACATCCAGCAGGTAATGCTCGACCCCGGTCGGATCGCCGTTCATGGCATCCCGGCTGCTCTGCGCCAGGTTGCTGAAGAAGCTGACGTCCTCGCCCAGGTATTCGTATTGCCAGCGCCACTGGTAGCCGGTGACCTTGATGGTGAGGCCGGAGTCCGAGGTGTCCTCAAGGGCGATCAGGGTCTTGGTGGCCGGAATCGCCATCGCGATCAGGATGATGAACGGGATGGTCGTCCACACCACCTCGACCGTCGTGTTCTCGTGGAAATTGGCCGCCACGGCACCGCGCGATTTGCGAAACGCAAACAGCGAATAAAACATGGCGCCGAACACCACCACGCCAATGGCGGCACAGACCCACAGCGAAATCATGTGCAGGTCGAACACGCGGTGGCTCAGGTCCGTGGCACCGCGGACCAGGTTCATCCCGTACTCGGCACGGGCCGGTTGCGCCGCCAGTCCGGTCAGCAGGATGCCAAGCAGTCGCCCGGGCGCAGCGTGACGTTTTTGTCTCATCTTCAAAGACCCATCTCCCTGTTCAATCCGGCATCAAGAGCAATCTCGGGCGCC
>LNAP01005742.1_pt1 | contig 10929 bp, 17 predicted proteins | sample 602601 | NCBI WGS metagenome assembly LNAP01 (sample SAMN02440304, study PRJNA202911) | soil metagenome | biome: Subtropical and temperate rainforests or woodlands; isolation source: soil samples (1 kg each in a 20% v/v slurry with milli Q water) were... ...
CCTACAACGCCTGAATCGCAGGCACAAAAAAGCCGGGCTGCAACCCGGCTCCTTCAACAACTTGTAAAACAATGTGGGGCCATTATGAACACGATCACTACCCCAGGCAATACCCGACATGTCGCGACACTTTTAAGCCAAACGCAAAACGTGTCGTGTCACACCATGTCTTCTCGCGAGATAGCCGAACTCACCGGCAGCACGCACGACAACGTTCTGAAAACCATCCGCGCCTATGTCGCCAGGGGTGTCGTTTCGTCAAACGACACCCCCTACGTGCATCCGCAGAACGGCCAGGTCTACCGCGAATTCCTTCTGTCCCAACGTGACACCCTGGTGGTGGTCTCGGGTTACAGCGTCGAGTTGCGCGCACGCATCATTGATCGCTGGCAGGAACTGGAAGCCCAGGTCGGTCAGTTCCAAATCCCGGCGACTTACGCCGAGGCATTGCAGGCCGCTGCCGATCAGGCCAGGGACAATCAATCGCTGCGTCTGGTCATCCTCGATCAGGCGCCGAAAGTGGCAGCCATCAAGCGCCTCGCAGCGGCTGGTGGCGCGATCTGTATCACCGACGCGGCCAAGCATCTGCAGGTCCAGCCTTCGAAGCTCTTTGCCTGGATGGAGCAGCATCGCTGGATCTTCCGACGCAATGGTTCGGGCCGCTGGACGGCCTATCAGCCGCGCATCACCTCCGGCTACATGATCCACAAAGTCACTTCCCTGAAGGCCGATCCTGAAACTGGCGCCGAGCGCGCAGCCTTCGATCCATTGGTCACGCCGAAAGGCCTTGCCCGTTTGGCTGAAATCAATATCGGAGCCTCGCTGTGAGTGTTCAAGCAATGTCCTGGGCGCTCTCTCTGCCCACAGAATCCCTGAAAGACTCAAGCGCGCGTCATGTGTTGCTGTGCCTGGCCAACTACGCCGGATCGAACGGCGCTGGTGCATTCCCTTCAGCTTCTACCCTGGCTCAAGACACCGGCCTGTCCGAGCGTACCGTTCGCTACAAGCTGGATGATCTGGAGAAGTCCGGACTCATCCAGAAGGGCAATCAAGCCATTGCCGCAGTGCACATTGATCGTCATGACCGCCGCCCAGTCGTTTATGACCTTCAACTTTCGCGGGGTGCAAATCCTGCACCCCGTACAAAACGGGGTGCAGATGACGGCACGGGGTGCAGTTCACAACAGAACGGGGTGCAGCCTACGACAGAACGGGGTGCAGCCGCTGCACCCAATACATCAATTAACCATCAAGTAACCGAAGAGCAGCAGCAGCGCGAGATTTCTGAAGTCATCGCCGAGCAGGATCGCCAGTCCCTCGCCACCGATGACCGCCAACGCTTCGCCATGTTCGCCGAGTGGGAACTGCCGGAGAGCTGCATGGCTACCCAGCTGAAAATCGCCGGCCTGCCTGCTGACTCGGTGACACCCGAGCTTATCGCGGGGTTCAAGGGGTTCTTCGTCGCCAAGCCTTCGACGGTCGACAGCGCGGCCGGTTGGTGTTTCCGCCTGTCCACCTGGGTCAAGCGTGAGCGAGTCAACGCCGCCGGCACTGCGTCGCCCGCAGCTTCGGATGAGTTCGACGACGAAAACATCGAATGGATGAAAGGGGGTTCGAAATGAGAGCGGTTTCTACTGTCGCGGCCCAGGCCATGACCAAGGTTCGCCACGGCGAATTTATCGAGGCAACCAGTGAGGTTTCGGTGCAGGCCCAGCAGGAGCAGGCTCATGCAACCGGCAAAGTGATCAATCAGCTGTTCCGCCAGTTGCGTTCGATCCGCACCGCATGGCGCCAAGCGTGGCCAGACAAGAAGTCCTACATGGAGTCGAAAGCCACCTGGTTGCAGGCGTTCATCGAGAACGGTATCTGCACCCAGGAGCAAATCGATATCGGCTTGATCCGCTGCCGTGCCGAGCCGTCTGACTTCATCCCGAGCGTGGGCAAGTTCATTCAGGGCTGCGTGCCGGCGCCAGAGATGCTCAATCCGCCGCTGCCCAGTGTTGAGGCAGCCTACAAACAGGCTTTGCGCAACTGCCACCCAACCATGCACGGTGTTGCGAAGTGGTTTCACCCGGCTGTTTACCACGCCACCGCCGCTGCTGGATTCAACAGCCTGCCGCTACTCAGTCGTGAACTGGGGCTGATCAGTTTTGAAAAGCGCTACCTGGAACAGGTTCGCAAGGTCTGGATGGGTGAGCGGTTGGGCCCGGTACCAGTTGCTGAGCTCGCAGCGCCGTCGGCACGCACCCCTGAAGTAGGCAATCAGGCCCTGGCCGAATTGCGTGCCATGCGCTCGCGAGGTGCAGCCCGTGCCTAACCCGTATCTCGTGACGACAGACCCGGCGGATTACCGCTTCGCGGTGCACTGCTGCAGCTACAAATTGGAACTCACCGATAAGCCCGATCGCGCCGTGGCGTTGTTCGAGCACTCGTCGGCCGCCTTGAAGTTCGGCCTGGTGATGTGGCCGTCCACCTTCGAAGTCATCGATCGGATCACGGGGGAAAGAGTATGCGCGTGACCTCGAAGAAACTCCGCGCCTCGGCCAACGGCCAGCAATGCACCGTACGACTGCCGGGGACCTGCAACTTCAACCCGGCCACGACTGTTCTAGCGCATTTGCCGTGCGGGCAAAAGGGCATGGGCATGAAGGGCTTCGACACCGTCGCGGTGTACGCATGCAGCGCCTGCCACGACGTCATCGACGGCCGCGGGGCCGGCGATCTTGATTGGCAGGACATGCCGCGCGCGATCGCCGAAACACATGAGGCCTTGATTCGGGCCGGAATACTCACTGTGAAGGGGGCTGCATGATCGACCCAATGACTTTGCTCGTCCTGATGATCCTTGCCAGTTGGGCGCTGTACGAAGTGTGCCGTCGCCTGGACGAACGCTATAGGAAAGCGCGTGGTGACCGAACGTGAAGCCTGCCATGAAGCTGTTTAAACAGACGCCGATGCGCGCCAAGCCAGTAGACCGTGAAGGACTGGAGCAAGCGGCGTTGATGGCTGAGCTGCGCGTCCGTATGCCCGAGGTCGCTGACCTGATCTTTCACGTCCCGAACGGAGGACATCGGGTGAAGGCCGTCGCTGCGAAGTTGAAGGCCCAGGGCGTGAAGGCCGGCATACCTGACCTGGTTCTGCCAATGGCCCGCGGCGGGTTCTTCGGCCTGTACATCGAGTTCAAGGCCACGCCGCCGAACGACGCCGCGATCTCCGACAGCCAGCACGAACGCATTCGCAAGCTCAATGCCCAGGGTTATCTGGCAGTCGTATGCCGCGGGCACTTCGACGCGATGGAGCAGATCCGCGCCTACCTGCGGCTCGCTCCTACAGTGGTGGCCGCATGACTCAGCCCAAGACGCTGACTGTCACTCTTTCCGATGCCGAGATTCGCCGACATGCCGCCAGTGAGGTGCGCGATCTGCGAGACGCTCGACAGCCTGCCTTCCGGTTCCGTTACAAACAGGACCGCACCAAAGGTTCCTGGTACCTGGTCGTGGGTAGCGCGTGGAACAAGATCGCAAACTTCCCTGACCTGAACACCAAGCACATGCTCGCGGCTTTGCCGGCGGTACGTGCGCGCCTGGTCACTGAGCCAGAGGCAGGCACGGCGATAGGGACATGGGCGACCGTCGGCGAGCTGCTCGCATGGTTCGACGACAGAATGGGTCGCGACCGCAATCTGTCCGCCAAGCGCAAGACCACTGCGCGGTCGGTGATGAGTAAGCACCTTCGCCCGCGCCTCGGTGACCTGCTGTTGTCCAGCGTGAACAAATCTGAGATCGATCAGCGACTGATGTGGCCGCTACAGGCCGAATTGTCGCTCGAATACCTGCGCCTGATCTTCCGACTGTTGGTGTTGGCGTTTCGCCAGGCAGCGCGACTCGGCTTGATCGAAACTAACCCCATGAACGCGATCCGATTCAGCGACTTCTCCAAAACGAAGATCAAACCCAAGGCCGCTCGCCTGCGTGACGTCCAGGTCGAGGAGGTGCTGACCGGTCTGGCGATCAAGTTCAACTCGGCGCCGGCTGATGCGATGTTGGCGTTGATGATGCTGTGCCACGGCTCCCGTGCTGGCGAGACGCGTATGGCTGAATGGTCGGACTTCAGTTTCGAGGAGCGTCAGTGGCACATCCCGGCCGAGCACACGAAGACTCGGTGCCAATTGACCCTGCCGCTTACCGATCAGGTCTGCGCCTTGCTGAAGCGCTATCACGCTGCTCAGGCGGCCACAGGTTATCAGGGCAAGTATCTATTCCCCTCGCGCGGCGGCAAGCCACTGACCGACAGCCAGGCATGTGCTGTGTTCACCCGGTTGGCGCAGGGTGAGTGGACGAGCCATGACCTGCGAAAGGTGGCCAGAACAGGTTGGGTCGATCTGGGCGTGGACTTCCTCATTGGTGAGCTGCTGCTGAACCACGCGATGGGCCACAACGTGCAGGCCTACATCCACACCTGGGTAGAGGCGGGCAAACGTGAGGCGCTGGAGAAGTGGCACGAATGGTTAGACGGACGTGGGTTCAGCGCAATCCACACCATTGCAGAGCCATTATGCGAAGTTTCACGCATTTCGGCGGAAGCCACGGATTGCGCGGCCTCCAGCCAAATCAACGACAAACCATAGGCGAGGTTTAAAAATGGATAAAAGGACTCACGGCCCCGCCTTTGTGCGTTGCGTGATCCCGCTCACCGACTGCCCGTCGTGTGTCGGGAAGGGGATCATCCAAGGCGTGTTTCATCAGCTTGATTGCATCGGCTGTCACGCCTCCGGCCAGGTTCATGCGATCACACTGGAGCCGCTACCGGTGGAAGACCTGGTGGTGCAGTTGGGCATGTTGCTGCGCCGGGAGCGTCACCTCGCAACCCTGGCCTCGGCGGCGGGCGACACAGAGCAGTACCAGCAAAGCAATAACCGCGGCGCCGGCCGCTCGTCTTTCAAGGGGGATTGATCGATGGCAGCCAAACTCATAATGAGAACGGCCAGAGTGACGGAGCAGGAGGCGAAAGTGGTTGGGCTTCTTGCTGAAGCCTGGAATGAGTTTCTGAAACTGCCCATCGAGCATCCAATGGCCCACCAGGAGTTTTGCACCGCTATTCACGGATGTCAGGACAAGATACTTGCTCGCGGCGGACGCAGAGCAATCAATGAAAGTGGGGGAGAGTGATCATGGCCAGAACAAAGAGCTTCACTGAGCGTACATCGGAAGACCTGCTGGAGCATTGGGGCCGCTGGGTTGTTCTGGGTTCAGGTGTATCGTGCTGCGCCTCCCGGGAGAATACTCTGCACACTCCCATGATCACTGACGACGATGCGCTGATGATCGATGGTTTGATGGGCCGACTGCTGAAGCGTTACCCGGAATGCGGCAACGTGCTGATGAAGTACTACACCGCCCGCGACAAGGCGCTGGTCGATGTCGGCAAGAAACTTGGTTTCGGTGAGGAGAAGACCCGGCAGCTGTGGAAGGCCGGCATTGCCTGGATCGACGGGGCATTGGATGTTCGGCGCGAGGCTGCATAATTTCTTTGGACTATCATCTGTAGACGCGATTTCCTTGCTTTTAGTCGAGTCAGCCAAATGTCCAATATGAGCTTGGCTTCAAAAAAATACAGATGGTGGTTCGCTGGAGCCTTCGCAATTTCTTTTATTGTTTTGGTTTTAAGCCTGGTGTGGGAGACGGCATCGCCACCGCTACCCCAGGCACCGCCTACTCAGGGTAATAACGCAGGGGCTGGTGGCATAAGTACATTGAACCTTGTATCGATGGCCTCGCTCGCAACTTCGGTTGCATCTTTCTTCGGGTTTCTGATCACAACCGGGATAGCGTGGCGGAAAGAAAGGCGCGAAGGGGAGTTTGCCGATCTCGATTTAGAAAAGAAAAAGTTGGAGCTGGAGTCACTGCGGCTCGATATTGAAAAGAAGCGAAAGGATGCATCGTCTCGAACGGATGGACCGGATACTTCGCCATGATTCTCTCGTGCAAAAATAGGTATCCAGTGAGTATTGACACCCCCGGGCCTGATCTATAGATTTCTCGTTACTTTGCGGTTTTTCCGCGAGCAAAGCCCGACTCTGAAGTTGGGCTTTTTGCTTTCTACGGTTCACAGAGCCTCGGCATTCGCCGAGGCTTTTTCGTTTTCGGCTCCTCCACACCCATTGCTCCGAGCTGGGAGTGCCGCTGGGGCTGATTCAAATACAGTCATGCACAGTCGGAGTCGAACGCATGGATCTTCTGCATCGCCTGTTCGACAAAGCTGAATGGCTTATCGCGGGCTTGATTGGTGCCATCGTCGCCAGTTGGTGGCACAAGGACGACCTCACTGATTGGCGAGCCTGGGCAATCTTCTTGGTCACTGGAGTGGCTTGTTCTCTGTATCTGACAGGCATGGTCAGCGCATACCTCGGTGTGACTGAGCCGAGCATCGTCGCCGGCATCGGTTTTCTACTTGGCACCTTCGGCGGCTCCCTCCTGGCAGCGATCAACCGCGCCATCAAGGCCGCGGACCTCTGGGCGATCATCCGTCAGAGGTTCGGCGGAGGTAATCCACCATGAACTACGAATTGATCAGTTCCATCGCCTGCGGATTGATAGCGCTGTGGGCAACCTGGTGCGTGCTGAGCGGCAAGGTCAGGGATGGCATCGTTGGGAAGCTGATCTACTCCGCGATCGCCATCAGTGGCTTCGTGGTGATGACGCGCAGTCAGAACATATTCATTGGCCCGACCACTGCTGGTTTGACGCTACATGTGTCGCTGGCACTGGCGGGGGTTCGGCACGTATTTATGGTCACCTGGTGGCAGCGGGTTAAAGCCTGGCTCTGCCGAGCGCTCCATTGTGAACACTGCTTGGGCTGCCATAAAGGTCATGCGCCTGACGAGCACCATAAAGGCTAACTGGTGAGGTGAGGCATGGTCAGGATCGACGCCAGTAGCAATGTGGAAGAGCTTTCGAAGGCCTTGCGCACTCTGGGTAGCAAACAGCTTCCGTTTGCATTGGCGCTCACGGCAACACGATTGGCCATGCTGGTGAAGCAGGGCGAGCTTGCGGTGATGAGGGAGCGATTGGATAGACCGACCGCGACCACCATGAATAGCCTTTATGTGAAGACCGCCAAGAAGGGCAACCCTGAGGCACGTACCTTCTTCAAGGATGCATGGACCTCAGGGGTTCCCGCCGATACGTATCTTCAGCAACCGGTGAAGGGTGGCCGCCGACCACATAAGCGGTTCGAGAAAGCGCTTATTGCCCGCGGCATCATGCAACCAGGGCAGTACGCGATCCCGGCAGAATCCGCTCTCAATCAGTTCGGTAACGTACCTCGCGGCACGATCATGAAGATTCTGTCGGGGCTGAGTGCGGCCGAGACGGTCAGTGGTGTGCAGGCCAACGCCACGAACAGCAAGCGCAGTAAGCGCAAGGGTAACGCTGACAGGTATTTCGCTGGTGACGTCGATGGTATACAGGGCATCTGGGAAAGGAAGAAGTCTGCGTTCGGTGATGCCGTTCGACCTGTCTTCATCTTCAGTGATGGTGAGCCTGGGTATCGGGTGATCATCCCGTTCTACAAGATCGCAGACAACATCGTGAAGGCGAACCGAGCAAAGGAGTTCGCCAGCGCGATGGATCAGGCGCTGTCGACAGCCCGGGGCTGACAGGCAGAGTAGGGCGGCTTTCACCTTAGGGGTGACAGTGAAAAGTATTTAGGTCATCTTCTCTGGCTTTCGGCTATTAAGGATTTTGTCGTGATCGCTTTAGATATGAATAGGAAATTGATGCTGAGCCTGAGCATCGGAGCCTTGCTATCCGGTTGTGCTACGCCCAAACCAACGATGCCAAATGAAATGTATGACAATTTTGCTAAGGCATATGGCGTTGTCCAGCGTTGTGGCATCTCAGGTCAGATGTCCCCTGATGGAGCTTTATGGGCAAAACGAATGCTCAATAACAAACTGGGTACATATAGCTTTGATCAATCCTTTTTGGAGGGTAGATATCAGGCAATAAATCCAGTTCTATCAGAACCATCAGCCGAGTTGTGTAATCAATTCGCAATGGGAGCGGAGGAATATAAGCAATCGGTGCAAGCGTACAACGCTCAGGTTGACTCTAATGCCCGCGCTATTGAAGCTCAGATACAAAACAACAGACCTGTTAATACGTACTGCAACAAGATTGGCACACAAACCCTCTGCAATTCTTACTGAGCAAAGCAAATGCGATGATATGGGTGGGGCACTCGGGGGAGAGCTCCACCAGCCTCCTCTATCAGATGCCTGCAAATGCAATGTGAATACGCCTACAGCCCCCCATTGGGTCCTTTCCTGGGCCCCAGCCCCTGGCGGGTAATTCGGGCCCCGCGCGCCAAACATGTATGACCTTTTTCCCACGGTTGGTTGTTGTTTAGTCATGGCCAAAAACGAAACAACCAAACAGCGCGGCTGGTTGAACAAATCCGAGATGGCTTCGAGCCTCGGGATTTCGCCGCAAGCCTTTGACAAATGGGGAGTTACGCCTGTCGCGCGCATCGGCCGAGAGGCGTTCTACACAGTGCAAAACGTGGTTGAAAACCGCGTTGAACACTCGATGCGGAAACAACAACCTGAAGGGGCTGGGCCGGAAGGTCTCGATCCGTATGCCGAACAGAAGCTACTCCAGGAACGACTTAGGCTGACTACCGCTCAGGCTGATGCGCAAGAGAAGAAAAATCAGGTGGCTGACAAGCAGCTGGTACCTGTCCAGTTCTCCACTTTCTCGCTGGCCAAGATCGCTGGCCAGGTCGGATCAAAGCTCGAAACAGTCGGCAAGACCGTGAGCCGCCGCCACCCTGAAATCGATCCGCGCATTCTGGAAACACTTGAGCGGGAGATCGCCTTGGCGCGGAAGGTCTGCGCGCAGTTTGGTGAAAATCTTCCGGAAATTCTCGATGAGTATCTTGCAACCCTGGATCAATGATCTCCGTGGCGCCGTGCGCCTGGGGTTGCTAGCCCTGGACAAAGACCCGCCGATGACAGCGGTCCAGTGGGCTGACGAGCATTTTTATATGTCGTCTGAATCCTCCTACAACGAAGCCAAGTGGATTACTGACCCGTTCCAAGTCGCGATCTTAAATGCCATGGGGAACGACCTCATTGCGGTAGTTAACTTCGTGAAGTCGGCCCGCATTGGCTATACAAAACTTCTGATGGCCAACATCGGTTACAAAATCCAGCATAAGCGCCGCAACGTCATGATGTGGTCGCCTACTGATCCGGACGCGGAGGACATCAGCAAGAGTCATGTGAACGGGTTGATCCGTGACGTGGCGCTGTTGTTGAAACTTGCACCATGGTTTGGACGCAAGCATAGCGACAACACCCTGGACCAGAAGATATTTACCAACCGCAAGACCCTGTGGATTCGCGGCGGGAAAGCATCCCGTAACTACCGCGAGAAGTCGGCGGACGAGGTTATCTACGACGAGCTTTCCAATTTCGATGCGAATGTCGAGGGTGAGGGTGACCCCGTAACTCTTGGGGACAAACGCTTGGATGGGGCGGTGTATCCCAAATCTATTCGTGGCTCGACACCGAAGCGGGTCGATCACTGCCAAGTATCAAAAGCTGCTGAAGAATCACCTATTAGGCTTCGCTTCCATATCGCATGCCCTCACTGCGCGCGCGAGCAAACGCTCAAGTGGGGCGGTAAGGATTGTGCTTTTGGGCTGAAGTGGGAAAAGGACAAGCTCGGCCAGGCAACTAAAGCTTGGTATGTCTGCGAGCACTGCACCGCCTGCTTCTTCCACCAAGACATGGTCGAAGCTTCAAAGTCAGGACGCTGGATTTGCGAAGAAACCGGCATCTGGACGCGTGACTCAATGGATTGGTTTGATCCAGAAGGCGATCCGACCAGGACTCCTCAGTCGGTAGCTTTCTTTTGCTGGGCCATATACAGCACTTGGTCGGCCTGGCTGAAAATCGCCAATGATTGGCTGAAGGTCAAAGGCGACACTCAAAAACTGATTACCTTTGTAAACACGACGCTAGGCGAGACGTGGGACGACGACCAGGGCGAGAAGCTCGACTCGGAAGTCCTGTACGGGCGCCGCGAGGTGTATCCGCAGGTGCCTGCTCTCGGCCTGGTCCTTGTTGGTGGCATCGATACCCAGGACGACCGTTTCGAAGGTCGGGTATGGGCGTTCGGGCCGGGCGAGGAAGCGTGGTTGGTTCATCGCTTCATTCTGATGGGCGACCCTGCCAGCGAAGAGCTCCGCCGCAAGGTGGGGCTTGAGCTGCACCGGCAATTCACCCGCGTCGACGGCACCATCATGAAGGTGGAGCGCTGGACGTGGGACGCCGGTGGTCACTATGCGGATGAGGTCTATGCCGAGAGCCGCAAGCACGGCGTGCACTGGGTGGTTCCAATCCGTGGTGCGACCATCTACGGCAAGCCGATCGCGAACTTCCCGCGCACAAAGAACAAGGTGCACAAGGTCTTCCTCACCGAGGTCGGTACCGACAACGCGAAAGAGCTGCTCTACAGCCGAATGGGGCTCCCCGTCGATACGGCTGCATCCCAGGCGGGTGTGTCTCAGCCCGGGGTGGTTCACCTTCCGGCCAACGACGTGATCTGCGACGAATCGGAGGTGAAGCAACTCACCTCAGAAAAGAAAAAAGCAGCCATCTCCAAAGGCAAGCGTGTGATGCGTTGGGACAGCGGCGGCCGCCGAAACGAAGCGCTCGACTGCTTCGTGTATGCGCTCGCCGCGCTGCGCATCTGCCAGCAGCGTTTCGGGCTTGATCTCGATCTGTTGGTTGCTGCGCTCACTGGCGGCAATGAACCGGACGCTGAAGAACGGCCGCGGAAGAAATCCTCTCACTGGAATAAAAACTGATGGCCTACACGATCGAGCAATACAACGCCCTGCAGGCGGCCATCGCCGAAGGGG
>LNAP01005744.1_pt1 | contig 10928 bp, 9 predicted proteins | sample 602601 | NCBI WGS metagenome assembly LNAP01 (sample SAMN02440304, study PRJNA202911) | soil metagenome | biome: Subtropical and temperate rainforests or woodlands; isolation source: soil samples (1 kg each in a 20% v/v slurry with milli Q water) were... ...
TATTCTTTAAAGCTCGTACAGATAATTCCGAGAAAGCTTTGTTCTTGTCAATATAGCTTAAAAGTTTAAAAGCTTGATACAGAGCAAAGTAAAAAGGTATCGCCGCTGCATACAAATCAATGAAAACGAGATATTTCAAATAAGACATGTCTGGATACAATTCCTCTGCAAAATTCGCTATCTCAGGTACCAAAAATATGCACAAAGCAAGAACTGGGATCCCAATAAGAATAACAGCTACCTTTAAAAAGAGTGTTGTACCTCGTTTCATAAAAAGCCCCTCACTTATTATTAAAATTAATTAGACTTTAACACAAAATTTATTGTTTTACAATAAAATTATTATGCCATTTAATACATTATTGTTGTTATATAGATATCATCCTTTTCTTAAATCAAAAAAAGCATTCCTCATTACAAAGAAATGCTCGATAACCTTGAACTTATTGAACTAACCAATAGCTTAATGAGGCCGCACGATTAACCTCGCTGCGGCCCCATGATGGTATTGTTGAGCTATCGTTCTCCGTTAGAATTCAGCGGACTAGAATTGCCCCCGAAACGTATATCACCGTATCAATATCCGGTTTGATGACCAGCTTGTCCAGAACGGATTCATTATTGATATCGTCCCATAATAATATTTTTAATAGCGGTACCGTTAACCATATTAATTTTTTTGTATACTTTTTGGGCATTTATCCCGTTTGCATGAGCCAGACGGATGATATACCCCCTCATACTTTCATCTGAAAAAAGCTCCGGTCGGTTAAGTAAGATTTCTGTTGACCTCGGCTTCATAGTTACCACCCTCCTATAGTTTCTTTTGAGAATACAATAGCTCCTTTCGTAGACTTTTTAAGGCACAATCAGTTTTACTTCGAACAACCTTCCTAATACCACTAATATCACTCCACTTGCCCCATATGCGGGAAAGTACTGCACTGGAAAGTAATCTGTTTCAACCTTATAAGCTATGGTCATTTGGGCTCGTCACAAATAGTTTACCGTCCTCATGCGCTACAATCTGATAATTTTCTGTTGATGTTCAACATTAATGGAAACGCCGCACACGTACCGTGTGCGTAAACCTTCCCGATCATTTTGACAGAAATAAGACGCCGTCCATCTCGATGAGTATCCATCTGTCGTTAGGCATTTCTTAGTTTATTAAGAAAAAAGCCGCCTCGCGGCAGCCGTTTCTTTTCACATAATACCCAATTTTTTAGCAATAAGCTCCTTGGCGGCGCTTTGCTGCATATGCTCCCAGTTGCTGAAGCATGTGTACGTTCTGACATGTTCGTCCCACGCGTTGTCGGGGATCGCCCTGAAATCGTCGGCGGTTTCGACTTTGAAGCCGCTTTTATCGAGCAGCTCCTGGAACGTCGCCACCGACGCGTGCCTCGCCATGAAGCCTTCGTTGAACAGTTCCTCGAACGAGTATTCGCCGCTCGCTTTCTTCGCGTTCTCGGACAACTTGTCGAGAGATTTGCGAAGTTGAGTCAATCCAGTGATTTTCACGCCCATTATAGAAAACCTCCTTGAAAACTGTTGGAGAACGCATTCAAATAATCGGCTCTTATTTATTGGCGGTTTTAAGAATCTGCGTCAGTGACTTGTTTCCGTTCCGCTTGCGCAGCGTGTCTAGGTGCATGTCGCTTCTCACGCCCAGATCAACGCCGTACTTCTTCTCGATGTTGCCGACGTGCGCATCCCCGCGCTTTTGACGGTAGCGCCCGTCTTCATTTCGATCTCTCGTCATGCTCCTCACCCTCCCGATAATTTGTATCAAATTTAATGTCTCCGCAAACTGAATACTCGATTTCGGCTCGGGCTTTCCCCGAATAAAGAAAACATCGAGCCGCGAGTCCTTCTCCTTTTAGTTTCCGTTTTGCGATCATCAGAATCGGTTCTTTATTCCGATATCCCCGCGAACGCGAGATCCCGAACATTGCTTTGTCGTCGGGGCCGCTGGGCGAAAGGAAACCAAACGGGTGAGTGTGCCATTCCCCGATATATCCCAGCGCTCTGTTCGAGATGTAAAACAACCTTTCCAATTCTTCATTGCAGAACGCTACGTCCCTCTCAAAATTGAAAAGCGAGTGCTTTGCGTTCGGCCCTGGGCCTGTCGCGTGGGTGACGACGACGCTCCGTTCGGCTTTGTAACCGACAAAAATGCCTCCCGTCTCCGCGACGGAACGCATTTCGACTTCTCGTTCCATCACGGAAATCGCGCCGTGGCAAATATAGAGTTTAGTTTCCGATAGAGCAAGCTTCGCATTTCTCATGTTTGCTCACTGCTTTCTGTTCGATCAGAAGGCGCCCTTCTTTGCCCTGCCCGTACCAGACGATGTGGTCAGCGTCCGTAGGCTCGTAAGCGGTAGGGTCGTCGCTAAGCAACGTTTGGATAGCTAAACGAGCGGCGATGTTCGCCACTGCCCCCGTATCAATGCCGCTCCCTGGAAATGCTGGAATCGCGCAGCCATGATCGTAAATGGCGGAAACCGAATCTGGTTCAGCCATTTTAGGGAGCGTCTCGTCTTTGATTCCATGGCCGTGACAGTCATAGCAGCCCGTTCTCCCAGGCACGACCCGAAACGCCCTTCCGCTCCAAGCGCCCATGCTGGAATACGCGAAAATAGACGGTTTCCCAAGCGCAGAGGTGATGCGGCCGACATACCGCTCCGTCGGCGTGTGCCCTACGGCGCATAAGACAAGGTCCGCCTCCGCGACGCAATCTGCGATTTCCTGATCACCCGTGTCCCCGCATCCCCAATACTCAACCCTCGGAACCACTTCGGTGTAAGGGTTGTGCGAAAGGATCGTCTGCTTCAGCGCATGTGCTTTGGTGAAACCGATTTGGTGGAGCGAGTATGCGCTGCGAATGACGTTTCCCGTGTCCACGAAATCGGGGTCGACAACCGTCAACCGGCCGACTCCCGCTTTGGCGAGCTCAACCGCGATCGAAGACCCGATCGTTCCAAGCCCCAGCGCGACAACGCGCTTCTCGCGAAGGAGATTCAAGTTTGCCACACGGGAGAACATTTTGTCCTCCGAAAATTCCTTAGTTTCGAATATGGCGAAACTGGTCCGACGCGGCTTTTGCCTTGGAACTGCGACAAACTTCATTAAAGACACAAGCAAGAAACGCCGCTCGATGTTGCCTCTTCGGCCGACTTCGTCGGGATAGCGGACGCCGAGAAGCGGGCCAAGCCAATTGTTCGGGTGTTGCAAATGCACGCCCGCCTTCTCGCATTTGCGGAAGACGTCGTTATGGCCCTTGCTTTCCAGCCAGGCAATCAGCTCATCCTGCTTTTTGAAGTATGGCGGCGCCTCATCGACATTAAAGCACTTGCCGACAAAGGTCGAGTAATTCGGAACTAGCATCTCATAGCGCTCTTCCGCTCTCCACGTGTTCGGATTGGAGTGCAACTCAGAAAGGAGCCCCCTAACCAAATCCCCCTGACCGTTCGATTTCGTCGAAAGCAAGCCGAGTTTGGCCTTGAATGTTCCTTCTTTCGCCGTCCAGTCCGCGAAGACCTCCGAAGGCGCGAAAACGATGCTTCTTAAAGGTGTGTTGACGAAATATTGCCTCGGTTCGGGCCCGTCAATTTCCTCGTCGGGATCAAACCCTGTCTCTTGCATTTCAAACCACTGCGCCGCGCGGCCTAGGATCTCGTCTGCCCGAACAACCCCCGAGTCTTTCCAATCTTCAAGCAAGCAAAGCTTGCCCGTGTTGGTTTGCTGATGCCGTCCGTTCTCCACATCCAAGCAGAGAGCGTCTGGCGGAAAGTCGGGATAGCCGTACGGATAGCGTATTCGAAGGTAATACGACACGCCTCCCGCTGGCAACGTTCCGACAAATTCAACCTTGCCGCTCGCGCTAAAAACCTCGGAGTCGAGGGAAAAGCCCTGTTTTTCAAGGGCCTCCCTCTCCTGCTCAAACAGCTGAGGATACTTCTCGTGCCATTTCGGAAACTCCGTCACGCGAATTTCTTCTCGTCTATCTTCGGTGGCTTTGGCGGTAGGCCATTGCCTGGAGGATTCGGAGGCGTGTCAGGCTTGCCCCGCGGCGGCTCTCCGTGCGGGTGCTCAGGGTGGTTCGGCTTGTTCTCGTTCGACATATTTATCACTCCTAGAAATATTTGTTATCGTCTAGGAGCAGGAATACGAGGATCTCTGTTGAATAATAATAAATAACGACGCTTCAAAACCAAAGATCGCACGGCGGTGAAATTTTCCTGCTCAATCGGGCTTGTCCTTTCTGCCGCTAGGTTAAGCACAGCACTGGGGTTCCCCAAAACCCCTTTGGGCTGGGCTTTTTCCTTATTCTATTATATCATATTCGGAACGTTATTTCCAATTATTTCTGCGAACAAATGATCGAGTGACTAGAAATCCACCACAATATATTGAATCCGAACACCACTTAAAAACAACATCTTGTGCTCTCTGATAATTTTTTATTTGAAAGGATTTTATGGATTCTGGAAATTCATCTCTCCCTTTGCAACTCCTTAAATCGCCTCTTTTTTAATCCGTTTTTCGTTGATGCTTGCACTTAGTCGCATCGGTGGTTAGGTCGATGGGGGAAGTAACGCCCCCTCCTTCTTTCGAATACGCTTATTAATATTGTTAATCTAACAATGCAAGAGGTTCCTAGTTTAACTGGCACAATTAAGCAAATAGTGATGACCACGGTCCATCACATTTCCAATAACGCGGGCTAAGGAGGGCCTCATGGCAAAGGAATTCACTAACGATTTCGACATGACCAATATGCAGAGGCACCTGCTTCAAGTCGTCGGCGAAAAGTACGCGAAATTCGCTATGGACAACCGCTACATCGATTACTTGAACGACGTGTGCCCAAGATGCAGGAAAAAGTTGAGCGTTTTAGGCCGAAGGATTGATGGAGTGAAAGCAATCAACTTCTTTGCCGATCCCGAAAAGAAAACGGCGACCTTGTATTGCCTGCGCAAAGATTGCTCGAAGAAGGTCTCTCTGAACGATTACACTCACAATGTTCCTTTTATTGAAAAAAGCCAGGGGGACGCACAAAAAAAGGGCGATCGGATTTTGTCACGACCGCCCTTCAAAAATTTATTGAATTTTCATCCACCAGATGAATGATTATTCTTTGAATAAATACTCACCTCGATGAATCTTTGCGTTAGAGAGCCAGCCAAAAACCGCTTAACTGCACTTGCTGTAACCGCAGCTGGTGCAGGTTTTGCAGCCCTCGGAGTTGATGAGGGATGCGCTGCCGCAGCCCGGGCACAGGTCCGTCGAGGACGAGATGCTGCCCTTCGAGAGCGCTGCAGGCGATTCGTCGTCGCTCACTTCGTGTGTAGCTGTGATGAGCTGATCCGCGCCTTCATACGCGCTTCGTTGCCCTTCACTTTCCGTGTGAATCTCCAACGCCTTCGCGACAGCGTCGGCGATCGATTCGACGCGGTTCGGTCCGAAGCCGACAGCGCCGGAGCCGCCGATGCCCTTCAGGTGCTTGATCAGAAGCGCCGTCTTGCTGCCGTGATCCCCGTAACGGAGGAATAGCGAGATTACGCGGCCAAGCGCCTCGGACATGGCAAACACATCGGAACCGGCCTTGCCTACGTTCAGGAAGATTTCGCTTGCCGAACCGGTTGCGTCGTCGTTGATGGTAATGTACGCAATGCCGAAAGGCGTGTTGAACTTGTACGTTGCGCCGCGCAGCACTTGCGGGCGGCTGCGGTACTGCTTGTCGAACACTTCCCTCTGCTCGGCCGTCGCTTGAACGGGCAAGGAGGAGGAGATCGTCTCAATCGTCTTCTCCTCGGACTTCGCTTCGCCGGCGGCTGCCGTTGCGTCGTCCTTCTTCTCTTCCTTCGTGCTGAGCACCTGCACGTCGCGGCTGCCGTCGCGGTAGATCGTTACGCCTTTGCAGCCAAGCTCGAAGGCGAGCTCATACAAATTCTTTGTCTCTTCAACGGTAAAATCGGCCGGACAGTTTGCCGTCTTCGAGATGGAGCTGTCCACCCAGCGCTGAATGGCGGCCTGCGCACGAATGTGGTCCTCGGCGGACAGGTCCATCGCCGTGACGAACCATTCCGGCAGCGGCTGGCCCGGATTCTTGTCCTTCCATTCCTGTGCGATCGGCACGAGCTGCTTGTCGTAGCCCAGACGGCTTTGACGATAATATTCGAAGGCAAAATACGGCTCGATACCCGTCGACGTGCCGACCATCGTCCCTGTGCTGCCTGTCGGCGCTTGGGTGATAACCGTAACATTGCGCATTCCGTGCTTCTTCACGGCTGCGCCGACTTCCGGATATTGAGAGACGATATTTTTCATAAAGCCGCTTTGCATAAATTTATCGTAAATAAAGTGCTCGAACGAGCCTTTCTCTCCGGCGATTTCTGCGGAAGCGACATACGCTTCCTTCGCCATAAACCCGTACAGCTTATCGAGGAACACAAGCGATTCCGGGCTGCCGTAACGAACCTCGAGCTTAATCATCAACTCTGCCAAGCCCATCGTTCCGAGGCCGACGCGGCGTTCGCCCTGCTGGTTCTTGCGGTTTTCCTCAAAGTGATACGGCGTCTTGTCAATGACGTTATCTAAGAAACGCACGGAATACCGGACGGTCTTCCCGAGCTCGTCCCAAGCGACGTCCTGCTTGTCTTCGTCATAAAACTTCGAGAGATTGACAGCGGACAGGTTGCAGACGCCCCAACCGGGCAAGCCTTGCTCACCGCATGGGTTCGTACAAATAATCGGGTTGAAATACCACGAATTCGACATGTCATTGTAATATTCCATGAATACAACGCCCGGCTCCGCCGATTTCCATGCGGACTCGATAATCGTATGCCAGATGTCGCGGGCACGAACGGTGCGGTACACCTTCACTTCCTTGCCAAGCGACTTCCACTTCGCAAGGTCCCCGTCCCACACTTGATCGTAGTCCGGATCCTTCGTGTCGGGGAAGACGAGATCCCAGTCGAGGTCTTCCTTCACTGCCTTCATAAAGCCGTTGCTGACGCAGACGGACAAATTCGCGTTGGTCACTTGGCCCATCGTCGACTTGACGGTGATAAAATCCATCACGTCCGGGTGCCAATCGTTCATCATCAGCATGAGCGCGCCGCGGCGGGAACCGCCCTGCTCGATCAAGCCGGTTGTATAGCTGAACAATCCGCCCCAGGAGACGGCGCCGCTCGAAGAGCCGTTCACGCCGGCCACGATCGAACGGCGCGGGCGCAGCGAGGACAAGTTGATGCCTACGCCGCCGCCGCGAGACATAATCTCCGTCATTTCGCTAAGCGTCTCCATAATGCCGCCCCGGCTGTCGTGCGGGGAAGGAATGACGTAGCAGTTGAACAGCGTCAGCTCGTCGCTCGCTCCGGCTCCGGCCGCGATCCGTCCTCCCGGCACAAGCTTCCAATCGTCAAGTATATATCTGAACTTCTCGGTCCATTCCTTCTGCTTTTCCGGCGCTTCCACCGAAGCCATGGCCGCGGCGAGGCGATCCCACATCTCGTCAGGCGTCTTCTCGAGGGTGAGCGTAATCTTCTCGACAGTGGTTTCCACCGTTGCGCCGGAGCGCGTACGTACGGTTACATTCCGACCGTCGCGAGCAATGACCTCGCCCACTTCCTTCGCAGGAAACTTCGGATCATCCTTCGTCAGGGCAAGAACGACGTCGCCGACCTTCGTATTATTGTAGTCGGCATCCTTCCGCGCATAACGGTCCAAGAAAATCTTCTCGCTTAAGCCTTCCAATTTCGTCCTTTGTTTCGTCTTCAAGTAACACCCTCCTACGACAAATTGAAAAACACAACATATGACGTTCCACGCTTCGACAAAGCGAGGCTGAAGAGCTTTCAAGGTGTCCATAACGATTATGTAGCGACATTACTATATATTGTGTCCGGTGTCCATTATACAACACAAGATATTGTACTTCTAGAGGGTAATCCTCCAAAAATAGACGGGCATGCCCATCGTATCTCTTATTTTCTCATGAGAACTCGTTTTTTCGCGCAGGGGGACAAACTTTTTTCGACAAAAATCCGGCCCGTCTTCCCGTCCAACTCCCTCTTTACGCACCGACACCGCTTTGGTACCTTAGTAAGAACATTATCTTGGTTACAAAATCATAACACATTTCATCAGTAACGGGAACATATGTTCTGAATTATATTGCGGAAGGGGCTGCATAACGGATGGGAGATTATATCTGGAACGGGGAGAAACGAGTACACCGCCGCGAGGCGCTCATTGATCCCGAGGACCGGGGATACACGTTTGGCGACGGCGTTTATGAAGTGTTTCGGATCTATCATGGAACATGTTTCGAGGCGGAAGCGCATTGGGAGCGTTTGGCCCGCAGCTTAAGCGAGCTTCGAATCAACCTGGGGAAGCCTGTTTCCGATCTTTCCCGCGGCATCGAAACGTTTCTGAGGGAAGAAGACATCAACGACGGCATGCTGTACCTCCAAGTGACGCGCGGCGCGGCGCCGCGGGCGCATCCGTTCCCAAGCGCGGACACGCCGCCGGTCATTACCGCCTTCACGAAGCCTTTAACCCGTCCGTCCGACGCGCTGGAGCACGGCGCCTCAGCCGTCATCCAGCCGGACATCCGCTGGCTGCGCTGCGACATCAAGAGCCTCAATCTGCTTCCGAACGTGCTCGCGAAGCAGGCGGCTTCAGAGGCCGGCGCGCAGGAGGCGATTTTGCACCGCGACGGCACCGTCACCGAGGGAAGCGCCTCGAACGCGGCGATCGTGAGCGGCGGGGTTTTGTGGACGCACCCGGCAAACCACCTCATTTTGCACGGGGTGACCCGAGCCGTCACGCTGAAGCTCGCCCGCGAGATCGGCATCCCGGTTCGCGAGGAGCCGTTTACGCTGGACATGCTTCACAATGCCGACGAAGCGTTCATGATGGGAACGACGGTCGAAGTAATGCCGATCGTCCGCATCGACGGCAAGCCCGTCGCAACCGGCGTTCCCGGCGCCGTCACTCGACGCTTGCAGAAAGCGTTCGAAGCGTATATTGAAGCTCGTCCGTAGCCTCCCACCGGCCGCCGCTTGACCGGCTTCGTTGATCGTTAACGGCCGGAGCGGCGGCCGGAGCTTCGATCTGCGCCTTGGTTCCGTCCGGCAGCCGCATCCGGTAATAGAGTTCATCCGTCGCCTTTCCAAGAGCGCCGCCGTCCTCCTCCAACGAATATTCGCGAATGACGACGGTATCCGCCTGCTCCCACGAAGCGATTTCCACATTACGCCCGGAGCCCGGCTGCACCTTGTAATCCAGGACAGGCTGTCCGGTTAACGTCGCAAAGACGATTCCCCGCTGCTGCGGCAACGACCCGCCTCCGGCTGCATATCCTGCAGCCACCAACACCTCGTACGGCCCCCAAACGAAGGAATTTTCCGCAGATTGACGCCCTTCGGGCAAAATGCGCTCCGCGCTCAACCGCTCCCCGGACAAGCCGTATACGTTCCCGCGATACTCAAAATAAGCGCCGCTCGGCGAAAACTTCACCTCGGCCGCATTCGGCCCGCTCGGGTACGTGCCTGCGATACGCACGGACGCTCCGGTTTTCAGGTTGATTTCCCGCAGCACCCCCGTATCCGTGCCGATAAATAACGCGGATGCTTCCGGCAGCAAAAGCCGGTTCGTCAGCCGATGATAATTGGCTTCGGGGAGCACATCGTCCGCCACGATCCGGCTCTCCATCGTCCGTACGTCCAGCTCGCGGATCGACGTTCGAAGCTTTCCCGATTTCTCATCGTTCTCCAATCCTACATATAACAACCGCTGCTCATCTACGACTCCAATAAGACCCACAGTCCGCTCCGCCTTTTGCACCTCATCCGTGACCAGCTCGGCGAGCACGGCTTGCCGAATCGAGCGCCTTTCAGGATCGACCACCACAACATCCTCCCGTACCGCGTAGCCGCCCTTGGCAAGCGGCTGCGCGCGGCTGACCGCATGAGCGACCCAAGGCTCCGCTCCTTCCGGCGCGAACAAGGATTCGGATACCGCATGCCCATCGTGCTTCACCCGAAAGCTTCCATCTCCCTGCCCGACGATCGCCAGCTGCAGCTCAGGCAGCACTTGCTCCAGCGAAAAAAGCGGAATCGCTCCGATCTCCGTTCCGACACATTCGGTCAAATAATACGCTTTGAAATCGCCTGAGCGTTCAAGCGTACCGCACGAAGCAAACCTTCTCCGCTCCTCACCATTGCCAACATACAAGTTGTAGCGCACTCCATTATATTCAACGTCCTGATAAACCGACCGTCCGCTGCGGCTGGATTGCACCAACCGAATCGAATCCGTTTGTCCGCTCTGGCTTGTCCTCCGCACGAACTCCCGAAGCCGCTCGTCGCCGTCCGTTCGCGCTTGGTCGGCCATTGCATTCAGCTGTACGACATCCGCAGACTCGAAAACGATGGACGGCTTCGCCGCGCCGCAGCCCGCAAGCGATCCGGCCAACAGCGCCGCAACCGCCCGGCTTGTCCATTTGCCCCATTTCATGAAACGTCCCCCGCCCCTTTTGTGCAAAATCGTCGTCCCGAACAGCGGACAAGGATCCGCTCTATATGTTTTATGCCTTGTCCGCATAAGTTTAGAACAAGGGAGGAAAGGGATTTTGTTGTTCAAAAGGGCTCGCCATTACCGAAACATCCACCGAAAAACTTCGACTGCCTCACTTTGCTCCCGCCTGAGCTGAGGGGATAGTGGCTAAAAGGACCATTTCCCGCCTGAGTCAAGGGGATAACGGTCAAAAGGGCATAAAAAAGAGGCGGCGACACCCTCCCGACTCCATCGGAGGAACACCGCCGCCCGCACCGTCATCGCCGTAAATTCCAGGAAGGGCTGCCGTATTTCTCGCCAGCCAGCCGCTCCGCCGCCGCCTCCTCGGCGGCGCTCAA
>LNAP01005745.1_pt1 | contig 10928 bp, 11 predicted proteins | sample 602601 | NCBI WGS metagenome assembly LNAP01 (sample SAMN02440304, study PRJNA202911) | soil metagenome | biome: Subtropical and temperate rainforests or woodlands; isolation source: soil samples (1 kg each in a 20% v/v slurry with milli Q water) were... ...
CCTTAGGAATACCGACCGGCTCTTTCTTCTGTTCTCGTGCCATGGTTCATCTCCTTGAAGATAATCATAGGCCCGAACACAAAATTCCGGACACTCTCATAAGGGACGCGCATAAAGCAGTTGGCGTCCCCTATTCGTGAACCCTGGCAGGCTATGGAAAACCTGCCCCGAAGCAATTACTTCTTCAACAAGTCGCGGATTTCACGCAGCAAAATAATATCGTCCGGCGTGGCAGCCGCTTCGGTGGCTGCTTCGCGAACCAGCCTTGAACGGGCCTTGTTTGCAGCTTTCACCAGGCAAAACACTACAAACGCCAACAAAATAAAATTAATCAAAATTGTTACGAAATTACCCCATGCCAGTACATTGGCGCCGGCCTTGGTCAGCGCATCGTAAGTATGGGGCCCGGCATAATTTTCTGGCGCCCGAAGCACCCAGAACAAATTGGTGAAATCAACCTGCCCACCCAGAATAAAACTAATGAACGGCATGATTACATCTTTAACAAGCGAATCAATAATTTTTCCAAAAGCCGCCCCGATAATCACCCCAACCGCAAGGTCGAGCATATTCCCTTTAACAGCAAATTCTTGAAACTCGGTTAAGAAACCTTTTGCTTTGCTCATGTCATTATCCTTAATTAATTCACCCGACGGCGGGCTAACGCTATAATACGCGGTTGATGCCATTTAAAATACGCTACAAATAGTGAATGCTATGCCCGCATCGGGCATGAATAAGGATACAAGAATGAGTACGGATATGTCACAGCCCGTTGACGATGGTGCGGTTGATCCCAACCTGCCACCGGATCCCTCGCGCCGTTTTTGGGTAACCACCGCCTGTGCAGTCGGTGGAGTAGCAGGCGTTGCTACTGCAGTCCCTTTTGTGGGTTCATTTGCTCCCTCCGATAAGGCACGTGCAGCCGGCGCTCCGGTCGAGGTCGAAGTCGACAACATTCCTCCCGGTCAAATGCGTACAGTCGAATGGCGCGGCAAGCCGGTCTGGATCATGCATCGTACCGAAGACCAGATCGCTCACCTTAAAGATAACGACGCGCAATTGGCCGATCCCAATTCCGATCGTCCCGGCTACACCCCCGAATATGCCAAAAATGAATATCGTTCGCGTAAACCCGAATTATTCGTAGCTGTTGGTATTTGTACACACCTGGGCTGCTCGCCCACGCCGCATCTTGCAGCGACGCCCGGCCCCGGTTTACCGGCCGACTGGGAAGGTGGCTTCTTTTGTCCTTGCCATGGCTCGGCATTCGATCTGGCCGGACGTGTCTACAGCAATAAACCTGCTCCCGACAATCTCGAGGTTCCGCCGTACGAATATTCAGCCGATGGCAGCCACATAACTATCGGTGTCGACGAGAACAACAAAGGCTGATCGGTGCGCCCTTTGCGGCACCCGACCAACCTCAAGACATTGAATTCCACATACGCCTCGTAAGATTAATAAGGAGCCGTTTCATGGCTGGCGAGAAAACCGTCGAAACGACAGGACTTTTAGGATGGATTGACCGGCGCTTCCCGCTGACGTCCCTCTTTAAAGAGCACATGTCCGAATACTACGCACCAAAAAACTTTAATTTTTGGTACTTCTTTGGCTCACTGGCGCTGCTGGTGCTGGTTATCCAGATCGTGACCGGAATTTTCCTGGTCATGAACTACAAACCCGATGGCAAGCTTGCGTTTGATTCTGTCGAGTTCATTATGCGGGAAGTACCGTGGGGCTGGCTTATTCGCTACATCCACTCCACAGGCGCTTCCATGTTCTTCGTGGTGGTGTATTTGCACATGCTGCGCGGGCTGTTCTATGGCTCCTACCGCAAGCCGCGCGAACTCGTGTGGATTTTCGGCATGGCCATTTTCCTCTGTTTGATGGGCGAAGCCTTCATGGGCTACCTGTTGCCATGGGGACAAATGTCGTACTGGGGCGCACAGGTTATTGTTAACTTGTTCTCGGCCATTCCTTTCATCGGACCCGAGCTTTCCTTGTGGATTCGCGGCGACTATGTCGTGTCCGACGCAACGCTTAACCGTTTCTTCGCCTTCCACGTTATTGCTATCCCGCTAGTGCTTATCGGCCTGGTCGTGGCGCATATCATTGCTCTGCACGAAGTGGGTTCCAACAATCCCGACGGCGTTGACATCAAAGCGGGTCCAAAAGATAGCAAGGGCCACCCTGTCGATGGCATTCCTTTCCATCCTTACTACAGCGTGCACGATATTGTGGGCGTGGCCGGCTTCCTGATCGTGTTTGCCGCCATTGTGTTCTTCGGACCTGAAATGGGGGGGTACTTCCTTGAGTACAACAACTTCATTCCCGCCGATCCACTGAAAACACCGCCTCATATTGCGCCGGTCTGGTACTTCACGCCGTTCTACTCCATGCTGCGTGCCATTACCGCCGACTTCACATGGGTGCTGGCTGGTGCTGCCGTTCTGGGCGCCATTGCCTTGTTCCTGAAGGGCAATCTGCGCGGCGTCTGGCGCATTGCGGTTCCGGTCATTCTGATTCTGGTGGCCATTACCTTGCGTACCATCGACGCCAAGTTCTGGGGTGTTGTGGCCATGGGCGGATCCGTCGTAATTCTGTTCTTCCTGCCATGGCTCGATCACTCGCCAGTCCGCTCGATTCGCTACCGCCCCACATGGCACAAGTATTTGTATGCGATCTTTATCATTACCTTCCTGGTGTTGGGCTATCTTGGCACGCAACCGCCAAGTCCAGTCTTCAACTTAATGAGCCAGATCGGAACCTTGATCTACCTGGGCTTCTTCTTCCTGATGCCTGTCTGGAGCCGTTTAGGTACATTCAAACAAGTTCCTGACCGAATCACGTTTCACGCTCACTAGGCCAACAATACTTACGGAATGATCATGATTAAAAAGCTGCTTGGTGCGATCGCGTTAACACTCACCTGCACGGCTGCCGTTGCGGCCGAGGGTGGGTATGCGCTAGACCGTGCACCCGACCGAATGAACGACATGGCTTCGCTGCAAAATGGCGCCAAGTTGTTTGTAAACTATTGCTTAAGCTGCCATAGCGCCAAATCCATGCGCTACAACAAGCTGACAGAAATTGGCCTGACCGACGAACAGATCAAAAAGAACTTGCTGTTCTCTTCTGAAAAAGTGGGCGACCTGATGACCATCGCGCTAACTCCGGCCGATGGTAAAAAATGGTTCGGCGCGGCGCCTCCCGACTTGTCGGTTATCGCCCGTGCCAAATCGACCACCATGGGTCCTTCGGGCGTCGACTACGTCTACACATTCCTGCGTACGTTCTATCGCGACACCTCGAAAAAATCGGGCTGGGACAACGCCGTATTTCCAAGCGTAGCCATGCCTAATGTCCTATGGGAACTGCAAGGCCCGCGCACTTACACTCACACGGCCATACATTCCGTCGAAAAAGACGGTAAAGCGCAGTGGGAACGCAGCAGCGCAACGTACGACGCGCAGGGCTTTTCTACTGTCAAATCCGAAGTGCTGCAGAACTATAGCGGCCATGCGTCAAGCAGCACTACGTTCAAAGCTGCGAACGCCGGCCAGAATGCTGCCTTCGACAGCGATGTTGCCGACTTAAGCAACTTCCTTGGCTGGATGGCTGAACCTGGCCAATTGCTACGCAAGAAAATGGGCGTCTGGGTTCTGCTGTTTTTGGCTGCTTTCTTTGTAGTTGCATGGCGTCTTAACGCTGTCTTCTGGAAAGACATCAAGTAAAATTAGTACCCTCAACCGGCAGCCCGCGTCTTGCCGTTGGGCGCCGGTTACGGAATAGGCGTAAAGTTATACGCCTATTTCTCTTTTCTGAGCAGCTGTTTATTGTGCTCTTGTTTTCACTTCTAAGATGGGAAACCGCGACATGATGGTGCTCTACTCCGGAACGACTTGTCCTTTTTCGCAACGCTGCCGTTTTGTGTTGTTCGAAAAAGGCATGGACTTCGAAATCCGTGACATCGACCTTTACAACAAACCCGAAGATATCGCGGTTATGAACCCGTACGGCCAGGTGCCTATACTGGTCGAGCGCGACCTGGTCCTGTACGAGTCCAACATCATTAACGAGTACATCGACGAACGCTTTCCGCATCCGCAACTGATGCCGGCCGATCCGGTCATGCGTGCGCGTACCCGTTTGTTCTTGTACAACTTTGAAAAAGAACTTTTCGTACACGTATCCACACTCGAGAATCGTACCAACACCGATCCTAAAGTGCTGGACAATGCCCGCCAAAACATTCGCGACCGTCTTTCGCAGTTGGCTCCTATGCTGCTCAAGAACAAGTTCATGCTGGGCGAAGAGTTTTCAATGCTGGACGTGGCCGTGGCTCCTTTGCTGTGGCGCCTGGATCACTACGGTATCGAGTTGCCTAAAAATGCGGCGCCCATCCAAAAATATGCCGAGCGTATTTTTTCACGCCCTGCCTACATCGAGGCATTGACTCCCTCCGAAAAAGTAATGCGCCGTTAAAAGAGACTGATGCCTGAATCTTCGACTAAACCCTATCTGCTACGTGCTCTTCACGAGTGGTGCACCGACAACGGCTACACCCCTCATATTGTTGTCACCGTCGATGCCAATACCGTCGTGCCGCGGGCTCACATACACGATGGTCAAATTACCCTGAACATCGGTGCGCTGGCTACCAACCGGCTGGTTATCGGCAATGAGTTTATCGAGTTCCAGGCACGCTTCAGCGGCGTCACCGAGCACATTTTTGTGCCCGTAGCCGCCGTATCGGCTATTTATGCGCGCGAGACCGGTGCCGGCATGGGATTCGAGGTTTCTGAATCGCAAGCCTATCCGGGCGAAGCTACCCATAATCACAGCGGCGAAAAAGCTGTTGTAGATGCAGGCCCGCAATCGGTGCCCGACAGCGATGCCAAGGTAGACCCTGGTACCGGCAAAGGCCCGGACTCGCCCAACGACGACCCCAAGCGCCCCCGCTTGAAAATCGTTAAGTAAATATAAAGAAAAATATCCCCAGTTGCGATGCAAACGAGCCCTTTTCCAGGGCTCGTTTTTTATGCTTGTATGTTATCCATTTGCAATCAACATGAACTGTATCGGTGCAGCAGCCGCACAAAGGTACTGCCTGCGCCTCGTCTTCGTGTTCACAATTAATTTGAAAAAACGGAATTAGCGCATCAAGCGTCTTCCAGGCGCTGCGTGGCCATGCGTACACGCCACTCCATAAAGTTCTTCAGCAACACCGTCAGCATGGCCATGCAGGCCAGCAGGGCGGCGGCCGTAAACGCTGCGGCAGTCTTGTAGTCATTATTCAACTGTTCGACCAGCAAAGCCAGAGTCAGCGTCTGGTTCATGATGGTGCCGGACACCACCGAGACGGCGCCGAATTCGCCCACAGCGCGTGCATTGGTCAACACCACGCCATAGAGCACTGCCCATTTAATGTTGGGCAATGTCACATGCCGGAATATCTGCCAGCCACTGGCGCCCAGGCATAACGCAGCGGATTCTTCGTCAGTCCCTTGCGCCTGCATGACGGGGATCAAAATACGGGCAACGTACGGCGAGGTAACAAAAATCGTAACCATCAAGATACCCGGCCAGGCAAACATTAACTGCAGCCCTTGATCGGAAATCCAGCGCCCTAGGGCGGTCTCTATCCCATACACGACCAAATAGCACAGACCCGCCACTACCGGCGAAACCGCGAAGGGAATATCGATAAGCGTCGTAAGCAGCCTGCGCCCACGAAAATCATAATGCGTCACACACCAGGCCAGCAAAATGCCGAACACCATGTTGATCGGCACAGTCAGCACGGTAACAAACAAGGTCAGGCCAATGGCATGCAGCATGAAGTCCTGTTGCATGTTTTCGGCGAGCAGCGCCCATCCGCCCTTGGCGACCTGGCTGAAGATAAGCGCTAGCGGAATAATCAGCAACAGCACTACGAAAAGCATGCCCAGCGCAATCAAGAACCAATGGTGCCAATGTACGGGTTTCTTCATAATGTTTTGCGCTGCCAGACGAGCAAACGACCCTGTAATACCTGCAAGCTAAACAGCAGTAGCAATGACGCCAGCAGAATGACCGAGGCGATGGCGGCCGCGGCCGGATAATTAAATTCTTGCAAGCGAATAAAGATCATCAGTGAGGAGACTTCAGTCTTAAAGGGGATATTGCCGGCAATCATAATGACGGCGCCGAATTCCCCCAGGCTACGGATAAAGGCCTGCGACGAGCCCGTGACCATGGCCGGGATAAGCGCCGGCAGCACTACCTTCCAGAAAATTTGCCATTTGCGCGCCCCCAGGGTAGAGGCGACTTCTTCGTACTCACCGCCAAGCTCTTCCATAACCGGCTGCACAATACGTACAACGAAAGGCAGGCTGGTAAAGGTCATGGCCACCACAATCCCAGGGTAGGCATAGGCTATTTTGATGCCATACGGCGCCAGCCATTGACCCAGCCATCCGCCCGGCACCAACAGGGTTGCCAGCGTCAGGCCGGCCACGGAAGTTGGCAAGGCAAAAGGCAGGTCAACCAGCGCGTCAATAAGCCGGCGACCCGGGAATTCGTAGCGCGTAATGATCCAGGCAATGACAAAACCAATGCCGGTTGCGATAACAGTGGAATAAAACGCTGCGCTGATTGTGACGTAATAACTCTGAACCACGCGCTTGTCGCTGATGGCCTGCCAATACTGCGCCCAACTCATGTCGCTTACGTACACCAACAGCGCCGAAAGCGGAAATAAAACGATTAGCGACAGATAGAAGGTACTGAATCCAAACGTCAGGCCAAATCCGGGCATGACGGGATACTGTAAAAAGAAACGTGGAGTCTTAGTCACTGGGGCCTGCGGATGAGACAACATAGTAAGGACGGCAAGCGTACAAGCGTGGACCACGTCAAAACGACGATAGTCCACGATTATCGCACTGCGGCGGCTGACACGCTATAACGAGTACCGGCCGCCGGGCAATATTATCTGGCCAGCAGTTGGTCCAAAATGCCGTTAGTACCGAAATGAGCATTCTGGATGTCTTTCCAGGTTCCCAGTACGTCGGTTGGGTTGATTAGCTTCAGTTGTGCAAACTGCCCGGCCGTTGCCTTAACGACTTCGGGGTCGTGAACGCGATAGTTGAATGTCGTAAGCAATTGCTGAATTTCCTTGGTGTACTGAAAATTCAGGAACTCAGTAGCCGCTTTGCGAGTGCCTTTTTTATCGACCACTTTGTCCACCACAGCCACCGGAAACTCGGCCAGCACGCTAACAGGCGGCACAATCACTTCGTAGCCGTCGGCCTTGAAGTCAGGACCATTAGCAATATTGATGACTTCCGATTCAAAAGTAAGCAACGCATCGCCCTGCCCGTTCTGGGCAAACGCTACCGTGGCGCCGCGCCCACCTGTCGGAAAGCTTTCCACGTTGTGCAGCAACTTGCTTACGAATTCCTTGATCTTGGCTTCATCACCGTTAAACTTCTGGTTGGCATACAGCCACGCACCCAAATACGTATAGCGTGCGTTACCTGAAGTTTTAGGATTCGGAAAAACCAGCTTCACGTCATCGCGCACCAGATCATCCCAGGTTTTGATGTTTTTTGGATTACCCTTGCGTACTAAAAAAGCGATGGTGCTGTAGTACGGCGAACTATTGTTGGGAAACTTGCTTGCCCAATCCTTGGCCACGAAACCTCGATCAGCCAAAAATTCGATATCCGTCACCTGATTGAAGGTAACCATATCGGCCTTTTTCCCTTGAACAATGTCTTGCGCCTGACGCGAGGTACCGGCAAACGACTGATCGATTTTAATGTCTTCGCCTGTCTGCTTTTTCCAATGCTCAATGAACTTGGGATTAATTGCCGCAAACGTCTCGCGCGCCACGTCGAACGACGCATTCAACAAGGACGTTTCAGCCACGGCCGCGCTACTGCCCAACAGTGCCGCGGCGAACGACGCCGCCACCAATACTTTCTTCAACAACATGTTTGCTTCCTTGCTAAAGACCCTACGGGTCCAAAGACTCAATGGGTGATGGCACAATGCCAGCATTTAATAGAAGTTGATTGTAGAAAAATCACTTATTCTTTAAAACGATTTTTTTATCATGCTCTTATTCCTCTAAGGAATATAGAAAACGGTAGGCCAACCCAGTACCGGACTTCATGTAATAAGCGTGGCGGTCGCGTTGATGCAGGCCGCCTTCGGCCCCGACCATGACGCCGCCATTTGTTTTGGCCGTGCCCGGTGCAGTAATTTCAAAAACCTAGTAGAATGACGCCTTCGCCGGTTTAGCTCAGTTGGTAGAGCAGCGCACTTGTAATGCGAAGGTCGAGGGTTCAACTCCTTTAACCGGCACCAGTATCAAAGCAAAAGGCCAACTCTTCGGAGTTGGCCTTTTGCTTTTAAAGCGGCTTGCCGGCTATTCCTCCAACAGACCTTGCTCTTCGAGCAGTTTAAGACTTTCAGAACCTTCGTCTTCGTCGCTTTCGAAAAGATCGACACCGTCCAACATGTAGGCACGCAATAACTCATCGACGGCGCCGGCGTCGTTCAGACGCATCAGGGTCTTGCCCATCATATAGTGAATGAAGGCATTGCCTTGCCCATCGGGGCAACTCAGCGCGATGAACAAAGCATCCTTGGCCATGCCATAGTCCGCTAGTTGATAATAGGCATCACCCAGGGAAGCATACAGCCAGGTTGCCGCCTCCCAGTCCAGCGAAGGCTCGGGCAGCACGGCCAGGGCTTGTCGCCAGTTTTCAATAGCTCCCTTAAAATCGCCCTCATCGCTGCACTCATTACCCGCTTCAGACAGGCTTTCGATTTGTTGATAGATATCGTCAGGAAGTTCCATTGATTCCTCATTATCCGAGGTGCGCCTGGCGACGTCCGCCCGCAGCGACGACCCTTGGGTTATCGGGCTTTCTTTACCTGTAGCCCGGTCCATATAAAAAGCCAGATACTCAGGCTTCTCGCCCTGGAAGGGACGGGTTTTGTAGGCTTTGAACAAACTGTCGAACAGCGCATAAGCCTGATCCAGTTCGCCGGCCTCGTAGTGGACCGTGGCCTCCAGAAATTCGACATAAGGATCGGGCTGCGGGCCATAAGCCTCATGCGCCAGCGGCAACCATTCCTTGGCTTTCCCGGGCTGACCAATATCGCGATAGAACGCGACCACGCTGACCGTCATGGATTGAGCATGATCATAAGCCAGCTTGGGATCCGGGATACTGTCCCAGCACGCCAGTACATACTTTTCGGCTGTCGCGATATCGCCCGCTTCTTCAGCCTTGCGGCTAAGCGCGCCATATTCGTAGAGTTTCTTTTCCGCCTGCGGCGGCAACGGTAATACATCTGTCATTGGTGCGCCTCTCTTGAGATTTTGGTCGGCGTAACGGAACCGAAAAAAGGGAAGTATCCAACTACAGGATCTGGACCGGTGATAACTGCCGGTCAATGGCGACCTTCGAGGGGTCGGCAGGATCGTACAGCACATGCACAGTACTGCCCGTGGCGAAGTTGTGCATCATGACATCTTCAACCCATACCTCTACCTCGACCGTACGTTCGCCCCCATCGGGGCCACTCAGCAATAGTTCCAGGCCCAGCTCAGTTTCACGCATGGTGTTGCTTTCACGCGTACCCACGCGGCGCATTTTCATCACCCGGCCCGTGGCACGATCAACCTGGCCGCTGCGGCTTAATCTGTCGGCCAGCTTTAATTCCCGGCTGGGTAGAAAGGCAATCGTTAAAACAAGAAACATCAGCGCTGAAAAAGCCAAAATAATCCAGAACCATGCCGGATGCGTGTTCTCTTTAATAAGAGCCCACATCATCATCCCGCCAAACAGCGCGGCAAACGTCGCCGTGCCCAATACAACCACAAAATCATTTGGCAGTATCGATTTCGACTCCCGGCTTTTAAGCTGTTCCTTTGCGTGGGTTTTCATAGCAATGTCACGTAAGCAGATTGAAGCAGCCATCACAAGGGCCATTATTAGCGACGCCCTTTGAAGGTGAGGAAATTTTAGGCAAGCCGCAAGTAGTCAATGTGACACGTTCTATTTATTACAATCTTTAATATCTTGTGGCTGGGCCGGTAGCGGCAGATTCAAGCAAAAGGCCAACTCTTCGGAGCTGGCCTTTTGCTTTTAAAGCGGCGTGCCGACTATTCCGCCAACACCGACAGCTATTCACAATTAAGTTGCTTGCCAGAATCGATCATAGTTGGGTGGTTTCTGCTCCAGGAAGGCCGTGAAGCCCTCCTGCCACTCTTCAGGCTGCATGTGAGCAAGGAGTTCATGTATGGCCTGCCAGTCGGTTGGATCGGTGCGGCCCAGGGTACGTTTGACTGCTGCGATGGCCGCCGGGGGCGCCTGGATAATCTCCTGGGCGATCTGTATGGCCGTCTGGCGTAGTTCGTCGGCCGGAACCAGACGATTCACAAGCCCTATGGCCAGAGCCTCGTCAGCGTTCAGTCGGCGACGGGTCAGGATCAGCTCGAGGGCTTTGCGCCGACCAATAATTTCAGGCAAGCGAACCAGTGCAGTGCGAGGTAGAACGCCCAAGCCTAGTTCTGGAAGCGCGAAGCGCGCTCGTTCCGAGGCCAGGACAAGATCGGCGGAAAGCGTTAGTTCCAGCCCCCCGCCCAACGCCAGGCCGTTGACAGCGGCAATAATCGGACGAGTATCGTTGATCAAATCGCGAAATAGAGCGATAGGCGCGTTGGCGGGTGGTTCTTGCCCAGGATCGAGAAGCTTGCCCTTGCGAAGCTCGCGGATGTCTGCTCCCGCGCAAAAATGCCGGGCGCTCGAGACAATAATCACGGCCCGGGCGCCCTCGGTACGGCTTAGCGAGAGAGCGGCCAGCATAGCCTCTACTTGCAACGGCGACAAGGCGTTATGCCGGGCATCGTCACACATCGTGAT
>LNAP01013330.1_pt1 | contig 10926 bp, 12 predicted proteins | sample 602601 | NCBI WGS metagenome assembly LNAP01 (sample SAMN02440304, study PRJNA202911) | soil metagenome | biome: Subtropical and temperate rainforests or woodlands; isolation source: soil samples (1 kg each in a 20% v/v slurry with milli Q water) were... ...
CCGGCGAGCGCATCATCGGCAAGAAGATCGGCCTGACCAGCAAGGCCGTGCAGACCATGCTCGGCGTCAACCAGCCGGACTTCGGCTACCTGACCGACGGCATGGTGTTCAGCAGCGGCGCGACCATGCCGATCAGCGAGCGGCTGATCCAGCCCAAGGCCGAGGGCGAGATCGCCTTCATCCTCAAGAAGGACCTGATGGGCCCCGGCATCACCAACGCCGACGTGCTGGCCGCCACCGAGTGCGTGATCCCCTGCTTCGAGGTGGTCGACTCGCGCATCCAGGACTGGAAGATCAAGATCCAGGACACCGTGGCCGACAACGCCTCCTGCGGCCTGTTCATCCTCGGCGACCAGGCCGTGTCGCCGCGCCAGGTCGACCTGGTCACCTGCGGCATGGTGGTGGAGAAGAACGGCCAGCAGATCAGCACCGGCGCCGGTGCTGCCGCGCTGGGCTCGCCGGTCAACTGCGTGGCCTGGCTGGCCAACACCCTCGGCCATTTCGGCATCGGCCTGAAGGCCGGCGAGGTGATCCTCTCCGGATCCTTGGTGCCGCTGGAGCCGGTCAAGGCCGGCGACTTCATGCGCGTCGACATCGGCGGCATCGGCAGTGCCAGCGTGCGCTTCGTCTGATCCAGAACAATAAAGGGAACAATCCCATGAGCAAGAAACTGAAAGCCGCGATCATCGGCCCGGGCAACATCGGTACCGACCTGGTGATGAAGATGCTGCGCTCCGAGTGGATCGAGCCGGTATGGATGGTCGGCATCGACCCCGAGTCCGACGGCCTCAAGCGCGCCCGCGAGTTCGGCCTGAAGACCACCGCCGAGGGCGTCGACGGCCTGCTGCCGCACGTGCTCGACGACGACATCCGCGTCGCCTTCGACGCCACCTCGGCCTACGCCCATGCCGAGAACAGCCGCAAGCTCAACGAGCTGGGCGTGCTGATGATCGACCTGACCCCGGCCGCCATCGGTCCGTTCTGCGTGCCGCCGGTGAACCTCAAGGAACACGTCGGCAAGCTGGAGATGAACGTCAACATGGTCACCTGCGGCGGCCAGGCGACCATCCCGATGGTCGCCGCGGTGTCCCGCGTGCAGCCGGTGGCCTACGGCGAGATCGTCGCCACCGTGTCCTCGCGTTCGGTTGGCCCGGGCACCCGCAAGAACATCGACGAGTTCACCCGCACCACCGCCGGCGCCATCGAGAAGGTCGGCGGCGCCAAGGAAGGCAAGGCGATCATCGTCATCAACCCGGCCGAGCCGCCGCTGATGATGCGCGACACCATCCACTGCCTGACCGAGAGCGAGCCGGACCGCGACGCCATCACCGCGTCGGTGCACGCCATGCTCGCCGAAGTGCAGAAGTACGTGCCCGGCTACCGCCTGAAGAACGGCCCGGTGTTCGACGGCAACCGCGTGTCGATCTTCATGGAGGTCGAGGGCCTCGGCGACTACCTGCCCAAGTACGCCGGCAACCTGGACATCATGACCGCCGCCGGTCTGCGCACCGCCGAGATGTTCGCCGAGGAAATCGCCGCCGGCACCATTCAACTGCCGCGCCGCGCCGCTGCACTGGCCTGAGGAGAAGCACGATGAATCTGCAAGGCAAGCAAGTGATCCTGCACGACATGAGCCTGCGCGACGGCATGCACGCCAAGCGCCACCAGATCAGCCTCGAGCAGATGGTTGCCGTGGCCAAGGGCCTGGACGCCGCCGGCATGCCGCTGATCGAGATCACCCACGGCGACGGCCTCGGCGGCCGCTCGATCAACTACGGCTTCCCGGCGCACAGCGACGAGGAATACCTGAGCACGGTGATCCCGCAGCTCAAGCAGGCCAAGGTCTCCGCCCTGCTGCTGCCGGGCATCGGCACGGTCGACCACCTGAAGATGGCGGTGGACTGCGGCGTGTCGACCATCCGCGTCGCCACCCACTGCACCGAGGCCGACGTCTCCGAGCAGCACATCGGCATGGCCGCCAAGATGGGCGTCGACACCGTCGGCTTCCTGATGATGGGCCACATGGCCAGCGCCGAGAAGATCCTCGAGCAGGCCCGCCTGATGGAAAGCTACGGCGCCAACTGCATCTACTGCACCGACTCGGCCGGCTACATGCTGCCCGATGAAGTCAGCCAGAAGATCGGCCTGCTGCGCGCCGAGCTGAACCCGGCCACCCAGGTCGGCTTCCACGGCCACCACAACATGGGCATGGCCATCGCCAACTCGCTGGCCGCCATCGAGGCTGGTGCGGTGCGTATCGACGGCTCGGTCGCCGGCCTCGGCGCCGGTGCCGGCAACACCCCGCTGGAAGTGCTGTGCGCCGTGCTGGCGCGCATGGGCGCCGAGACCGGCATCGACCTGTACAAGATCATGGACGTCGCCGAGGACCTGGTGGTGCCGCTGATGGACCAGCCGATCCGCGTCGACCGCGATGCCCTGACCCTGGGCTACGCCGGCGTGTACAGCTCGTTCCTGCTGTTCGCCCAGCGCGCCGAGAAGAAGTACGGCGTGCCGGCCCGTGACATCCTCGTAGAGCTTGGCCGCCGCGGTACCGTCGGACATGATCGAAGACCTGGCCCTCGATATGGCCAAGGCCCGTCAGAACCTGAAGGTGACTGCATGAACCGTACCCTGACCCGCGAACAGGTGCTGGCCCTGGCCGAGCACGTCGAAGGCGCCGAGCTGAATGTCCACGACATTCCGAAGATCACCAACGACTACCCGGAGATGACCTTCGCCGACGCCTACGACATCCAGTGGGAAATCCGTCGCCGCAAGGAAGCCCGCGGCAACAAGACCGTCGGCTTGAAGATGGGTCTGACCTCCTGGGCGAAGATGGCGCAGATGGGCGTGGAGACGCCGATCTACGGCTTCCTCTCCGACTACTTCAGCGTGCCGGACGGCGGCGTGATCGACTGCTCCAAGCTGGTCCACCCGAAGATCGAGGCGGAAATCTCCGTGGTCACCAAGGCGCCGCTGCGCGGTCCGGGCTGCCACATCGGCGACGTGATCGCCGCGGTCGACTACGTGATCCCGACCGTGGAAGTGATCGACTCGCGCTACGAGAACTTCAAGTTCGACCTGATCAGCGTGGTGGCCGACAACGCCTCTTCGACCCGCTACATCACCGGCGGCCAGATGGCCAACCTCGAGGACGTCGACCTGCGTACCCTCGGCGTGGTGATGGAGAAGAACGGCGAAGTGGTGGAAGTCGGCGCCGGCGCCGCGGTGCTCGGCCATCCGCTGTCCAGCGTGGCCATGCTGGCCAACCTGCTGGCCGAGCGCGGCGAGCACATCCCGGCCGGCACCTTCATCGCATCACCGCCGCCGTGGCGGTGGAGCCGGGCGACAACGTCACCGTGCGCTACCAGGGCCTCGGCTCGGTCTCCGCGCGCTTCGTCTGAGTCACCCCTTTCGCCCCGGCCGCTGGCCGGGGCCTTCTTTGCGAGGAGGTTTGTCATGCCGATTGCCCATGTCCAGATCATGGAAGGCCGCAGCGACGAGCAGAAGGAAGCGATGATCCGCGAGGTCAGCGAGGCGCTGGCGCGCACCCTCGATTCCCCGCTCGACCGCGTGCGCGTACTGATCACCGAGCTGCCGAAGAGCCACTGGGGCATCGGCGGCACGCCGGCGAGCAAGCTCGGCCGCTGAGCTGAGCGCTCCACCAGAGCAAGACCACCAAGCCCGGCGATGCCGGGCTTTGCTGTTTCTGGGGAAGGAGTGTTCCACGTGGAACAGCATGGCTAGAAGTAGCGCAGCAGCAGATAGGCGATCGCCGCGATGCAGGCGAGGATGCCCGGCACCGCGATCAGGGTGATCGTGCGCTGGCGCTGCAGGGCCAGTTTCTGCAGGGCGATGGACTCGTCCACCTTCTCCCGCGAGCGCGTGAGCTGCTGTTCCGCCAGCGCCCGCTGCGCAGCGAGCTGGGCGAGGATCTCGTGCTGGCCATCGCGGATCTCGCGTAGCACGCTGAGGGATTCGTGGCGGTACTGCTCGTCGGTCATGCGCTCCATCCTTGCCGCTCGGCACTGGTTTCAGCTGGGTTCGGGATAGTGCAATGTGCCACCTTCGGCCGGGAACTGCAGGCTCTCCAGCGCCGTCCGGCTCAACTCCGCCCCGCTCCAGATGAATGCCCGCCGTGCCCCGGCGCCGAGCAGCAGTTCGGCCAGGCCGCGGATCTCGACCTGGGTCAGGCCGCCCTCGAGGTGCTCCAGCGGATGGAGGATCACGGTCGGGGCGGCCTGGAACAGCGTCGCCGGTATGAAGGTCTTGAACAGCAGCTGCAGGGTCCGCTCCGCCACGCTGAAGTCCGCCAGCAGGCTGCGCGGATGCTGGAAGCCGTTGACCACCGTCACCCCTGGGCGCCCACGCAGGACCTGCGCCGCGTTGCCGGCCGCCAGCGGGATCACCCTGCCCTTCTCGCTGCGCCAGGCCAGTACCGGCGCCTCCGCGAATGCCCGGCCGGACTCCACATGCAGTGCCCGCAGCTTGTCCGACTGCAGCTGCAGGTAGAGGGTGTTGCGGAACAGTTTGCTCATCTGGCGCTTCCGTTGCCTTGTGGGTGGAGGGGGGATGATCGGGGCCGGCTGTCGAGCTCGACGCGGATACCGCGCCGGCTGCTCGGCGGGGTCACGATCTTGCGGGCCTCGCAGCGGATGACCAGCCGGTCGGCCGCCTGCCAGGCGATTTCCGCGCTGCCCTTGCAGTAGCCGGCAAAGGCCAGCTCGCCGAAGCGCTGCGGCAGTGGCAGCCACGCCGGGGCGAGGAACACGTGCAGGCCATAGGGCGCATAGCCCGGGTTGCCGCTTTCGTGGATCAGGCTCATCAGGTGGGCGGTCGTGCCGCCTGCGGGGGCGTCGCTGCTGGCCCGACTTCCCCAGATGGCGAAGTTCTCGAACCAGAACAGGAAGGCGAACCAGGCGAGCGGCAGCAGGCCCAGCTTGAACAGGAGGCGGGCCAGCGGATCCTTGGGCAGCATGGGTGTCCCGCTCAGCGCAGCAGCTGGCGCGCCTGCGCCACCAGCTCACCGTTGTCCGGATGCACCGTGATCCGGTTGTTCAGGTCGACCACCGGCAGCAGGACCTCGAGACCGGCATTCTGCATGCGCCGGTGCAGGCGCTCGGCCACCGCCGGGCTGTCCACCGAGTGGTACTGGTAGCGGATGCCGGCCTGATCGAGCTGGCGCAGGGTGGTCTGGGTGTAGCCGCAGGCGTCGCGGCCGTAGACGGCCAGATAGGGCTCGGCGTGCAGCGGGGCGTTGCTCTCGCGGGAGAAGTGCTCCCAGGCCTTATAGCCGCCGCCACACAGGGCGAGCAGCAGGATGAGATTGCGCATGGACAAGTCCGTTTGTCGACGGCGGAGGTGGCACTCTAGCAGCCCGGTCCGGCGCGGGCTGCGCGCCGGTTGGCAGAGTGCGCTCAGGCCGACGCGAGCGGCAGGCGCAGGTGGATCAGCACGATGGGCTGCTGGCGGCTATCCAGCCTTTCCTCCAGGGCAAACGGCGTATAGCCGAGCCGGGCGTACAGCAGCAGGCCGGCGGTGTTGGGGTTGAAACAGGACACCCGCAGCTCGCTGGCCCCGTAGCGCTCGGCGGCCAGGCGGGCCATCTGCTGCATCAGAAAGCGCGCCACGCCCTGGCGGCGCGCCTGCGGCGACACCGCGACGTTGCCGACGTAGCAGGCACCCTGCTCGCGCTTGTAGATGTTGGCGAAGGCCAGCACCTGCTCGCCGCGGTAGACCACACTGGAGTCGCTGCGCAGGGCGATGCTGGTCGCCAGCTGCTCCACGTCGAGCGGGAAGCTGGCGCGCGGGGCGAGGAAATACAGCTCCTCGGGTGTGCGGGCGAAGGTGCAGATGGCGGGCAGGTCGTCGTCGCGGACCGGACGGAAACTGAGGTCGGTGTTCATCCTGAACTCCTGGGTGGGTCGTCAGTGGGAATCTAACACGGCGGACGGCCACTGATCATCGCCGGGCAATGGGGGGTCTGTGGACACGTTTTGGGGCGCTTATCCACAGGCCGTTTTGTCTGGCAGGCCATGCGGCTGAGAAAGTAGTTGTGGATAAAAAATTGTCCACAGCATCCCTCACCGCTTGCGGATCAGCCCGGGCGAGTTTCAGGGCAGCGGTTTGTCGCGGTGCCGCAGCCAGTAGAAGAAGCCGCCGATGCCGCCTAGCAGAAAGCCCAGCGGGCCGGTGATCAACAGGCCGAGCAGCGGTCCCTGGTTGGCGTCCGGAGCCAGCAGCAGCGGACCGAAAAAGCCGGCGCAGAAGCCGATGCCGCCCAAGGCGAGCGCTCCGCTGCCCATGGCGGCGAACAGGCCGCGGGCCGCTGCAGCGCTGGCGGTGCGGGTCCACAGGAAGCGGCCGGCCAGCACGGCGCAGAGCAGGGAGACCAGGCTGGCGACCCACTCGCGCTCCTCGAGGGGAACGAAGGCGAACGGCAGCCAGTAGACGAAGAAGTAGACCGCGGGGACGACCACGAGCAGCAGCAGGATACGGGCGAAACGGGGCATGGTTGGCCACTCCCTCGTGTGGGTGCGCCTTGTCGGCCGTCGGTGGATAACTTTCGAGTGAGTCTAGCAGCGGCTCGGGACTGGGCGAGGCGAACCATTCTGCGCCCTGCCCTGCCCTGCCCTGCCGGTCAGGCCGGTGAGCGCTGGCGCAGTGCGGCACCTGCCGCCGACAACCGATACTGCTGGCGGCTGCTCTTGGGCTTGTCGGGGATGGTCATCTCGAGCAGTCCGGCCTCCAGCGCCGGCACCAGATACAGGGTGCGGAAGTTGGCGTTGCTGCGCAGGCCCAGCGCGTCCTGCAGCGCCTTGCGGCTCATCACCCCGTCGCAGGCCTGGACCAGACGGCGAACTTCACCTGCAACATAGCCTGTAGCATGACTTGTAACTTCACCTTCGACATGACCTGCTACTTCACTTGTGGCTTCACCTGCAACATGACCTGAAACTTCACCTGTTACTTCACTTTTTGCTTCACCTGTCGCACGGCCTGCGCCACGGCTGGCGGGGCTTGCAGCGAAGTGACGGGGCAGCGCGCGGGTGAAGGCAAACTCCAGCCACAGGCCATCCTGCTCGTGGCGCAGCAGGGGTTCGACGATGCCATGGGCGCGGCAGGCGGCGATGAGTTTGTCGATGCCCAGGCCCCAGGCTTCGATCAGCCCGGCGCGGTAGAAGGCGTTGGCGATGTCCGGGTTGCCGGGGCGCGACAGGTGGCGGGCGCGCAGGCTGGCGACGCTCCAGCCCTGCGCCAGGCGCGCCGGATTCCACAGGCTGATGCGGTCGTCGTGAATGCGGATCTGGATCGGGATGCCGCTGGCGTAGTCCTTGTGCACGATGGCGTTGACCAGCGCCTCGCGCAGCGCCGCCAGCGGCAGCGGGTAGTCGGCGGGAGCCCGTGGTTCGCTGCCGCCATCGGGGTCGCGCTGCAGGTGCTCCTCGAGCAGCGCCAGGCTGCGCTCGAGCTGGGCGAACAGGTTGCCGCCGATGGCATGCTGCTCGACCAGGCCGTTATCGCGACGGAAGTGGCCGATGCGGATGTAGGCGCCGGTGACCAGCTTTTCCGGCTCGGCGTGGAACAGCAGCACGGCGGCACGCTTGAGATGGAACAGCTGCAACTGTTCGACCAGCGCGGCATCGTCCTCCGCCGCGCTGCCGGGCAGGCGCTGGCTGCTGGCGGCGCGCTGGCGGAAGTCGGCCAGGGCGCGGGCATCGAGATCGGCCAGTTGCACCTGGGGGATCGGCTGGTCGTCCCAGCTGCCACCGGTATCCGGGTGCGGGAAGCGGCCGGCGGCCGTGCCGGCGGACTCCGGCTGGAGGTCTTTCCACTCGAGGTCTGGCTGGTCTTTCATCCGCGATTCCCTGGTTGCGCGCGAGGAGCTCCCGGCATGTTAACCAAATGCCGCGGACGGCGGGCAGGCGACGGCGTGCATTCGTTCATGTTCCGCGCACGCGGCTACCGCCGGGCGGCGGCCTGGCAGGCAGCATGGGGAGTGGCGGTTACAGGGTGATGTTCAGCTCGGAGTCGCGCATCACCTTGAGCTCGGCGTCCTCGGCATGGAAGCCGCGGGCCAGCTTGGCGCGCAGGGTCAGGTCGGTGCGCGAGTCGGCGTGGCGCAGGGCCTCGTCGAGGCTGATGCGCCCGGCCTGCACCAGGCTGTAGAGGTGCTGGTCGAAGGTCTGCAGGCCGAGCTCCTGGCTGCGGCCGAGGGCGGTCTTGATCTCGTCGAGCTGGTCGCGCTGGATCAGGTCGGCGATGTAGGGGGTCTTCAGCAGCAGCTCGACCGCAGCCACGCGCTTCTCCTCGCGGCCGGGCACCAGGCGCTGGCCGACGATGCCCTGCAGGTTGAGGGCGAGGTCGCCGAGCACCTGCTGGCGCGCCTCCTGGGGGAAGAAGTTGCAGATGCGCTCGATGGCCTGGGTGGTGTTGGTGGCGTGCAGGGTGGCCAGGCACAGGTGGCCGGTCTCGCTGTAGTGCAGGGCGTGCTGCATGGTGGCCAGGTCGCGGATCTCGCCGATCATGATCACGTCCGGCGACTCGCGCAGCACGTTGAGCAGCGCCTGCTCGAAGCTGCGGGTGTCCAGGCCGACCTCGCGCTGGTCGATGATCGCGCGCTGGTGGCTGTGGATGAACTCGATCGGATCCTCGATGCAGACGATATGGCCGCCGCGCGAACGGTTGCGCAGGTCGAGCATCGCCGCCAGGGTGGTCGACTTGCCCGAGCCGGCGGCGCCGACCACCAGGATCAGGCCGCGGTCGAGCATCGCCAGTTCTTCCAGCTTGGCCGGCAGGCCGAGCTCGCCGACGCTGGGGATCTGGCTCTTGATGTGGCGCACCACCATGGCCACGTCGCCGCGCTGGTAGTAGACGTTGACCCGGAAGCGCCCGGCGCCGTCCAGGCCGATGGCCAGGTTCATCTCCAGATCGCGTTCGAACTCGGCGATCTGCTTCTGGTTCATCATCTGGTAGGCCAGCTGCTGTACCGATCCCGGCGCCAGCGGCGTCTTGCCGATCGGCAGGCTGTTGCCCTCGCGCTTGAGCTGCGGTGGCGCGCCGACGCTGAAGAACAGGTCGGAGCCGCCCTGTTCGACCATCAGGTGCAGGTAACGAAACACATCCATGCCGCTTGCCTCCGTGAACCGGGAAGAGTGGTGGCGCTGCCCGTGCCGGCGCGAGGCCGGGCAGCGCGACCCCTTCCCGGCGCGGGAAGGGGGTGCAGGCCTTCAGTCTGCCTGGTTCGCCCGCGCCGTGCCGTTGATTTTCTGCATGGTTTCGCCGATCCAGGTCTCCGCGCGCTGGTTGAGCTCGGCCACGGCGCGCGGGCCTTCGCCCTCGGCGTGCAGGGCCGGGCCGAACACCACGCTGACCGTGCCCGGATGGCGCTGCCAGCTGTCACGCGGCCAGACTTCGCCGGCGTTGTGCGCCACCGGCAGCACCGGCACGCCGGCGGCTACCGCCACCGAGGCGCCGCTGCGCGAGAACTTGCCCATCTCGCCGGCCGGAATGCGCGTGCCTTCCGGGAAGATCAGCAGCCAGTTGCCCTGCTGCAGGCGTTCCAGGCCGAGGTGGGCCACCTGCTTGAGCGCCTGCTTGGGGTTGCTGCGGTCGATGCCGATCGGCTTGAGCAGCTTGAACGCCCAGCCGTAGAACGGGATGCGCAGCAGCTCCTGCTTGAGCACCTGGGTCAGCGGCGCGAAGTGGGCGGTGAGGAAGAAGGTTTCCCACGCGCTCTGGTGCTTGGCGAGAATCACGCAGGGCTGGTGCGGGATGTTCTGCAGTCCTTCGAGGCGGTAGTCGATGCCGAGCATCGCCCGGCTCAGCCACACGGCGAAGCGGCACCAAGTGCGGGCGATGAAGATGTAGCGGGCCTTCTGCGGCAGCCAGGGGGCGATCAGCAGGCTGAGGATGCACCAGATGACGGTGCTCAGGCCGAGCAGGAAATAGAACAGGGCGGTACGCAGGGTCATCGGTCGGCCTCCACGGCCAGCAGGTGGGCGGCGACGGCCGCCAGATCGTCGAACACCAGCACGCCTTGCGGCAGGCCTTTGGCCCGGGTGCGTTCACCCTTGCCGCTGCGCACCAGCACCGGCTGGCAGCCCACCGCCTGGGCGGCGGCGATGTCGCCGGGGCTGTCGCCGACGAACCAGCGGCCGGCCAGTTCGATGCCGTAGTGCGCGGCGATCTGCTGCAGCAGGCCGGGCAGCGGCTTGCGGCAGTCGCAGCCCTCGTCCGGGCCGTGCGGGCAGTGCACGATCAGGCCGAGCTGGCCGCCCTGCTCGGCCACCAGCCGGCGCAGGCGCGCGTGCATAGCCTCGAGGGTGGCCTCGTCGTAATAGCCGCGCGCCAGGCCCGACTGGTTGGTGGCCACCGCCACGGTCCAGCCGGCCCGGCTGAGGCGGGCGATCGCCTCCACCGAACCGGGGATCGGGATCCATTCGGCGACGGACTTGATGTAGGCGTCGGAGTCCTCGTTGATGACCCCGTCGCGGTCGAGAATCAGCAGTTTCATAAGGGCAGCTTCAAGGGCGTAGGGTGGAAAACTCGCGCAGCGATTTTCCACCGGGGTAGATGGTGGACAAGGCTGCGCCGTTGTCCACCCTACGCTTTGGCTCTGTGGATAAGGAGCGGAGGAAATATCCACAGGGTCCGGCAATTCGGTGTCTGTGGATAACGGCCGGGACCGCTATCCACAGGGGCGGTCAGCCGAGCAGCGAGATGTCCGCCACGCCGAGGAACAGCCCGCGCAGCTGGCTCAGCAGCGCGTAGCGGTTGGCGCGCACGGCGGCATCGTCGGCGTTGACCAGCACGCTGTCGAAGAACGCATCCACCGGCGTGCGCAGGCTGGCCAGACGCTCCAGGGCGGCGCGGTAGTTGCGCGCGGCAGCCAGCGGGGCGACCGCTTCGACAGCGTGCTGGTCA
>LNAP01005746.1_pt1 | contig 10925 bp, 11 predicted proteins | sample 602601 | NCBI WGS metagenome assembly LNAP01 (sample SAMN02440304, study PRJNA202911) | soil metagenome | biome: Subtropical and temperate rainforests or woodlands; isolation source: soil samples (1 kg each in a 20% v/v slurry with milli Q water) were... ...
CATCTGCGGGACGAGAATGGCGACAAGCCAGGTCCCCATGACATGCGCTGCCAACTGGAAGCGCGGCCAAAAGGCCACCAACCGATTTCTGTCACTCATAAAGCCGACACCCTGGAGCAAGCAATCGACGGTGCGGCGGAAAAACTCGAACATGCGCTTGAGCATCTGTTCGGCAAACTGCGGGGCAAACCACGTGCCGCTTTGGTGCCGTTCGAAAGACCCACTGCCGATGCGCTGCTGGAAGATGAATTTCTCGAGAACGAACAGGCTGCGCAAAACGGCTGAAGCCTGATCCACATTTAACCTTTCCGCTCTCCACCCTTAAAAACGGGCCTGCACATGCAGGCCCGTTTTCGTTTTGCCGATCAATCAACTGATCGTTCCCGAGCCCGCGGATCAGCGGCTCGGCACCCCTCGCATCGCAATCGGACTGTCCGGAACAGTCGATCTCATAGGAACTCTTTTGCGTATGAGAATATTTATCATTAATATTGCGGTCTTGTTGGCCCCATGACTTTCATGCGGCCTCACCTGGTTTCAAGGTCGAACCATGAAAGGCAAAACCCGCACGCTCCCCGTTCCTTATCGATTGGCCGTCACTTCCCGAGTGCTGGCCGCGGTGTTGGGCGGCTATATCGTCGCAGCGCTGGCCAGTGTCAGCTTGAGCTCATGGTTGCCGATGGCCCGGGCCGAAGCGGTGGTGACCGGAATGATGAGCTCGTTTCTGGCCTATTTGATTGCGGTGCTGTGGTGTTTTGCCTGTCGCAGTGCCTGGCGAGCCTGGTTCGGATTGATCGTGGCGAGCCTGCTGCTGGCGGCGGTGTCAGGGTTGGCTAATTGGATGGGCCACGCATGAAAGAGGGATTTCGTCAGGCGATGGCCTGGTTGCACACCTGGGCCGGGTTGACCTTCGGCTGGTTGTTGTTCGCGATTTTCCTGACCGGCACGCTCGCCTATTTCAAGGACGAGATCAGTCACTGGATGCAGCCCGAGATACCGGCGCGTGCGGTGACCTCCGAAGCCAGTCTGACGCTGGCGCAAAACTACCTCCAGCAACACGCGGCCGGCGCCTCGCGCTGGTTGATCGACCTGCCGAGTGCCCGGGAACCGGGCCTGTCAGTGCGCTGGCAACAGACCCCGGCCAAGCCCGGCGAGCGCGGGCAATTCACCGAGAAACTGCTCGACGCGCAAACCGGCAGCGAAGTGCAGGGCCGCGAATCGATGGGCGGCGATTTCTTCTATCGCTTCCACTTCCAGCTGCAAATGCCCTATCCGTGGGGCCGCTGGTTGTCGACCATCGCGGCCATGGTGATGTTCATCGGTTTGATCACCGGGATCATCACCCACAAGAAAATCTTCAAGGACTTCTTCACCTTCCGCCCGCGCAAAGGCCAGCGTTCCTGGCTGGACGGGCACAACGCGGTGGGCGTTCTGGTGTTGCCGTTTCACCTGATGATCACCTACAGCAGCCTGGTGATTTTCATGGCGATGGTGATGCCGGCGAGCATCCTGGCTTCGTACAAAGGCGATCCCCGCGCGTTTTACGCGGAGGTATTCCCGGCCTCCGGCACGCCCGAACTGGCCGGCAAACCGGCGGAACTGGCACCGATGGCGCCGTTGCTGGAGCGGGCGCGCGCGCAGTGGTCGGGCGGCCGGGCGGAACGGCTGACGGTGAACAATCCGGGGGATGCGAATGCCTCGATTGTCGTCTCAAGGGATGATGCAGACCGCGTGATTTATGACGCCAGCAGCGCGGTGACCTTCCACGGCGTGACCGGCCAGCAACTCAGCGCCACGCCACAGCAACCGGTGCCGATGGCCATCGCCGGCAGTTTCTATGGCTTGCACATGGGCCATTTCGCGAGCCCCGTGCTGCGCTGGCTGTACTTCATCTGCGGGTTGGCGAGCACGGCGATGATCGGAACCGGTCTGGTGATCTGGCTCGGCAAGCGTCAGCTCAAACATGTGAAAAGCGGCGTAATGCCCTTCGAACTGCGGCTGGTGGAAGTGCTGAACATTGCCAGCATGTCCGGGCTGGTGGTCGCGGTGGCGGCATTTTTCTGGGCCAATCGGTTGCTGCCGGTGGAGATGGCCACCCGGGCGGATTGGGAAGTGAACAGCTTCTTCATCGTCTGGGGCTTGAGCGTGGTTCACGCAGTGTTCCGTTGTGGTCGCGCGGCATGGATCGAGCAATTGGCGTTGGCCGCGATGCTGTTCTGCGGCGTGCCGCTGTTGAACGCGCTGACCACGCCGTATCACTTGGGCGTGACGCTGGCTCAAGGTGACTGGACGCTCGCCGGGTTCGATCTGACCTGCCTGGGCAGTGGCCTGTTCCTGGCCTGGGCTGCCTGGAAAATGCAGCGCACCGGGCAGACCGTTCGCGTCGCCAAAGAACGCGCCCGATTGATCATGCTTGAGCAAAAGGTGAACTGAATGCTGTTGGCCCTGCTGCTCTGCTACGGCGGTTTCACCGCGCTGTGTTTATCAATGGATCGGCATCACGGCGAACTGCTGGGGCGCCAGCCGTCTGCCCGGCGACGCAAAACGTTCAAGCTGGGCGGCTGGTTGCTGCTGGCAGTTTCGTTATGGGCGGCGGTGGCGAAAACCGGTTGGGGGCTCGGGTTGGTGGAGTGGTTTGCGGTGTTGATGCTCAGCGCCTTGATGCTGGTGTTGTTGATGCCTTATCGCCCGCGACTGGCCCTGGCGTTGGCTGGGTTGAGCCTGCTTGCCAGTCCCGTCGCCGTGTTGGCGCAGTGATGACCAGCGATCCCCCGGAATCCCGCGACGACGAATATCGCGGCGCCCGTGCGCATTTCCTTCAGGTGTTCCTGTCCCAGCGTTCGCAGATGGAAGCGCTGGTGAGCCGGCGTGTCGGCTGCCGCGCGACCGCCGCCGATCTGGTGCAGGACTTGTTTCTGCGTTTCTGGCGGCGTCCGCTGGTGCAGGTCGAGGAACTCAGCACTTACCTGCTGCGTTGCGCCGGCAACATCGCCATCGACCATTTGCGCAGCGAAGGCACGCGGGTGCGGGTCAACGAAGGCTGGATGCCGGATCAACCGGACAGCCAGGGCAGCGAACCACAAGCGGCGCTGGAGGCGGGCAACGACCTGCGTCACGTCGAAGCGGCGTTGCGCGCATTGCCGGAACGTACCCGGCAAATCTTTCTGCTCAACCGCATCCATGGCCGCAAATACGCGGAGATCGCCAAGGCCATGGGCCTGTCCCAAAGCGCCGTGGAAAAACACATGATGCGCGCCCTCGATGCCTGCAAGGCCAGTTTGCGGGAACCGCCAACGCGCACGCCAGGGAAAGCACCGTGAATCAACTCGACCGCGTCACCCCGACGCCCGCTCAAGAGCAGGCTGCACTCGCCTGGCTGAGCCTGTTGCACGACCAACCGAGCAGCGGCGATCAACTCACTTTCAGCCGCTGGCTCCAGGCCGATCCCGCCCACGCCGAGGCTTATGCCCAGGCGCAAGTGCTGTGGGAGTTGAGCGAAATGCCCGCACGAACCCTGGCCGATGAGGACGCTTTCGCCTTGCGGGGTTACCTCAATGCGATGAACCGATCCCGACGCACCCGCGTGCGGCGCTGGTCTGGCGCGCTGGCCATGGCCGCGTGCCTGGTGCTGATGATCGGCATCGGCGCGGGTTGGCAGCCGATGCGCTGGATCGATGATCTGGGGGCGGACTATGTGTCTGCGCCAGGTGAAATTCGCACCGTGACGCTGGCCGATCAGTCGCAAGTGACGCTGGACGCCGACAGCGCCATTGCCGTGGATTTCAGTGGCGGCGAGCGCCACGTTCAGCTGCGTCGCGGTGCCGGATTCTTCAGCGTGACCCACACGGGCGATCCGTTTGTGGTCGACGCTGAAAAGGGCCAGGCCCGGGTGCTCGGCACTCAGTTCGAAGTACGTTTGCAGCCCCATGGTGCGCAGGTCACGGTCCTGTCAGGACGGGTCGGCGTGACAGCGGACAGGCACGCCGAGCAGCAGATTCTGACCGCTGGCCAGCAAGTGGCGTATGGCGAAGGTTCGGCGCAAAAGCTGCGTGTGGTTGACAGTGAAGCGCAACTGGCCTGGCGTCAGGGTTGGCTCAATTACTACAAGGTCACCCTGGCCGATGTGGTGCAGGATCTGGGGCGTTATTACCCGGGGCGGATTGTGCTGCTCAACGATGAACTGGCCGCGCGGCGGGTCAGTGGCAGTTTTCCGAGCAAGGATCCGCAGGCGGTGTTGGGTTCGTTGCAGGGCGTTTTGGGGTTTGAGCAGACCAAGGTGATGGGGCATCTGATTATTTTGCGGTGAGGCTGCCGGCCCCATCGCGGGCAAGCCCGCCCCCCTACAGGTTCGCGCGATCCTTGTAGGAGCGAGGCTTGCCCGCGAAGGCGTCAGGCTTAACGCCACATCACCCCGCAAAAATTATTTTCAAAATTATGATGAGGTAAACCCAACCCCCATCCGTGTAGTGACTGAAACTGCGAGTCATTCGCATCCCGTAGGTTCTACACAGGTCAATGAGCAATGAAGTCCAGGGCAAAACCGGGTTCGGTCAAACAGTGGTTGGGTGCTTCTGCACTGAGTATGTCGGCGTTGGCCTTGCTGCCTTCGAGCGTTGCATCGGCCGCTGAGGCGGGCAATACGCAGCCGCTTACGCCGTTCAGCTTCGCCATCGCTGCCAAACCGCTGCCCCAGGCCTTGAGCGACTTCAGCCGCGTCACCGGAATCAGCGTGGTCTACACCGATGAAGCGCCTTACGGGCTCACCGCCCCGGCGGTCAATGGCCCGTTGAGCGCCGAGCAGGCCCTGCAGCGTTTGCTCAGCGGTTCGGGCTTCACCTTCCGCCGTAGCGATGCTCACACCCTGGTGCTTGAACCGCTGCCCAGCGCCGGCACATTGAATCTGGGCACCACCACCATCAACTCGGTGGCCGATCAGTCCATGAGCTATCAGCCGCCGCCCACCAGCTCGGTGATGCGCTCGTCGGCCTTGCTCCAGGACATCCCGCAGACCGTCAACGTCATTCCGGCCCAGGTCATTCGCGATCAGGCGCCGCGCAATCTGGATGATGCGCTGGCCAACGTCAGCGGCATCACTCAGGGCAACACGCTGGCGAGCACCCAGGACTCGGTGATGACCCGCGGTTTCGGCGACAACCGCAACGGCTCGATCATGCGCGACGGCATGCCGATCGTGCAGGGCCGCGGCATGAATGCGACCGTGGACCGGGTCGAAGTCCTCAAGGGACCGGCCTCGCTGCTGTACGGCATCCAGGACCCGGGCGGCGTGGTCAACATGGTCAGCAAGAAACCCGAGCTTGAGCAATACAACGCCCTGACACTGCGCGGTTCGACCTACGGCGACGGTAAAAACGGCAGCGGCGGTGGCCTCGACAGCACCGGCGCACTGGGTGATTCCGGCTTTGCTTACCGTATGGTGCTGGACCACGAAGACGAAGATTACTGGCGCAACTTCGGCACCCACCGCGATACGCTGGTGGCGCCGTCGCTGGCGTGGTTCGGCGAAAGCACCACGCTGTTGTTTTCCTACGAACACCGCGAGTTCCTGACCCCGTTCGACCGCGGCACGGTCATCGATCCGCGCACCAACCATCCGTTGGACATCTCGCGCAATGAACGCCTGGACGAGCCCTTCAACAACATGGAAGGCCGCTCGGACCTTTACCACTTCGAGGCCGATCACGAGCTCAACGACAATTGGAACGCTCATTTCGGCTACAGCTGGAACCGTGAAACCTACGACGCCAGCCAGGTGCGCGTCACCGCCATCGACACCCGACGCGGCACGCTGACCCGCAGTATGGACGGCACTCAAAACGCGATCAGCACCGACCGTTTCACCACCGCCAGCCTCGAAGGCAAGGTGAACGTGTTGGGTATGCAACACGACCTGGTGTTCGGCATCGATGACGAATACCGCAAGATCTACCGCGAAGACCTGATCCGCCAGAAAAGCCTGAGCACCTTCAGCTACGTCAATCCGGTCTACGGCCGCGAAGTCGCCGGCACCACGGTCAGCCCGGCGGACAGTGCGCAGACCGATGAACTGCGCAGCGATTCGATCTTCCTGCAGGACTCGATCCACCTCACCGATCAATGGATTTTCGTCGCAGGCGCACGCTTCCAGGAATACGACCAATACGCCGGCAAAGGCGTGCCGTTCCAGGCCAACACCGACAGCAACGGTCAGAAATGGGTGCCGCGCGCCGGTCTGGTCTATCGGTTCACCGATGAACTGTCGTTCTACGGCAGCTACACCGAATCGTTCAAACCCAACTCAACCATCGCGCCGTTGAGCGGCAGCAGCACCGTGCTCGACGGCAGCGTCGCGCCGGAAGAAGCCAAGTCCTGGGAAATCGGCGCCAAGCTCGACATGCCAGGGCGCGTGACCGGCAACGTCGCGCTGTTCGACATCAAGAAACGCAACGTGCTGGTGGCCAACTCCGAAGGCCCGGTGACGATTTACAGCGCCGCCGGCGAGGTACGCTCCCGGGGTCTTGAAGTGGATTTGAGCGGCCAGCTCAGCGACCGCTGGAGCCTGATCGGCAGCTATGCCTACACCGATGCCGAGGTCACCGAAGACCCGACCTACAAGGGCAAAAAACTGCAAAACGTCGCGAAGAACAGCGGCTCGCTGTCGGCGGTCTACGACTTCGGCACCATTGTGGGCGGCGATCAACTGCGGGTCGGCGCGGGCGCGCGGTATGTTGGCGAGCGGGCGGGTAACGCGGTCAACGATTTCGACCTGCCGAGCTACACCGTGGCCGATGCGTTCGCGACCTACGACACCAAAGTCGAAGGGCAGAAGGTCAAGTTTCAGCTCAACGTGAAGAACCTGTTTGACCGCACCTACTACACCTCGGCGGCGAGCCGGTTCTTTGTGTCGATGGGGGATTCGCGGCAGATCTCGTTGTCCAGCACACTGGAATTCTGATCGCAGACCGCGTAATCGTTCTTCGCGGGCAAGCCTCGCTCCTACACGTTTTACGTTGTCCTTGTAGGAGCGAGGCTTGCCCGCGAAGACGGCATGACGGGCGCTGCAAATGTCGGGACTAACGCAAAAACGCCTGCCGATACTCGCCGGGCGTTCCACCCAAAACCTGCCGAAACCGATTGGTGAAATGGCTCGCACTGGCAAAGCCGCACGCCAATGCAATCTCTCCCAAAGGCTGCGATGTCGAACGCAACAACTCCCGCGCCCGGCCCAGTCTGCGCGCCAACACATACTGATGCGGCGGCAAGCCAAAGCTCTCCCGAAACATCCTCGCAAAGTGATATTCCGACAGCGTACACAACGCCGCCAATTGCCCCAGGCTGATCGCCTCGGCCAATTGATTGTCGATGAACTCCACCAACTGCCGCCGCTGGTGCGCCGCCAATCCGCCTTTTAACCGCAAGCCCTCACGCATCCCGACCTGGCCGAGCAACACGTGGCTGAGCATTTCGTGAGCCAGGCTGCTGGTGAGCAGGCGCTCGCCGGGTTCGTCCCAGCTGAGGGTGAGCATCTGCCGAAAGCGTCGGGCCTGCGCTGGATCGTCAAGGAAAGTGGCTTCGCGCAATTGCAGTTCGCGAGGCTCGCGGTCCAGCAGCGTGACGCAGCCGAGGGCGAATTGTTCGGGGCTGAAATACACATGGGCGAGGCGAATGTCGCCGTTGATCACCCAGCCCGACTGATGCTCGGCCGGCAGGATGCACAGCTTGTCCGGGCCGCCCTTGGTGCCGGGCTGATCGCGGCGGAACGTGCCGGTGCCGCCAGCGATGTAGCACGACAGTGTGTGGTGGCTCGGCGCTTCGTAATCCTGGGCGTCGTGATGGTTGCTCCACAAGGCTGCAGCCATGCCGTCACCGAGCTCGGCGCTTTGCTCCAGACGAGCATTGGGCGAGCGGTTGAGGGCTTGAAAGACTTGCAGGGTTTCCAGTGTGGGCATGATGGCTTCTCTCCAACGCCTTGCATCCTACTCCGTAGACCATGCGCTGCCAGCCTCTGCCACGACAAAAGCGCAAGTTTATGCAAGTGCGCCCACGCTGGGCGCAGGACACTGAGTTCCTATTGAGGAGCCTTAGTCATGAACCTTTCGCTGTATTTATTGACCGTGCTGATCTGGGGCACCACCTGGATTGCCTTGAAATGGCAGTTGGGTGTGGTGGCCATTCCCGTGTCGATCGTTTATCGCTTCGGCCTCGCGGCACTGGTGCTGTTCGTCCTGTTGCTGCTCAGCCGGCGCCTGCAAGTGATGAACCGTCGCGGGCATTTGATCTGTCTGGCACAGGGCTTGTGCCTGTTCTGCATCAATTTCATGTGTTTCCTGACGGCCAGTCAGTGGATTCCCAGCGGGCTGGTCGCCGTGGTGTTTTCCACGGCCACGTTGTGGAACGCGCTCAATGCACGGGTGTTCTTCGGCCAGAAAATCGCCCGCAACGTTTTGATGGGCGGTGCGTTGGGCTTGTCCGGGCTTGGCCTGTTGTTCTGGCCTGAGTTGGCCGGCCACACCGCCAGCCCGGAAACCTTGCTCGGCCTGGGCCTGGCATTGCTCGGCACCCTGTGTTTCTCGGCCGGGAACATGCTCTCGAGCCTGCAACAGAAGGCCGGTTTGAAGCCGTTGACCACCAACGCCTGGGGCATGGCGTATGGCGCCGCGATGTTGTCGGTGTGGTGTCTGGTCAGGGGCATTCCGTTCGACATGGAATGGAACGCGCGTTATATCGGCTCGCTGCTGTACCTGGTGATTCCGGGTTCGGTCATCGGCTTCACCGCGTACTTGACGCTGGTCGGGCGTATGGGCCCGGAGCGAGCGGCCTATTGCACCGTGCTGTTCCCGGTCGTGGCGCTGAATGTCTCGGCGTTTGCCGAAGGCTATCAATGGACCGCGCCAGCATTGGTGGGGCTAGTGTTGGTGATGCTTGGCAACGTACTGGTGTTCCGCAAACCCAAGGCGCCGATAGCGCAAGGCAATGGCAAACTCGCCTGAATACGTCGGGGCCGAGTGCGCTTAGCGCTCGGTCCGGAGTGCGACGAATATCAGCAGCGGAAGTATGAAGTCGACAATATGCCGGGCCCAGTCCTTGGCATTCCAGGTTTGTGATTCGTCCATGTTGAACCATTCAACGCCGATCACTTGCAGGCAAACGTAGTAGACAAATATGGCGATCAATAATCCGATGATTGAAAACTTCTTGGCCTCATGGAATTCCTCGGCCGGCGCATTCCTGTAATGGAAAAGGTAATAGGCACCAATCAGGCAGAAGGCCGTATAGATCACTTCAAGTGTAATGATGAACCAATAGATCCGGTGGTGGAGCATGGGTGAGGTGATTGCCCGGTAGTTCAGGTTGATGTTTTCCCGGGTGGTGTCCATGCTCAGAATATGACTGACGTACTCATAGTTGGATGCGTAGTCGGTGAAGTTGCTGTACATCACCAGCAGGCCAAAAAAGCTTATATAAGTCATTAGTGCCAGCTTGCTGTATCTGATGATCTTGTCGGTAGTAATACTGTTCAAGGCTAGAGTGCTCCATCACTGTTTTCCGTGGGTCGGATAAGTGATAGTGAGTGTATAGCGCTTGAACTATTTTAGTGGGCTGACTGAATTGCAAGTTATGTAAGGAGCGGGCAGAGACTTTATAAGTCTCTGCCCGTTTTAGTTAGCCTTTCCACACTTGCGGGTTGACCAGGTCTTGCGGGCGCTCGCCCAGCAGTGCGCTGCGCAGGTTAGCCAACGCACGGTTGGCCATGGCCTCGCGGGTTTCATGGGTGGCGGAGCCGATGTGCGGCAACGTCACCGCGTTTTTCAGCTGGAACAACGGCGACTCGGCCAATGGTTCTTTCTCGTAGACGTCCAGCCCGGCGCCGCGAATGCGGTTGTTTTGCAGCGCTTCGATCAGGGCGGCCTCATCCACGACCGGACCGCGCGCGATGTTGACCAGGATGGCGCTCGGCTTCATCAGGGCCAGTTCGCGGTGGCTGATCAAGTGCCGGGTTTTCTCGCTGAGCGGTACCACCAGGCAAACGAAATCGGCTTCGGCCAGCAGTTCGTCAAGGCTGCGAAATTGCGCGCCGAGTTCTTGCTCCAGCTGAGTCTTGCGGCTGTTGCCGCTGTAGAGGATCGGCATGTTGAAGCCCAGCCGCCCGCGACGGGCAATGGCCGCACCGATGTTGCCCATGCCGACGATGCCCAGGGTTTTGCCGTGTACATCGCAGCCAAACAGCGGTGCGCCGACGGTGGCTTGCCATTGTCCGGCCTTGGTCCAGGCATCGAGCTCGGCGACGCGGCGGGCGCTGCTCATGAGCAGGGCGAAGGCCAGGTCGGCGGTGCTTTCGGTGAGGACATCCGGCGTGTTGGTCAGCATGATCCCGCGTTCGTTGAAGTAGGCGACGTCGTAGTTGTCGTAGCCGACGGAGACGCTGGAGACGACTTCGAGTCTGGCGGCGTTTTCCAGTTGTGCGCGGCCAAGTTTGCGGCCGACACCGATCAGGCCGTGGGCGTGGGGCAGCGCTTCGTTGAACTGGGCGTTGATGTCGCCGTTTTTCGGGTTGGGGACGATGACGTCGAAGTCTTGCTGGAGGCGCTCGACCATTTCCGGGGTGACGCGGCTGAAGGCGAGGACGGTCTTTTTCATGGGAGGAGGGCTCGTCGGGGCTTGGTGAATGCCAAGCACGCTAACATTCTTCCCCGTTGTTGCGCGAGTCCGCGGATTGCCCGGGAGTTTCTGTGGGCGCTGGCCTGTCAGCGATGGCGGCCTTCGGGCCGACCATGTTGTGGTTGACCGGGTACATATCCATTCCTGCGGTTACGGCGGCTGGCGGTTTCGCCCTTACGGCGACTCACTTTTTTTTCAAACGCCAAAAAAAAGTAAGCAAAAAAAGGCTCGCCCCAAACGTCCGGCCCCTCGCCTGGGCTCGGCGTTCC
>LNAP01005748.1_pt1 | contig 10924 bp, 10 predicted proteins | sample 602601 | NCBI WGS metagenome assembly LNAP01 (sample SAMN02440304, study PRJNA202911) | soil metagenome | biome: Subtropical and temperate rainforests or woodlands; isolation source: soil samples (1 kg each in a 20% v/v slurry with milli Q water) were... ...
CGCACGGCGCGCAGCGGCGCGGCGGCGACGACGACGCCGACCTTCGCCATGGTGGAGGAGATCGTCTCCACCCGCTGCAGCATGTGCCACGCCGCCGAGCCGTCCTGGTCGGGCATCGCCACCGCGCCGAAGAACGTGCTGCTGGACGATGCCGCCCACATCAAGCGCTACGCCCGCCTGATCGGGCGCAACGCCGCCTGGTCGAGCGCCATGCCGCCAGGCAACGTCACCGAGATGACGCCCGAGGAACGCGCTACCATCGCGGCCTGGCTGGCGGCGGGCACGCCGAACTGACGGCCCGCCGTCAGCACCTTCGTCAGCGGATCGCCACCGGATTGACCATGCTCTGCACGCCGCCCTTGAAGCGCGGCTGGCCGAGCACGAACAGGAATTCGTAGGCCTTGTCCTTCGCCAGATCGGCGGTGTTCATCACTTCGAGAATGTAGGTGCCGTTCATTGCCAGCAGGATCTGGTGCACCTCGAACACGTTCTTCGTCTCGAAGGGCACCACTTCGACGCCCCAGGTATCGGCGCCGACGGCCACGACGCCCTTGCCGGTGAGGTATTTGGCGCCCTCGACGCCAAGCCCCGGTTCGCCGGCGCCGAAGCGCGTATTGTCCTTGCCGATCAGGCCGGCCCAACCGGTGTGAAACAGCACCACGTCGCCCTCGCGGATCTCGACGCCCTGCTTTTTCGCGGCCTCCTCGATTTCCTTGGTGTTGAAGGCGGTGCCCTCCTTGACCACATCGGTGCCGAAATACGCAGCCATGTCGAGCAGCACCCCGCGGCTGACGAGCGGCGGCACCTTGTCGATGCCGAGCTTCTTCAGCCCGTTGGGATCGGCGAAATCCGCGAGCTTGTTGCCGTTGTAGTAGACGTGTTCGATGCCGAGATGGCCGAGGCCGTCCATCTGGCTGCCGACGCCGACCCAGCCCTGCAGCATGTCGTCGTTGTAGGTGGCCTTGTTCGGACCAAGGCCGGGGATGCCGGCCTGGCCGGGCTGCAGCACGGTGATCTTGAAGCCCCGCGGCGGATAGGCGGGCATCTCCGCGCCGACAGGAAAGCCAAGCGCATAGGTCTTGCCGGTCTTCACCAGTTGCGCGGCCTTCATCACCAGTTCCGGCTTCATGTAGTTGGCGGCGCCGATCTCGTCGTCGGGGCCCCATTTGGATTTGGTCCAGTCCTGCGCACTGGCCGTCGTGCAAGCGAGCAGAGCGACGGCGCAACCAAGTGTCCATGCCTTCAACATGCGGATCCTCCCCATTTTTTACCCCGGTTATGCTCCGGGAGTGTCAAATTACCAGAGGGCGCATGTCTGCGGAAGCGCGATCAGGCCATGCGGCGCGCTTCTTCGATGGGCCCGATCACCTGGAGTGGCCGCTACTTTCCGTCCGGCGTGCGCAACCCGTGCCAGGCATCGCGCACCTGGTGATAGTGCACCTCCGGCAGGTAGTCCGGCGTGTTGAGGCCGAGAGTGCGGACGTCGAGCTTTCCAACCGCCGCGAGCAACTGGTAGGAGGCGATGACGCGGTCGCGTTGCGCGCCGATCAGCCGCGCCTTGGCGGAGACCAGGTCCTGCTGCGAATTCAGCACGTCGACCGTGGTGCGCTGGCCGCCCTGGGCCTCACGCTGCACGCCCTGCAAAGCCACGCCGGCGGCGCGCACCTCGGCTTCCGCGGCGGTGACCGCGGCCTTGGCACCCTCGTTGGAGACCCATGCGCCGGTCGCCGCGGTGCGGGCCTGGTTGCGCACCTGTTCGAGCACCAGGCGGCTTTGCGTCGACAGTTCCTTGGCCTGCCTGGTCTGCGCCGCGGCGAGGCCGCCGTCATAGAGCGGCACGCTGGCCTGGCCGAGGATCGAGGCCTGGTCGGTGCGTTTGGTGCCCAGTGTCGTGTCGGTCTCGCTGGCCCGGCTGGCGTTGGCCTGCAGAGTGACGATGGGATAGAGGCTGCTTTCGGCGACGCTGATGGTGGTGGTGGCGACGTCCACGTCATAGCCGGCGGCCAGCACCGCCGGATTGCCCTTGAAGGCCTGCGCGGTGGCTTCGTCGCGGCTGCGCGGCAGCAGCCGGTCGACCGGATCGGCGGGGCTGAGCCGCGACGGCGTATTGCCGATAATCTGCGCATAGGTGGCCTGGCTGATCGCCAGGTTGACCTCGGCGGCGTTGAGATCGGCCTGGCCGCGCGCCAGCCGCGCCTCGGCCTGCGACAGATCGGTGGGGGTCACGTCGCCGGCATTGAGCCGCTTCTGGGCGATGCCCTGCGTCTCGCGCAGCGAGGTGACGTTGGCGCGCTGGGCCTCGACCAGCGACTGGTTGGCCAGCACGTTGGTGTAGACCGTGACGGCATCGAGCAGCACGCCCTGGCCGACATTGCGCAGCGCCTCGCGGCCGGACTTCACCTGGAATTCGGCGACGCGCACGCTGTTGGCGGTCTTGTAGCCGTTGAACAGCGTCTGCGTCACGGTCACGCCGATGGTCCAGGGCTTCAGCGTCGCGCCCTGGATGGTATTGTCCGGCAGCAGGTTGCGCACCGCCTGCAGGCCGACGCCGAGGGTCGCGGTCACCTGCGGGCGGTAGCCGGCCATCGCTTGCGGCACGTTTTCATCGGTGGCGCGCTGCCGGGCGCGTTCTGCATTCAGTTGCGGGTTCGACTGATAGGCCTTGGCCAGCGCTTCGGGGACCGTCTCGGCCCGCGCGCCGGTTGCGCATAGTCCCGCCAAAGCGGTGACGCCGAGGGCCAACGCCCCGATCGTGAGGTTCGTTCGCGGCACGCGTCTTGCGACGAGGCCACATCTCTCGTGATGACGCACCATGTTATCCTGAACAATCCCGACATCTGCCCCCGCCGACGTCTGCCTTGATGTTTAGAGGGGGTTGCCTTCACAGGCAAACCATCCGGTGAACAACCCGGGCCTTTGGCGCTCTTCCCCACAGGGCATTTCGCGGCCCCGATTTGCTTGATTGACCAAGACCCTAGGGGGAAAAGCCGGAGCGCGGAATGCGACAATAAACCCGCGCTCACACGGCGCCGTGTGTTGCGCCGCCGCCACATTTCTGAATAGAGGCGGAGGGGTGGTAACAACGTGCGGTGCTCGCCCCATGGTGGCTGGAATTGCGATGCGGAAATCCTGGCCGCCCGGCGTGTCGCGAGAACGTGGATGCCCGGCACAGGGCCGTGCGCGTGACGGCGTCCGTCAGCCGCGCCTCGTCTTGCCAGTCGCTTGTCCGGTCACGCTCTCAGGATGACGGCGACCGAGCTAGCGATTCCTGTTCACCGGCTTGCGCTTCTCGATGAACGCGGCCATGCCTTCTGAGCGATCTTCCAGCGCGAAGGTGGCATGGAACAGGTCGCGTTCGACCTTGAGGCCCTCGGTCAGCGGCGTCTCGAAGGCGCGGTTGACGGCGCTCTTGGCCATCGTCGCGACCGGCCGCGACATGCCGGCGATCTTCTCGGCCATCGCCATGACTTCGTCCATCAATTTGTCCGCCGGCACGATGCGGCTGACGAGGCCGGAACGCTCGGCTTCCGCGGCGTCCATCATGCGGCCGGTGAGGCACAGGTCCATCGCCTTGGACTTGCCGATGGCGCGGGTCAGGCGCTGGGTGCCGCCGATGCCGGGAATGGTGCCCAGCGTGATCTCCGGCTGGCCGAATTTCGCGGTGTCGGCGGCCACGATGATATCGCACATCATCGCCAGCTCGCAGCCGCCGCCCAGCGCATAGCCGCTCACGGCGGCGATGGTCGGCTTGGTGCAGGTGGCGACGCGGTCGCCGCCGATCTGGGTGAAGTCGCTGCTGAACATGTCGATGAAGCTTTTGGGCTGCATCTCCTTGATGTCGGCGCCGGCGGCGAACGCCTTTTCGCTGCCGGTCAGCACGATGCAGCCGATGTCGTTATCGGCCTCGAGCTCGTCGATCGCGACCCTGATTTCGGCGAACACGCCGAACGACAGCGCATTGAGCATCTTCGGACGGTTGAGGCGCAGCACCGCGACGGCACCGGTACGTTCGACGATGATGTGTTCGAAGCTGCTCATGTTTCATCCCGCATTGTTCTGACGGCCAAGTGGCCGCGCGCAATGTGCCCGCTGGCGGGATGGGCTTCAAGGGGGAGGGCACCGGATGCATCGCGTCCGGATCCCGGGATTTCTAGGCGATGAACATCCGTGCCGCGGATGCCAGCGTCAGCAGGCCACCGAAGGCGATGAAGATCTTGCCGATCAGCGAGGTTTGGTCCAGCGTCGCGCTGTTTGACTGGCTCACGACCACCGGCCCATCGATGGTCGCGGAGGCAAGGGTCAATGCCGGCTTGGCATCGGTCTTGTCATCACTGATGGCGCGATCGAGCTCGTTGAGCTGATCGGCTGCCACGATCTGGGCTCCGGCGTCGGCGGCAGGTTCGGTGATGTCGGCGGCGCCACCGATGCCCTTGAACACGCTGTCGGCCTTGGCCGATACGGACTGCGGCGTCTCGGTGGGTCCATTTGCCGGCAGCTGCGCGTTGGCGTTGGCCACTGCGTCGGGAATCGGCGCGGCGTTGCCCTTGGCGTCGGCTGTATCTTTGGCGTCGGCTGTATCCTTCGGCGCGGTGTTCGCGGCCGCCTTGTCGGATTTGTGCGGTTTGACCGCAGCCTTGCGCGCGTGGCGCGGCTTGGCAAATTTGTTCAGCGCGATCGGCTTGTCCGGGGTGCTATCGGCCTTCGCCGACGAATCGGCCGGGCGCGCATCGGATTCCGTCGCGCGCATCGGCCCGGCAACGCAAAGCCACAGTCCCGCTGCGAGAATCAAGGCCGAACGCCCGCTGGCTGTGATGGTCATGGATGTCTCCCCAAATTGTCCGTCCCCAACGACGCCAAGGGAGACTGCGGGCGTGTCCACAGCGGGGCAAAAAAAGGGAATCTTCGGGCGAGTCCGGCGAAAACGCGGCAGCGAGAACCGCGTATCCGAAATTTACCTTTGGAATCAAGCAGCGAGCAGGATCGCGGGAACGGTGCTAGGAGAAGCGTCGGGCCTGGTTTTTTCGCCGGGGCGGGTAACAAATCCACGGTCGAGCCGAATAGTTTGTGAGGGCGCTTGCACGGACGCGACGACGAATGGACGGACCTGATGCTGGCGGCCAATGCGGGCGACAGCGTTGCGTACCACCGTCTTCTGAAAGCCGTGACGCCGGTGCTGCGCGCGGGCGCGCGCCGCGGTCTGGCACGCGCCGGGCAGCCTCCCGACCAGGCCGAGGACATCGTGCAGGACATTTTGCTGGCAGTGCATCTGAAGCGGCAGACCTGGAACGTCGAGGCGCCGTTCGCGCCGTGGTTGTTCGCCATTGCGCGCAACAAGCTGATCGACGCGCTGCGCCGCCGCGGTCGCCGGGTGTTCGTCAATATCGATGATTTCGCCGACGTGCTGCCCGGCGAACCCGCCGCCGAGACCCTGCCGGCCGGCGAGATCGCGGGCCATCTCGAGGCGCTACCGGCGCGGCAGCGCGAGGTGCTGCAGTCGATCGCCGTGAACAGCGCGTCGATCAAGGAGACCGCCGCAAAGCTGACCATGAGCGAAGGCGCGGTGCGGGTGGCGCTGCATCGCGGGCTGGCCAGCCTTGCGGCCAGGCTGCGGAAGGAATGACGATGGACACCGATCGCCTGATCCAGACCCTGGCTGCCGACAACGAGCCCCGTCCACGCCCGGTCGGCGTGATGCTGGCGATGGCGCTGCCGGTCGCCGTTGCGATTGCGCTGGCGCTGCTGCTCGGCACCATCGGCCTCCGTCCGGACATCCGCACGGCCATGCGCAATCCATTCTTCGATCTCAAATTCGTGGTGACGCTGGCGCTGGCACTGCCGGCCATCGCGCTCAGCCTGCACCTGTCGCGGCCGGAGGCGTCACTGCGCGGCTGGGCCTGGTGGCTGGCGCTGCCGCTGGTGGTGCTCGTGCTCGGCATTTTTGGCGAGATGATGATGCCGGAACGGCTGCCGATGCTGACGCGGCTGATCGGCCACAACGCCATGCTGTGCCTGAGCGCCATCCCGCTGCTGTCGTTGCCGATCCTGGCGGCGGCGCTGCTGGCGCTGCGCCACGGTGCACCATCCCGTCCCGCCGTGGCCGGCGCGCTTGCCGGCCTGCTGTCCGCGGGGCTGGCCGCGACGCTCTACGCCGCGCACTGCGTCGACGACTCGCCGCTGTTCGTGGCGACCTGGTACACGCTGGCCACCGCATTGGTGACCGCGATCGGCGCACTCGCCGGCGCGAAACTGCTGAGATACTGAAGCTCTGACGAACCCGGATGAGGCGGCGCTACGCTCCGCCTGGCTACGACATCCGGGCAGCCCCATGGCGATGGGCCCGCCCCGGATGTCGTAAGAGCTCGCCCAGGCTACGGGACCGCCGCGTGCACCCGACTGCCGCCATTGTTCAGAAAACATGTTTTGTCGAACAGTGTCAGGTCGAGCGGATTGGGGCGCCGCACGTCTTGCAGGTCGGGATATGGCTTCTTCGCAGGATCATACCTGCGATCGATCTGAGAGATAAAAACGATCACCAGCCCGCGCGCCCGCGCGAATGACTTAAGGGCGACAACTTGCTCGGCCAGAGGAGGGCTTTCGCGCCTTTGATCGAGCAACTGAAGGTAATCGATGACGACCAGCGTGCCCGACGGCGCCGATTGCAGCATCGCCACGATGTAGTCGGCAGTGATGGCGTCGGAGCAATCAAAGGTGAACTGGCTGGCAAACTGTGCGGGTTTGACGCCAAGCGCATCGAACCGATTCAGGATATCTTTCTCGGTATATTCCAGCGTGAAAAAGACGCCCCGATGGCCGGACTTCATCGCCTCGATGGCCAGTTCGAGCGCCATCAGCGTCTTGCCGTGGCCAGGCCGGGCGCCGACCAGCACAAGATCGCCTTGCGTCAACTGCGCGAACAGCTTTGCAGCGGGGAAACTGGCGGCATGCCGGGCGGCAAGCAAACTCCAGCCGCCATAGCCTTCCTGGCTGGCGATGCGATCAAGCGCGTCATGCAACGGAATTGCGCGTTCGCGAGCCAACAGCTTCGCCTTGCGCTTCAAGAAATAAATCGGCGCGGATAGCTTCATCAAAACCTCCTATCGCGAGCGGTATTCGCAATCCCCCCTTTGCTTTGGCTCGAACAGTCGGTTTGTGATCGATGACCCCCGTATGAATTCTACTTTCCCGAGTGGGGGGAGGGAGGCGTGGGCCGCGCCAGAATCAAACTCTAACCCAAACCCTGTGCGTTGAAAATCTCGTCACAGGGCGCTGCCAGAAGAATCTGCAGGTCGGCTGGCGCAGATTGGGCTGACGCGGGGTCAGGCCGGGGTGCCGGATGCAGCCTGCTGCATGCGGTGAAAGCGCAAGACCTGTTGCGCGGTGGAGAGCCGCAGCCGCTCATAGGTCTCGCGGTCGTCTTCGTCTTCGCGTGGATCGGCTCCGGCCAGGTGCTGGCGCATCCGGATGATGACCCTGACTGTCGACCAGGAAAAGCCGGCCACCTTGGACAGGATGAAGATTCCTTCGCTGCGGGATTCAATCATCATGGTCTCGGCAACGGCGACCGGGACATTGGCGAGGCAGGCGATCGCGGCGTTGGTTTCATCGAACTTGTTGGCTTCGGCAAAGGCCCCGACCTGGAGTTCGTCCAGCCGGCCGTCCGCGAACAGCGACCGCACCAGGCCATGGGCGATGGTGGTTTGCCTGTTGAGCGCCGACGGTGCCGACCGGGCGCGCCGGGCGACTTCCTGGACCGCCAGCGACACGTCGCCGGACCATTGCGGATTGGCGGCGTCGAGACGCGCGCGCACCGAGGCCGAGGCCCTGGCGATCAGCTTCAGGTAATGGTGGCGGGGAATTTCGGGTTTCAGACCGACGCAGGTGGCGATGGCGTCGTCTTCTTCCGCGCGCGACAGCAGGGTCGTGTAGCCTTGCTCGGAGATCTCCGCGCCGGAATTGCTGACGGTGCTCTCGACCACTTCCTGGTTGCCGCGCGCTACCAGAACGTCGGTCACCGCGCCGCTCAGCACCTTGCGTACGGATATCGCCAGCAAATGGGCCTGGCTCTTGGTGCGTGCGTTCTCGATCAGCGAACTCTCATCCAGCCGTTCGGATTGCGCCAGCACCGGTGCCGCGACTTCGATCAGGTCGTCGAAGGCCAGCGCGCGGATGGCGCGCGGCGGCGCCGCCGCGATGGGCGCCAGCCGCTCGGCCAGCAAGGCCCTGGCAGAGGCTTCCATCTGCTCGATCAGGCAGCCGAACACGTCGTCGAAGACGCCGATCTGTTCGGGGGAGTAATCCACGGCGTGGTTGAGGAACAGCTCGGTGACCCGGCGCAGCGTCTCGACCCGGCGCGCCACCGTGCCGTGGGCGAGGGTGGCCTGTAGCTCATCGAGCAGGTTGATGGCAGCGGATTTCGACGTCATGACTCTTTCCTGGAGTTTGGCAAAAACGACCGGCAATGTTTCTTGCTGCCGGCGATAGTGAAAAAATGAGATCAGGCGCTGGCAATACGGTTGCGCCCACGTTTCTTGGCTGCGTAAAGGGCACTGTCGGCGCGCGCAAGCAGCGCGTCGGCTGTATCGTTGGGGCCGAGTGTCGCAACCCCGGCCGAGATGGTGACGGTCAGTCCGTCGGAAAACGCGCTCCAGTCCAGCATGGTAATGAGGGCGCGCAGGCGGTCGAGCATCTGGACCGCCGTCTCGTGGGACGTATCGGGCAGCACCAGCAGGAATTCCTCGCCGCCGTAACGGCCGAACCTGTCGGCGCTGCGAATGTTGGCGAACACGGTGATGGCAAAGGTCCTGAGCACCTCGTCGCCGGTCGGATGTCCATAGGTGTCGTTGATGCGCTTGAACCAGTCGAGGTCGATCAGCGCGACGCAGCACGGAGCCTTGAGGCGCTGCGCGCGCTGGATCTCGTCGTCCAGCATGCGCATGATGCAGCGCCGGTTGAACGAACCTGTCAGCTCGTCGAGTTCGGCGAGTTCCTCTATCCTGCGATTGGCGACCGTCAACTCCACGCCGCGCTGGTACAGCGAAGCGCTCTGCGAACTGGCGAAAATTCCGAGGAACATGCAGCGCCCGGTGGTCGTCGCGAGCATCAGTACCGTCACCAGGCGTTCGAACCAGGTGCCGTGCGGAAGCGACACCGGCAGGTCGCTGACCAGGAACAGCACGGCCAGGCCGCCGCCGACCACTGTCCATAGCGCCGCGCTTTGTGGCAGCGTCGAGCGCAGCGCACTGAAGCTGATGACGATGAACTGGGTGCAGATGAACAGTGCACCGACCTCGGGCGCCAGATAGATGAAAGCCAGGATTTGCAGCGAGCCTGCGATCGCCTGCGGGCCCACGAAGTAATGGTCGTGGAAGCGGTCGTTGATGCCGGTTTCCGACAGGGTGCCGAACACCGCCACGAAAGCCACGCCGCAGGCGGCATAGGCTGCGGCAATGGATGCGGGCACGGTGCCGGCGGCGGCGTAGAGCGACAACAGAACGACGTCGATCAGGTAGGAGGCGGCGATCATTTGCAGGATGCGCCGCCGCCGATGGGTGCGCCGCCTGAGAACCTCGGGCGTCAATACGGCTGGCGCCGTCTCAAAATCGCCGTCCGCCGCGTTCTGGAGGATGTGATGAGCCGTCGGCATGGTCTCGCCATTGAGGGATGCAACGCCGGTACCATAAACGGCAAGCCTTTAGGTTTGGTATCTATTGGCGCGTGGACGGCTCGCCGCGATAGCGGCTACCTCGTTTATTTCAAAAGAGAATTTCCTTTTTTAACTGTATTGGGGTACAGTCCGATGGCGGACATAAGATTTCGCGCCTTGGCGGGCAGCGGCCTGCCGGCCGAGCCACCGACGGTAGCGCCGAAAGCGCATCCGGATGCAGTCCCCCGGTGCTGAACCTTTTTTCGGCTGGCACAGACATACCGGTGCTGGGGATTGCAGGGCCCAGAGTCGAAGCAGTGCCGCTGAGCATGAATTGCGCTTGGCGGCATTGTGCTTTTTGGCCCCAAATGTCGCGAAGCGGCCCGTCGCGGCTGTCCGCCCTGTACGACTTGTTAAGCTTAGCCGGTTGTAGGGATGCGGGGCGGTTGTGATACCGTGATGAACTTCAATGGCCGGACTCCCAACTTGGCGAGTTGTGTGCGCTTGATCACAGACGCGGCCCGCGCAGTTCTTGTAATTTGAGAAGATTTTGCCTTCTTTATCGAACCTCCGGTGCCTTCATCTCGACCAACCTGACGAGACGGCCATTGATTGCGACACAGGCGACCTCGGATGACATCCTGATCGCGCGGATCGCGCAGGGCGACAGGCTTGCGATGCAGGTTCTCTATGGCAGGCATCATGTCCGGATTTTTCGCTTCGGCCTTCGGCTGGTGCGGAACGAGCAGATCGCGGAAGACTTGATCAGCGAGGTGTTTCTCGACGTGTGGCGTCAGGCCGGTAAATTCGAGGGCCGGTCTTCGGTATCGACCTGGCTGCTGGCGATTACGCGTTTCAAGGCGTTGTCGGCGTTGCGCAAGCGCAAGGATGCCGAATTGGACGATGAGACCGCCAACGCGATCGAGGATACCTCCGACGATCCGGAAGTGGTGGTGCAGAAGAAGGATACCAGCGTCGCGTTGCGCAAGTGCCTGACCGCGCTTTCGCCGGACCATCGGGAAATTGTCGATCTCGTCTACTACCATGAGAAGTCCGTGGAGGAGGTGGCGGAGATCGTCGGAATTCCCGAGAATACCGTGAAGACGCGGCTGTTTTATGCACGCAAGAAACTGGCCGATCTGCTCAAGGCAGCCGGCGTGGAGCGAGGCTGGCCATGATGGCAACGAGCAAGCAAGTCCAGACCGAGACGGCGCCCGGCGAGATCGAGGCGCTGCTGCCGTGGCACGCGGCCGGCACGCTGAATGCGCGCGACACGCGGCG
>LNAP01005749.1_pt1 | contig 10924 bp, 4 predicted proteins | sample 602601 | NCBI WGS metagenome assembly LNAP01 (sample SAMN02440304, study PRJNA202911) | soil metagenome | biome: Subtropical and temperate rainforests or woodlands; isolation source: soil samples (1 kg each in a 20% v/v slurry with milli Q water) were... ...
GGGCATGGCCAAGGAAGGCTTCGACTGGATCTGGTGCGAGCACGCGCTGACCGTGGGCTACCGCGCCAGCCTGACCGAGATCGTGCAGATCATCGGCCGTGCCACCCGCGACGCGCCCGGCAAGACCCGCGCGCGCTTCACCAACCTGATCGCCGAGCCGGACGCGGCCGAGGCCGCCGTCAGCGAGGCCGTCAACGACACCTTGAAGGCGATCGCGGCCAGCCTGCTGATGGAGCAGGTGCTCGCCCCGCGCTTCGAGTTCAGGCCCAAGCACCCCGACAGCGGCCCGACGCCGGGCTTCGACTACGGCGCGGGCGGCTACGACCCGGACCGCTGCAATGTCGGGGTCAATGAGCAGACAGGGGCCTACCAGATCGAGATCAAGGGCCTCGCCGAGCCCAAGAGCCCGGAGGCGGCGCGCATCTGCCGGGAAGACCTGAACGAGGTCATCGCGGCCTTCGTGCAGGACAAGCCCAGCCTCGAACGCGGCCTGTTCGATGAGGAGCTGGTGCCCGAGGAGCTGACCCAGGTGCGCATGGGCAAGATCATCAAGGACAGGTATCCCGAACTCGATGCCGCGGATCAGGAGGCGGTGCGCCAGCACGCCGTCGCGGCGCTGAACCTCACCCAGCAGGCCAAGCGGCTGGTCACCGAAGTCGAAGGCGAGGGCGAGAGCGACGGGACGCCCAACACCGCGCTGATCGAAGGCGTGCGCCGCTTTGCGATGGACATGCGCGAGCTGGACATCGACCTGATCGACCGCATCAACCCCTTCGGCGAGGCCTACGCCATCCTCGCCAAGACCATGAGCGAGGACAGCCTGAAGCAGGTCGCGGCCGCGATCACCGCCAAGCGCACGAGCCTGACGCCGGACGAGGCCAGGGACCTGGCGGTGCGCGCCGTCCAGTTCAAGAAGGAGCGCGGGCGCATTCCGGCGCTCGATTCCCAGGATGCCTGGGAGCGGCGCATGGCCGAAGGCGCGGCGGCGTTCATGCGCTTCAAGAAGGAGGGGCGCTATGCGTGACCCCGATCTGGACGAGCTGGCGGCAGAGCTGGCTGAGTTCGCGCCGCCCGAAAAGAAGGGCGGACGCCTGGCCAGCGAGGAGCGCGTCATCGCGGGCTTCGAGGACATCCAGCGGTTTTTCGAAAAGCACGGCCGTGCGCCGCAGCATGGTGAAGATCGCGACATCTTCGAGCGCCTGTACGCCGTGCGCCTGGACCGCTTGCGCGCGCTCCCGGACTGCCGCGCCCTGCTGGAGCCGCTGGACCATCAGGGCCTGCTTGCGGGTGCACCAGCGGCTCCCGCGGCCGAGGCCATCGACATCGACGACTTGGCCGCCGAACTGGCGGGCGCGGCCGAGGCGCACGACGTCACCGTCCTGCGCCACGTCCGCGCCAGCGCTGACAAGCGCGTCGCCGAAGAAATCGCCGATCGCAAGCCGTGCGAGGACTTCGAGGCGTTCAAGCCACTGTTCGAGCGCGTGGCGGCAGAGCTCAAGAGCGGCTTGCGCCAGTCCCAGCCCATCGAGGCGGGCCGCCGCGCCATCGAGGCCGGGGACTTTTTCGTGCTCGATGGCCTCACCCTGTACGTCGCCGAGGTCGGCGAACCGCTCAAGACCACCGCCGGGGAAGTGGACCGGCGCCTGCGCCTGATTTTCTCCAACGGCACCGAGAGCAATCTGCTGCTGCGCTCGCTCCAGCGCGCGTTCTACGACGACCCCGCGGCGCGGCGGCTGGTCTCGCCCGAGAGCGGGCAACTCTCTTTCGGCGGCGAGCTGGAGGCCGATGATGTCGAAAGCGGCACGATCTACGTGCTGCGCTCGCTGTCCGATCATCCGTATGTGGCGCAGCACCGCAACATCATCCACAAGATCGGCGTGACCGGCGGCCGCGTGGAAACACGCATCGCCAACGCCGAGAACCAAGCGACCTACCTGCTGGCAAAGGTCGAGGTGGTCGCGACCTACAAGCTCGCCGGCATCAACCGCAGCCGGATGGAGAACCTGTTCCATCGGCTGTTCGCACCGGCGCGCTTGAACATCACCATCAACGACCGCTTCGGCCACCCGGTGCAGCCCGAGGAGTGGTATCTGGTGCCGCTGTTCGTCATCGACGAGGCCGTCGCGCGCATCAGGGATGGCAGCATTACTGGCTACATCTACGATCCCGGCGCCGCGAAGCTGGTGAAAGTGGCGTAGTTCGGATCGCTGCGCCGCACCGTACATCTGAAGCTGGCCAACAATCGAGTGGGAGTGAGGCGGTTGCTGGTGGACGCTCGACTACGACGAGCAACGCCCTCACGAATCGCTCGGCGACCTGACACCGGGTATCGCCAACAAGCTCGCCAGCCGTTCTACTTTTGAAGTGCCTGCTTGACGGTGGAGCCTGCGCTTTCTAGACGTGCCCGGCTGGCCGCTCGTAGATGTTGAAGTCCCAGCTGTCGCGCCATTGCTTGATACATCCCTTCGCCTTCAGTCCCTTGTGCGATCACACCACGGGCCAGCGAAGCCAGTTCCGGAAGGCAGATCTCATCGACCGCCCGCACGCTGTCCTCGTCGGCTGGCGCCCGGAAAGGAGGTTCCGTTGCGGGATCGAGATGTTCGGGCCAGTAGAACGTGCCGATCTCTTCATCGGTCCTCCGATAGCGGGTGCTTGCGAGTTGGAACACGCGCTCGCGGATGCGTCCGCCGGTACGCAGCCAGCCGTGGGCACGGGCGATGCGGCGCGCCAGCAGGGCGTCGAGCACGGGCCCCTCGTGATCGATGACGTGGGCGATCATCGCCGACAGGATGTCATTGTAGTCGCCGTCGAAAAATCGATCGGGATTGGCGCCGGCGACAGCTTCAGTGGGATTGGTGACCCGATAGAGCGAGGCTTCGGGTGGCGTTGTTTCTGTGGTATCGGCGTGGTCCGGTGCTGCGGAGACCTGTCGAGCAAAGATTTCCTCGACTTGCTGTGATCGAGCTGTCGCCGAGACTTCCGGTGCAATTGTGTCCGTCTCCCGGTTGGTGGCCGCTGTTTCCTCGCCTGGCTTCGTCGCGCAGGCCATGGCTTGCGCGATGGCCGCCTGCGCCAGGCGCGCGGCCTCGGCTTCGCGCTCGGCCTGCTCGGCGCGCTGCTCGCGCTGGGCTGCGAGCACCGCCTGCAGCCGGGCATCCAGCCTGTCGAGCGTGCCGGCCGGATCGATCCACCAGTCGGTTGACCAGACGCGAACAATGTCCCATCCCAGGCCGCGCAGGACTTGCTCGCGCAGCTTGTCGCGGTCGCGTGCCGTTGCGCTGCGATGGTAGGTGGCGCCATCGCATTCCACACCGGCCAGATAACGTCCGGGTGCGTCGGGATCGACGATGCCGAGGTCGATGCGGAACGAGGAAGCGCCGATCTGCGGCTGGATTTGCCAGCCGCGCCGGGCCAAGGCGGTGGCCACGGCTTGTTCAAAGGGACTGTCGAAGCCACCCAGGCTGCCGCGGTTGGCTTCTGCCAGCGCATGGGCACCGCGGTCGGCGAATTCCAGGAAGTGCCTGAGGTCGCGCACGCCGATGGCCTGGGTGCGCGTCAGGTCCATCTGTTCGGCGCGGAAGCTGGCGAACACGCGCAACTCATGACGTGCGCGGGTGATGGCCACGTTGAGCCGGCGCTCGCCACCCTGGCGATTGAGCGGGCCGAAGTTCATGGCCAGTTGGCCTGCGGGGTCCGGGCCATAGGTGATGGAGAAATAGATGAGATCGCGCTCGTCGCCCTGCACGCTCTCCAGGTTCTTGACGAACAGCGGTTCCAGCTCGCTCTCGGCGAAATAGGGCTCCAGCCTTGGATCCTGGCGGCGTGCCTCGTCAAGCAGGTCCTCGATCAGCTTCTGCTGTTCGGCGTTGAAGGTGACTACCCCAATCGTAAGCCCGCTTTCGCGGAAGCCAGGCGCCGCCAGGCGCGCCACCACCTCAGCGACCAGTGCTTTCGCTTCGGCCGGGTTGGTCCGCGCGCCGCCTTTCTGGTAGGTCCCGCAGACCGGTTGCAGGCTGACCGCGCGATCATTGGTGACGGGGGAAGGAAAGGTGACCAGTCCGCCGTCGTAGTAGGCGTGGTTGGAGAACGCGATCAGGCTTTCATGACGGGAGCGGTAGTGCCAGTTCAGATTCCGTGTCGGCAGGTTGGCGCCGATGCACTCGTCGAGGATGCTCTCCAAGTCGGCCTCGACGTCTGCGTCGTCCAGCCCGGATTCGGCGCGGTCGAAGAAGGAAGTCGGCGGCAACTGCTTGGGGTCGCCGACCATGACGACCTGGCGGCCGCGGGCGATGGCGCCGATCGCATCCCAAACCGGGATCTGCGAGGCTTCGTCGAAGATCACCAGGTCGAAGGCGTTGGCCCCGGCCTGGAGGTATTGTGCGATGGACAGCGGGCTCATCAGCAGGCAGGGCGTGAGCTTGGTCAGCGCCTCGGGGATCTGGGCCATCAGTTCGCGCAAGGGCAGGTGCGCGCGCTTCTTGCCCATCTCGTGCCGTAGCAGCCCCCATTGGGAATTGCGGCTGACGTTGTCCTGCGAAGGCAGGTCGGCGCACAGGCGGGCGCGCAGCCAGTCCCGGGTCAGGGCGGTGAAGCGCTCGTCGAGCTCGCGGAAATCGCGGATGCGCTGTTCGTGCTCGGCGCTGACGAAACCGCGAATGACCGGCTCGTGATCGACCACGGCGTTGAGCCACCAGCGCGCGTAGTTGGTCTCGAAGGTTCGGCGTGCCTGGCCCGGGCCGACCTGGCTCTGCTCGATGCCCTGGACCAGTGCGGCCAGCCCGAGTGCCAGCGCCTCGTCGCGCGCCTGGCGCCACGCGCACCAACTGCGCAGCCCGTGTTCGGCGCGCATGATGGACTGACTTTGCTTGATCAGCCCGTCGAGTGACATGGACTGCCACTGCGTCGGGGCGGCCTCGGCAAAATGTCCGGTCGTCGCGAGTGCCTCGCGCCGGGGTAGCAGCTGTTCCCATTTCTCCACGTATCGAGCGCCTGCCAGCGCGATTCGACCACCTGGCTCCAGCAGTGCATTGGCATCGCCCAATAGCGCATGCAGTGGTGCCTTGCACGCAGAGATCTGTTCGGGCGTGGTGGCCAGGCGGGCCAACACGGCAGCCAGATCCTCTCGGAGCTGGCAGACTTGTTCGAGGTCATCCAGGTTGGTGGCAAGACCTTTCCACAAGCCGGCGGTGGACTCGCGCAAGTCGTCCAGGGCGGCCAGTGCCTGTTCGGTATCGGCCCGCTGGCGAAGCGTCTGGTGGTCGCGTGCCAGCGTGGGGCCGCAAGCGCCCTCCTCAACCAGGGTATGGGCGTCCAATGCACCTTGCGGGGCATGGCTGCGCCAGTCGCTCAGGAAGTCGAGTGCGGCACGCATGCAGTTGACCTGCGTGGCATGGCCTGCCCATAGGCCGTCGGTCGCCGTTTCCAGCGATGCATGTGCAGCAATGTCCCGGTCGAGCTGGCGCAGTCGCCGTGCCCGCTGCAGATCGGCCTGCAGGGCGGCTCCGCATTGGCCGCTGGCGATGGCGTCGAAGCCGTCGTCCTCCCAGGCCTGGCCTTCGCGTACGGCAGCCAGGGCGATCTGCCAGCGTAGGGCCGCGCCCACCTTGTCCTGTTGTGTGTCCAGTCCTGCCCAGACGTCTGCACATTCCGGGCCTGGCGCGATGGCCTGGATCTGTTGGCGCAAGGCACGGATGGCATTCCAATGCTGCAGATCGTTGGCGACGTCGGGCTGGGAGCCGCCCGTGATGGCGCTGGACAGTTGTGCCGTGACCTTGCGTTTACCCAGCCAGGACTTGGGCCAGAACGTCTGTTCGGCCTGCTCCCACATCTGCTGCAACTTGGCGACGTCGAGCTGTTCGATCGTCTTGCCATAGGACGCCGACAGGGCCGCATGGTGCTCGCCGAGCTGGGTCAGCAGGCCCAGCGCCCGATTGAGCTGCACGGTGATGCGGACCGGCCAGGGCTCACCGAGTTCTGCGCGAGTCTGCCGGTCTTCGGCGAGCAGGGCCAACCCGTCGGCGCAGGCGGTCATGACAGAAGCGGGCCACGGCGTAGACAGCTGCGTGTTCAGTTCCGCATGGCGGCGCACCAGTGCAGCGCCTTCCTGCAGGCGTTGGCTCAGGCTGCGTGCGTCGGGTCGCAGGACAAAGCGCCAATCGCGTCCTGCCGCCAGCGGCAGGCGTTGGGCCAGGAGCAGCAGCGCTTCGCAGGTTTCGGGCGTCAACGTGGGCGAGGGCAGGCCGATGGCCTGGACAAACGTGTGGGCGGACTCGATCGTCGCCTGGGCGGCGGGAAGCACGTCACGCGCAGCGCTGATCAGTTGCTGTTGCCAGGTGGGCGACCAGTCTCCCTGGCCGACCAGCGCCAAGGGGTGCTGCGCCAGCGCTGCATGGCCAATGGCTCGTGCATTGACTTCCATGCGGTCCACGGCACTGCGCAACTGTTCGATGCCCGCATGATCGTGCTGGTCGGCCGAGGGCCAGGCCAAGGGGAGTGTTGGGACGTCGTGCCCCGCGCTGACGGTGCCGATAGCATCGAACAGGCTCAGGCCGTTGCGGCGACGCTGGTGAAGGCGTTCCACATAGATGTTCAGCGCATCGCGCAGGCGCTTGAGCTTATCGGCTTCGGCCCGCCACTGCTCGGCATCGGACTGGCCGCTGCTGGACCAGGCCGATTGCAACTGCGCCAGCACGTCGAGTTTGCGGGCCTTGCTCGAGTGAAGCTCCAGGCAGAACTCACCCAGGCCGATTTCGCGCAGGCGCCGGTAGACGACGTCCAGCGCCGCAATCTTCTCGGACACGAAGAGCACGCGCCGGCCCTGCGCCAGGGATTGGGCGATCAGGTTGGCGATGGTCTGGCTCTTGCCTGTCCCCGGTGGACCGATCAGGACGAAGTCCTTGCCCTGCGAGGCGGCCAGGACGGCCGACAACTGCGAGGAATCCGCCGGCAATGGGCAGAACACCTGCTTGGGCTCGAAGAGCTGGTCCAGTTCGCGCACTTGCGGGAACGGAGCGCCTGGTGGATAGGCATCGCGCGGGGTGTCCAGCAGGTGCCGCACGACCGGGTTCTCACGTAATTGCTCGCTGCGCTCGGCCAGGTCTTTCCACATCAGGTACTTGGCGAACGAGAACATGGACAGCACGACGTCCTCGGTGACTTCCCAGCCATTGATGTCCTTGATGGCGTGGCCGACGACCTTCCAGACGGCGGCGACATCCAGGCCGGCATCGTCCCGCGGCAGTTCGCCTTCGAGCGTGCCCAGGTTCAGTTCGAAGTCTTGGCGCAGCATCTCGATCAAGGTTGGATTGAAGCGAGGTTCATCGTCATGCAAGCTGAGCGTGAAGCCCGAGCGAGCGCTCTTGCGCTGCAGGCTGACCGGCACCAGGATCAAGGGGGCACGGCAGCGCTGACCGTCGCGGTCGTCGCGGGTCCAGGACAGGAAGCCCAGGGCTAGATAAAGCGTGTTGGCGCCGCCTTCCTGCAAGGCCGTGCGAGCGCTGCGAAACAAATCGACCAGACGTGAATCCAGCTCGGTCTCGGGAACGCCAACGAACACCTCGCGTTTCTGCAGGGCTTCCAGCGCGTGCGCGTGGCGCACGTTCACCCGTTCGCGGGCTTCGTAGATGGCCTGATCGCGTGGATCGGCGCCGTCCATCAGGTCCGGACGCGGGCGCAGCTTCAGGAGCTGGCCGCTGGCCAGCAGGTCTTCCAGCGCGCCGGGGTCCGGCGCTTCCAGCCTGAGCGCCTTCTTGCCGTCCTTGAAGTTGAGCAGGTTGTTGCGAAGCGAAAGGTCCAGCAGCTTGCGCTGCCAGCGAAGCAGTCGGTCCTTGGGATCGATCTGGCTGGCATCTTCCGCATTGGCCGGCGCGCTGTCGGGGAGGTCAGGCGCGTCTTCAAATTTTGGCAGGGCAGGCGTAGACGGTGATACATCGGTGTCCGACCCCATGCCAACTGCCGCCTCCGCACTGGCCAATGGCTTGATGCGCTGCAGCCGCGCCCGGCGGATGTCCACGGCCAAGCGGAATCCCGCATCCTGAGATTCGTCAACCTGCTGGGCACCGCGTTCGGTGGCATAGCTGAAGGGGACGGTGGGGCGCTGGGTGATCAGGGTCGTCTCGAACAGCACCAGTTCCTTGAGCCTGAGGCGCTTGCGCAAAGCGGTCACGTCGTCGACGACCGTGCTGGAAAACTCCTCCGGTTGCAGCCAGACACCTGCAAAGGCATGGCCCTCGGTGAAAACCAGCAGGGGGTTCAACCCTGCCTGTTCGAGTGCGGCGCAGAACAGCAACGTGAGGTCGAAACACGTTCCCAAGCCCGAGCCTTCGATCTGGCTGGGGCTGCGCACCTTCTGGCCCGACTGCTCAAAGCTGGCGGGGGGCAGGGCATAGTCCAACTGCATGCCCGCCATGGCCCCCCACAGGGCCGAGGCCAGTTCCCAGGCGCGTCTGGCGCCGCCGGTGTAGCCATCCAGCGCGGGGTTGCGATCGTTCTGCCGCAGCACCTCGGCGGTTCGCTTGAGCAGCCGATCCACGGCCGGATCGTTGGGTTGGACGAACGCGGCGACCAAGTCCGGCAGATGCGAGATGCCGCCCCATTGATTGCGTGGTAGCAGCTCCAGATGGGTGTCGCGCTGTGCTAGGGCAGGGGTTGACGCATCGGCGCCCACGGAGCGCAATGCCAGCGAGACCGTGGCCGTCTCGGCCTCAGTCAGCCGGGCCAGCAATCCACCGTCCAGGTCCAGGTCCAGGTCGCGGATCGGATAGCGGGAGCCCGCGGCCAGCGCATCAATCCGCCAACGCCGGGGCCTGAGAAACGGCGGGTCGGAAGTCAGGATCAACTCGACCTGCTCATGTGTCCGGTCGGTCTCGTTGATCAGCCAGAGATCCCGGAGCAGCGGGACCGCATTCTGGAAGTCCGCCAAGTTCAATTTGGCGATCAGGGTAAGGTCGATTTTCAGCTCGGCAGCGGTGGCCGAACCATCCGGTTGTGTCTGATCCATGGGAGTCCCCCTGTGATGCCCGTTCCGTAACATGCATTACGCCGGTTACGCCCTACCAGGATATTAGCTGCAGTTGCTGGAGATTTCGGCAAGATTAAGGGTCATCGCAGGAAAAATAGGGAGGGCGGATCGTTAAATTCGCCTTGTTGCAGGTGAGTGATAGGCAGGGTTAGTATGTCTAAAATTTTAGACATATTATCTGACCTTACCTGCCATGAACCTCATCGACATCGGCCACGCCGTGCGGACCCGGCGCACTGAGCTGGGGCTGTCCCAGGCGCAGTTGGCGCATCTGAGCGGACTGTCTCGCCAGACCCTGGTTGGCCTGGAAAACGGCACGCTGAGCGATCTTGGCGTCAATCGCGTGGGGCAGGTGATGGCGGTGCTGGGATTGGGCAGCCAGAAGCCGGATACGCAGGCGCGGCGCAAGAAGCGCGGCCTATGGATGGCGGCTAAGACGGCCAGTGTCAGCTATGCGCGTGAACTGGCGCCCGAGACGCTGGAGCAAGCCCTGGCGAGTGGCGAAGTGTCTGCTTCATTTGCTCCGCACCTGACTCATTTGCTGGACGAGGCGCCTGTGCCCATCGTCGTGATGGCCGTGGAAGAGGCGGCCTCGCGTGCGCGCCTGCCACCAAGACAGGTCTGGCGCAACGTGGCGAAGTTGGCCGGATCCTTGTCCGTGCACCGTCGGGCGTTGTGGGCATGAAGCCCGCGGCACTGCCCGGCGGTCCCTGGGAGAAGCTGTTCCCGCGGGCGCTGACGCTGATCGACGAGATCAGCCGGCATGGCGGTATCACGGACCCGTTCTGGACCTTGGGCGGGGGAACCGTGCTGATGTTCCGTTACCGCCATCGGCTGAGCAAGGACATCGACATCTTCGTGCCCGATCCGCAGTATCTCGGCTTTGTCACGCCTCGGTTGAGCGACACGGCGGCGGACTTGACGCAGGACTACACCGAGCAGCCGGGTGCCTTCGTCAAGCTGCAGTTCGAGGAGGGCGAGGTCGACTTCGTTGCCGCTCCCAATCTGCTGGACGATGCCTGGGACACCTGGGATATCGGCGGTCGCGCTGTGAAGGTTGAGGCAGCCGCTGAAATCATTGCCAAGAAGATGTACCACCGTGGCGATCGGGTCACGGCGCGCGATCTTTTCGACTTGGCGCTGGTGATCGAGCGCGAGCCTCAGCAGCTTCTGGCGGCGACGTCAGTCCTTCTACGTCACCGGGATGCATTTCTGTCCCAGATCCAGACGCCGCATGCCGGCTTGCGCGCCGCGTTCGACGCCATTGCAATGCTGGAGTACACGCCCCGCTTTGATCATTGCGTAGCCGTGGTCGGGGACTTCCTGGGTGAACTGTAATTCCTTCGCGTGTGATCGTTCCCAGTCATAGTGGAGTGCGCTCGATGCATTCTGATCGACAATGAGCCAGAAAGTGTCGACGCCGCGCAAATCGTTCCATAACTCGTGCCAGCACTAACTGCGGGTTTTTGATGGTAGATCGCGACGGTATGGCCTGTTTCGATCATCGTAAATCCATTTGATCACGTGGGCCTACGAGGCCTGTTGATGATCGAGTGGAAGTGAGCTATTGGCTGATGGCCTGGCCAAACGCTGGCCGATGCCGTCAGCCACCGGCAGGGAGAGCCATGTTCACCATCGTGGTCCGCGACGTCGCGACCAAGCCGCCTGTGCTGGAACTGTCGCGGTCCCGGATTGTCGCGCAGGTGTAATGCACCCGGCACACCCTTGAACGCCCGGGCCTTGCCAACGCCGGTTTGATCCAGATCAAGGCGCCGGGGTTGCACGGCGCCTAGCGTGAAGAACATGCCGATATCCCGGCATCGCAACATCCAGCGCGAGGTAGTGCGATGGAAAGTCATTTCGAAGACCGGCATGCAGCTGGCCGACTTCTGGCTGGAGCGCTTC
>LNAP01005750.1_pt1 | contig 10923 bp, 6 predicted proteins | sample 602601 | NCBI WGS metagenome assembly LNAP01 (sample SAMN02440304, study PRJNA202911) | soil metagenome | biome: Subtropical and temperate rainforests or woodlands; isolation source: soil samples (1 kg each in a 20% v/v slurry with milli Q water) were... ...
GCCCATAAAAAATCCAGCCACCGCTAAGTGACTGGATTTTCTAGGGATTTTTTGGTCGGGACGGAGTGATTCGAACACTCGACCCCTTGCACCCCATGCGCTTATTTGGTGGATTCCAATAGATCCTATCGGACACTGACGGACAAGCTTAAGCCTAGTAAATACGGGGCTTACAGGCTAATATCACATCCCATAGCGTCCAATACCGTCCACCACCAGCCACGCAGTTCGGTGGGGCAAAAGTGGGGCAAAATTCGTAGTCAACCGAATCAAGCAAGGGGTAGAGAGTGGCAAAGCTGACAGCGAAACAGTTGGAGGCACTAACCGCAGCCGACGATGGCAAGACACTTCGCGAGGATGGCGGCCTTGTCGCCAAAGTCCGCGCCGGTATTCGCGGAGTCACTGTCCTGTTTCGCTATGAGTTCAAACTGGACGGAGTCAAACGCGACCACCGCCTGGGTAGCTGGCCGAAAAAGTCTCTGGCTCAGATTCGCGCCGATCGTGATGAGGTTAGAGCGACGGCCGCAAAAGGCATCGATCCAACCGCTGCTCGCAAAGCTTCCAAGATAGAAGCTCAAGCCGCAGTAGCAGCGACCATCGCCGAAGCCGAACGCCAAGCGGCCGAAAACAAGACGGTGGCGGACCTCTTCGACGAATGGATTCGCGACGGCGTCTCCCGCCAGGATGGCAATGCCGAACTGACCCGCAGCTTCAAGAAAGATGTCCTACCGCTGATTGGCAAGAAACCACTGCGCAACCTGACCGAAAAGGATCTACTTGCGGTGCTGCGCTCAATCAAAGCCCGTGGCCTGAACCGCACCGTCGTTATCCGCAACAACGACATTGGCCAGATGCTGCGCTGGGGTGAGAAACGCAAACCCTGGCGAGGCCTGATGACTGACGGCAATCCTGCCGATCTTATAGATGTCAGCAAGCTGCTCGATCACGATTATGAAGAACAACGCGACCGCCTGCTCTCCCCCGACGAGATTCGCGAGCTGCGTGACATCCTCGAACGCCTAGAGAAAGACTACGAAGAGCTTCCCGCTGGCCAGAAGTATTCCGGCATTCGCCCGGTCAACACGCGAGTCCAGTGCGCTCTGTGGATCTGCCTGAGCACCCTATGTCGTATCGGCGAACTGCTTAAGGCCGAGTGGCGCTACCTGGACCTGAAGAAAGGCACCTGGTTCATCCCTGCCGAGGCTACCAAAGGCCATAAAGGCAAACGTCAGGATCACCATGTGTTCCTATCAGCTTTTTCCATCGCGCAGTTCCAGCGACTGCAGAAAGAAACCGGTAATACACCGTTCTGCTTCCCCAGCAAGGACGGTAAAAGCCACGTTGATACCAAGACTGTCAGCAAGCTAATCGGAGACCGGCAGTGCCGATTCAAAAACCGTACCAAGCCTTTGGCTGGCCGACATCATGACGACTCACTGGTACTGAGCAAGGGCATAAAGGGCGAATGGACACCACACGACCTGCGTCGCACAGGTGCAACCATGATGCAGGAGCTCGGTGTCACGCTGGAAATCATTGATCGCTGCCAGAACCACCTGCTGGGTGGCTCCAAGGTACGCCGGCATTACCTGCACCACGATTATGCCAAGGAAAAGACCGAAGCATGGCGGTTATTGGGAGAGAGGCTGGAGTCGATTCTTGCCGGGAGCCCGGAAGCTGCTGTCCAGCCTCAGTAGCCAGCTTCTTTTTGATGGCGAAAGGCCAAGACATAGGCGGTGTCATCTGCACGCTCATAGCGGTACAACGCTACGTAACCTGAGTCACCAAACTCGATGATGAGCTCACGCAGCTCCGGCAGATCTGGAAATGGACGCCCTACTTCTGGACTTTCCTCCAATCGAGCGAATTGGCGCTCGATTGCCTGTGCAGCACGGCGCGCGACCTGCGGATCTTTATCTGAGAGGAATCGCCGGCAACGCTCCAAGCCCTTCGCCGCGCCTTCAGTAACAATCAATCGTGGCACTTGGGAAGCTCTACCTCAGTATCTGTTCCCCAGCTACCGAGCCAGGTCCGAGCTTCTTGGCTGGTCAAATGCCGTCCGGTTTCCTGATATGCCGCCCACGATGCCAGGGCTTCCTTCTTGAAGCTCTCACGGGCCTCCTCACGCTCGACGTACTGGGTGATTGCCTCGCGCATGATCCAGTGAGACGAGCGCTGGCGTTGGCTCGCCAACTGCTGAATGCGGCCTTTTAGCTTGTCATCAATTTTGATGGAAGTGGCCATGGTTAGCCCTCTTTATCTAAAGGTATTACCTTTTAATAAGATAGCAGCAGTCGTGAAAACTGTCTATCCGATGCTCACAAACAGATTATGATCCTGGAGGTTCGGCAAGGTTCACTCGCACCGGTATAGCTGAGTCAGCTTCAGCATCTTGTACGAGCGCTTGCATCAAACCCTAAACCAGACGGCGCTCCCCCCAAAAAGGGGCAGTTTCAGTCTCGAAACCAGTGATGCGTGAATTAACGCAGCGCAGCGGATACTTCGCTGGCCAACAAGCCGGGAATCATGAAACGTCCTTATTGTTAGTGACAGACTGAAACCCGATATGCAGGCTCACGCCCCTCGTCAGGATCAAGGCACATCTTCAGAAAATAAACGCCAGCATTGCAAACTCTATAAATCGAATATAGCAGGATTGAGTCCAGGCTCTGTGATACCTATGGCAGCTCGCCTAGTAAAGCTGTCGGAAGTGCCTTCAGTTTTGACTCCAAGCCCTTAAGTATCGCTTTGCTCTTCTCAACTTCTGAAATTTTGGAGCGTAGATCTTTAACAATCAACTCATAATCCTTAAGCTGAGGAGCGAAGAAGCTTATTGTCTTATCGGTATCACCAAGAATTTCATAAATATCAAGAAATGAGTTCTTCACAAACTCTGATATCTCATTCTTGGTCTCCTGAAGCTCCTTTTCAAGCTCGTGTTTTTTGTAGGCACCATAAATCTCAGCACTCATCGAAACGGCCGCACCAGCAGGCCCTGCGTATTTAGTGATGTTCCCTGCAATCTTGGTTGCTTGCCATGGCTTAAATTTGAAAACAACGCCAGTCACACTTGCGAGAGCGTCGCGGGCAGCGAAAACAACGGACTTCATAGCAGCCGGACTAACATTCGAAACAGAACTTATTGATTTGCCTACACCTTTGAATATTCCATCACTCATTGAAGATAGAAATGACTCACTGGTATCCAGCTCTCTTGAAATACTCTCGTTCAGTCGGTTCGCGACAAGTGTGGCCTGTTCGAAATAACGATCAACAGTCAATTTAATTTTCGCATGAAGCTTGAAGCCCATCCCTTTTTCAGAATAGCCAAGCTCATCCTCCAGATAAGGACGAATGGACTCCATCTCTAACGGACGTAGCTTAGAGAGATATTGCCTTTCAATGGATTGCAGCTCTTCGAACAGCTCACCAGCCAGCCTTTTGACTTCTGCCCTACCCGAAGAGATGTCGCCGCCTATGCGATCTGATTCAAGCTGTCGCTGCTGTGCAAATACCTCTAGATCAGCCAATTGTGCATGCGCCTTGGCCACTCTCTGCCGGACGATGTCACTTACAACATCCATGCCAGTTTTAGCAATCAAATTACCGCTGACACTCTTGGCCAAGATCTTTTGTGTTGCAGCCTTCAGATTATTTATTCTAGACCGCGCCTCATAATGCGCGGGCTTACCAAACCAAAACTCAAGCCCGCGACCATTTGGGTTGGATGCCATGCACACAATATTGAGACTGTCCACTTCACGATCATCAAGGGAAGCGACTCTAGCCAGCTTTTTTTTAAGATTATCCGTTTTAATTCTTGCTTGCTCTTCGAAGAGCTGGCTCTCGGTTAAGTCAGTCACCTCATCCATCTTGTTTATGACAAAGATAGTTGAATCTAACTTTGCAAGATCACGCAGCAACCATCGCGCAATCTCGCCGTGACTTTCCTTCAACGGATTAGTGGCATCAACGACGTACAAAATAATGTGTGCTTCCGATATATACTGCTTGGTCAAGTCCGAATAAACAACTGCTTGACCATCGATTTCCTTTTCCTTATCGCCGAACAAGCCAGGAGTATCAACAATCTCACATTTTTCGGGCAACCCTTCAGGCTTATAGATTGCAACACTGTCCGACGACTCATCCATGTCAATTTTCATGTCGGCCATCACTTTCCCAAGCCAGGCAGCAATCACGCTAGTCTTTCCATCAGAAAAAGCGCCCATCAATGCAATCCGCAGCATATCGTCATTAACTGAAGTCAATGCAGATTCAATTTTCTTCAAATCCGCGTCAATATCCACGCCGATGGCTGCCAACTCACTGAGCATGGTCTTCAATTCTTCAAGCGCACTTACAACAGCTTGTTTGCTAAGGTTATACTGCTTAAATTGTTCCATAGGGCATTATCTCAATTTTGTTTTTCATGGCTTTTAGCCGCTCAACTTCCTGCTGAAGCGTATGCACTGGAACCGCCAACTGCTCTTCCATCTCAGAAATTTTTTGCAAAACCGGAGTAGACAAATTTTCTTTGATATAATCAAAGAAAGACTCTACATCTTTACCAACACTCTTTATGTGTTGCGCTCTGGCCTCATCCAGTTTTTCATAGATCTTACCTTTTACCTTCCTGATGCGGGAATCTTTACTCATAAAAACAGTTAAAAATGAAGTAATCGCCCCGATCAACGCCCCAATAACACCACCTATTATCGCAGTGATTGGAATACCCGCAGTAGCTGGAGTAGCTGGGAGACCTGCTAAAAAACCGGTATAAGCCATAGAGCCAATTGTAAATAAAACACCGCCAACTGCACCAAGCCCCAGATCTCCCCCTAATTCTTTTGCCCCCCCTATAGCCACATTCATCTTTCCATCAAAGTCGACACGGCTTTCAAGGTATACAAGACTTACATCCTGCTGGAGCCGCTCCAGTGCATCTTTTATTTTTTCATGCAAGTCGGAAATCAGCTGATCATACTTGGCTTTATTTTCCAAGCCTGCTTTCGTCTGTTCCGAACTAAAAGCCACTTCGACTTCCTGCTTAATGATCTCGTTATTACCGAAATTTTCCGAGACCACCCGATCAACATGATCCACCATCGCATCAAAAACTTTATTGATAGAATTCTTCTTAGCGGCCGAATACAGCCTCGTAGAACTTGCTAGCGCCCCTTCGATCAGCGCCTTGCATTTTTCAATTTCCGGCTGGAGCTTTTTAAGAAAGGCATTGTATTCATACAAGGCTAGCGCAATAACCTCTATATTCTCCTCAAGAAGGTCCTTAACCTTGGATTTATTACTTTCTACAATGTCCTCCCTGAAAGTTAATTGCTTTTCATTCACCAGTTCTTTCGTGACTTCAAGATTACTAAACAGGTACATTTCATTGGGTGAGCCAAAAAACTTAAGGTAGTTTCGCTGCTGTACGCACAAATCATGCAACCGAGAAGGATGGATTGTTGTCTCTTGGGCATCCGCGGTATAAGCCAACCCTGAAAATCCCAGTAAACCCTGAACGCAGAAACCTTCGAGTAAGGAATTCCCTCCAAGGGTTTCTGTTAGCACATCAACAGTTTGGGATAGCGCACTCTGGTTATGGGCAGTCAGTAAGGTTTCACGATCCTCCTCAAACTCGTAAGCATCTGCACTGCCACGAACATTGACAATCGGACAAACCTTGGCGCCTCTGCGCAAATATCTTTTGATTTTTTCAGCCGTTGTTTTTTCTGGCTTCTTATTTGTTCCATTGACATAAAAAACCAGATGAGCCTTAGCTATAGCCCTCTCTACCATCGGTTGATATTTTTTTTCGTCGCCCTCGATACCAGGAACATCAACAAGACTAAAAGGCTTGTCTTTGTAGGTTAACGAATAAAAAACATTATCTTTAGTAAAGTCTGCCTCACCTGTCCCAATAATCAACCCATCAACGCGGTGAGCTGCAGCCTGCATACGCACAGCACTTAGCAAAGCCGTGCTATGGGCAGATATAGCACTTTCTATCTCGCCTATCTTTACGTCGGGAGCATGGCTAGCCGTAGCAGCCTTACCTACAACAGGTTTAGTGCCATCAGCGGCTGACGGACTGCACGGCACGTTATTCGCAGGACTCTGCAACATTCAAGCCCCCCCCGCCATCCAGGCAATTGCAAGCAAGGCAGATACCGCCACTGTGGAGGTCGCGATTAAAAAAGCTTTGAGCCGACTGACCTGCTTGCGCAGTCCCTGGTTATCGGATTCAGCAGCTAAGCGTTTGGACTTCTCTGAGTCCATATACTGCTTAAATACAATGACATCCTGCCTCAACGACAGCAGGTCTTCTGCCAACTCCCCGTAAACCTCAGAGAATTTACGCTTCAACACGGCAGCCTGTTCAACTAGAGTAGCCTCAACCTGATCAAGCTGGCGCTGGTTTTGTACGATGGCATCTCTGCGGGCTTCTTCATCAAACATGATGCGCAGGGATTCGATAATAGTGCTTTTCCCTGCGTTGGTTTCACCAAAAAACGCAATGGTAAATTTGTCCCACTCGGCATTATCCTCAAGCAGCGCAATTTCATCACTAAAGCTTTTCTGGATATTTTCCAGCTTGTCCATCATGCCCATGACATGCTGCTTGCTTTCTTCATGCTCAACGCGTAAGCCCTGCAACTGTGCCAACGTATCGTTTAAACCCTCTGCGACTTCGCTGTAGAGCATGTTGAATTTTTCTTTTTCCAGCATTGCAGTTCCTTTTGCTTCAAAGCAGGTTCATTTGCTTTCAAAAATTGACCACGCCACGGGGTAATACTCTTCCCGGTCGGGCTTGAAGAAGGTGTCTGGTAAGTGATGGTGGTTTCCCGCCGCCAGAGAGGCTGTCGTCCTGATAGGTTTTGCTCACGGCACCTTGGGTCATGTGCTGGATATCTTCCCAGCCGAGGGCGATGTCGTGTGCATTGAAGCCCGGGAACTCTACCGAGTAGCGGATGCCTTCGGCCAGGTCACTGTTACGGGCTTTTCTAGGCAAGCCGACACCGACCAGCCCTTTGCTGGGCGTGAAGACGATGCGGCCGGTCTGGTCATACCAGGTATCGGCTTCATACTGACGCATGACCGGGAATTGAACCCTGTAGATTGTGAGCAGTTCCTCCAGCGTTAGGCCAAGGGCCTGTGAGACAAGCACATCGACTTCAACCAGCGCCTGCCGCCGTGAGTAATCGCTGCGTAGGCCGTTATGGGGTTGCCACTCGGGAGTGAGGTTGGAGAAGAAGTCTGGCAACAGACACTTATTATTAGAGGTCCACTTAGCCCCCCTAAACTTATTACTCCAAACCGCACCCCAAATTTCCTTGTATACTTCAAGAGTCGAGAACAGGCACACACCGCGAACCTGCAATTCATTTCTTTTAGAGACTGAAAAATTTAGAACTGGTAATTTTCTGAGCGCATTTAATCGAAAATGTGGCTTACCAATAACCCTATGAAAGTAATCATAAGGCAATGAACTCAACAACGTAGCCCATAAGAGATTTTCAGCATTGTCACCTAAAGAAAAATAGCTGACCCCTTCTTGTTGTGCCAAGTCCGGAGCCCAACCAGAAAGCAAAGTCCTTTCCCCCTCTTTATCTACCCGACACCTAGCAACTATTTTTGATAGGGACAGATCGGGATTGTAACCCTCAACTACAAAGTTACTCCTAGGAAGATAATCTGGCCCGATACCGGAGATATCTAAAGCCGTATAGGCGCGATGGGTGTCGCACACCCGCTTTGGCGTTTGTGAGAAAGCATTGGCCAATCCAATATGTGCGCTCTGAAGGACGAATTTTTTTTGGTCAACAAAGCCAGTCCTCTCGACACACCCTAACTCTCCAAAGTTTCGCTCACCAGCAGAAAACTTCAAATTATTTTTTGAGAATTTATTTAGCTTAAGCAATGCAGCTGATTCCAGCCCCGACCGGAAGGAAATCAGCCTTGCAGACCGCCAGCTCTCAGCGCTCATGCTTTGTTCAAAAAAATAATCGACAAATTTCAAATACCCCTCATTCAGATCTATAATGCGAGCCAAAGACCCCTGCCTATTCCAGCCTCCATTGAGATTCTTTTTCCCCAGATCCGACACAGACTGACTGGTAAAGCATTCATCGATCGTACTTGGATGATAAAGGCCAAATATCATTTGAGCACATATATTACGCTCAACACATGAAGTCACATTAAGACTATAAGACCTAGTATTTCCGATCGGAAACAACTTCTCTTGATTCACAAAAGAAAAGTGATAAATCAAATGCTGATACACTTTCTCTCTCATTGAGCCGCCTTTTTCCTCCTCAAAAATACTATTTTGGTGCAGCAGCCCAGAGACACCACCCCGCGAAAGTATTTTAAACTGGAGCTCCGCGAAACCTTTGTACAAATCACATTTCATTGAGGATGTAAATGGGTAGTTCCCGATACTCCCCAGAAAGCTTCTAGCCCCAGAGATTTCTTCAAGTTCCTTTATCACTGACGAGAGAACATCGTCCACCTTTAGCATTCGCGCCTCTAATGCGACCTTCTCCTCTCCACTCATAGTTCTGAGAATTAGTTCAGGCGAAAAGTCACCAACAACTCGCTCCAAACTAAAATTCAATGCGGACCATGGAGGATTACCAAGAGTAATATCAAAGCCACCGCGCTTGGCGTAGATATCGGAAAAAGCCAGTTCCCAGTGGAAGAAGCGGAAGTGTTCACCCAGCTCGTTGGCGATGGCCAGGGTCTTAAAAAACGGATTTTTGAACAACTTTTCCAGGTTGAGCTCGCCCTGCTGGGTGCTGACGTCTCGGACAGCCTGGGTTTCGGCGCGTAGGGTTTGTTGGGGCTCGTCGGCGGCGAAAAGGTCCTCGATGGGTTTGGCGAAGAGGTCTTCTCCTTCTGCTGGCTCAGCACTGAACAAGCCTTCTTGCGTCGGGACAAATTCAAAGGTGCCAGCGCTATTGAGGATGGTGTTGAGGTCAAACAGCCATTTTTGCCGGTCAGGCAGTTGCTCTGCCTTGTCCAGCGGCCAAAACCAGAGGGCGCACCAGTAGTCCATCGCTAGTTTCAAGCGGCGGTAGGGCGATGCGATGCGGGCATTGGTATTGAAGATGCCGGTGGTGCGCAGTTGGTCTTTTTCTTTGGTGCTGGTGTGGTGTTCGGCCATACCCTGCTGGCCCCACAAGGGGTAGGTGTCTTCGGTGCGCCGGCGGTGCAGCTCCAGCATCTGGGTGTGTTCGCGCCACAGGCGATCGACTGCATCACTGAGCGTTTGCAAGGTGCGAATTTCCTGCGCTTCGAACGGAGCACAGAAAGCTTTTTTCCAGTCTTTGATTGCCTTGAAGGCATCCGGACGCAGCTGTTTGGCCACGCTATCGTTGTAGCCGACCATGCCAAGGTCGGGCAGCAGGAAGTGGTAAATCTCCCCTTCTTTTCGCCCTCCCTCGCCTGCCTGCTCCAGCAGGCTAAAGGGGTTGAGCCGGCGCGGGGCATGGTTGTACCAGAGTCCGTCCTTGGCTTGTTTCTTGAGTGTGCTAGCGGGGTAGACCTCGCGGCGAGCACCAATCAAGCTATTGCCGGTGAACAGCTGGTAGCCGAACCAGGGTACGTTGTGGCCACCGCTAAGGGCGTTAAGCCAGAGGGAGACTTCCGCCAGTTCAACAGCGATAGGGTTGAGGTCAACACCGAACACGTTGTGGTCGGCGATGTGCATTTTTACCCGCTGAAGTTCGTGCTGGTAGTCCTCGTGGGGAATCCGCTGGCCCAGTTCCTGTTGTTTGCGCGTGAGGTAGGCCTCTGCGAGCTGGTTGACGGCCTCGTTCAAGAAGGCCGCACTGCCCATAGCAGGTTCGCATACCGTCAGGTTGAGGATGTCGTCGGCGGTGACGTCGCTTGTCAGGCGCTCCTTGAGGGTGTACTTCACCAGGCTTTTGGTGAGCACTTCCGGGGTGTAGTAGCTAGCGGATTTTTCCCGATCGCGCCCGGCCATCCGGTAGATGAATTTGTCTTGGGGGTGGACGCGCAGCTTTTTCTTTTTGTCCTCGATGTCGTAAACCCATTCGCTGTCTTCGTCGAATTCGTTCAGCTGACTTCGCGTGACGAAGAAGCCGGTTTCCAGTTCATCGGGGTTGATGTTTTGGCCTTTGGCGGCGACTTCGTAGAGGGCCTCGGTGGCGAAGAAACCACGGTAACTGAGTAGCGCTTCATACACGGCACCGAGCTGGTTGATACCGAGTTGGGTGTAGCTGACACGACCACGACGCTTACGGCCCTTCTGAGGCCGGGTCAAGGACATGCTCTGGATCACTCGCTGCAGGGTTTCGTTGCTGAAGGTGACGCGATTGAGCAACGGAGTGTTAGCCGGGTCAAACAGGTGGCTGTCCAGGCCCTGCAGGGTGAAGCCGTTGGCGGTGCTTTCGTGCAACTGGTCGAGTTGGCGGTTGAGCTGGTGGCCGTTGTAGATCAGGCCGAACATGCGCTGCAGGCTGTGGTGAAAATAGTGACCGCGACGGCTTTCTTCGGTGGTCAAGCGAACACTTTCCAGATCGCGCAGGCTTTCCAGACTGTAGCCTTGGCGCCAGGCATCGTGCTGGTGCGGCAGGTAGCCGAGCTCTGGCCGAGCTTCGATATAGAACAGGAAAAGGATGCGGTACATGGTGCGCAGGCATTCACTGGACAACTGGTCGGGGTCCAGCGCATTGCTGCCACTGTAGATGCCCTCTTTGCGGTCTCGGGCCTGCTCGACCAGTTGCGCGGCCGCTTCGTTACCGAGCAACTCAATAGCGTGGCGCAGGGCATATTTCAGATCATCGGAGACGGCAAAGGCGTGTTTGTGGCTGTTTTCATCCAGGCTGTCGAGTCGACTCTGGCCATCATCCGGCACCAGGCTTTCTCGGTGCAGCAGCACCGCGGTGGCCT
>LNAP01005752.1_pt1 | contig 10922 bp, 8 predicted proteins | sample 602601 | NCBI WGS metagenome assembly LNAP01 (sample SAMN02440304, study PRJNA202911) | soil metagenome | biome: Subtropical and temperate rainforests or woodlands; isolation source: soil samples (1 kg each in a 20% v/v slurry with milli Q water) were... ...
CAGCTGGGCCAGCTTCGAGGCGGCCTCGGCCAGGGCATGTTCGTTCGACTTCAGCCGCGCCAGCAGCAGCTCGCGCGAAGGGCCACTGTGCAGGACGTGCTCCTGCGCCAGCGCGCGCCCCAGCACTTCCATCTGCTCGTCGCCGAGCAAGGCCGCGCGCAACGGTGGTTCTGCAACGGCCGCCCCGGCCTGCGGCGACAACACAGCCGCTGCGCGCGTCCGGATTGCCCGGCGCCAAGTCGAAATACGGGACATCCTCCGCGCTGAAGGCATGGTCGATGCGCCTGTGCAGCTCGAGCGCCGCTCCTGGGGCGGATCATGCGCGCACGTCACCAAATCGACGTGAAGGGTGGCGCGGATGTCGCGCCGCCGCGAGCGATGATGAGCAGGCATCCTGCCTGCTGTGCTGTCAGAAGCGCACGCGATCTTGGGCGCAGGCCGTCATGGTCGACAAGGACTGGCGCACTAGCGGGTCAGGGGGCACGGGGCAACAAGACATCGAACCGGGTCAGCGTTTCATCGGACGCCACCTTCACCTCGCCCCCGTGTGCTTCGACGATCGATCTGACGATTGCCAGGCCCAGCCCCGCTCCCTCGCCCTTGCGCTGCCGGGCCGGATCGCCCCGATAGAAGCGATCAAACAGCCTGCGCAGATTCTCGTCCGGGATTTTCTTGCCAGGATTGCTGACGCTCACGACGGTACGCCTCTGGTTCTGGCTGAGGGTCACTGTGACGGCAGCACGATGCGGCGCATAGCGGATTGCATTGGAGAGAAGATTGCCCAAGGCACGGCGCAGCATATCCCGGTCGGCCAGTATCGGTTTGGCCCGCCCTTGCAGTCGCAACTCCACGTTACGGTCTTCCGCCAACGCCCCGAAATAGTCGAAGAGCCCCTTGACCGTTTCCTCCAGGTCCACGTCCGCCAGATTGAGGTTGTGCGGGTCGTTGTCGGTCTTGGCGAGAAACAGCATGTCGCCGATCATGCGACCCATGCGTTCAAATTCCTCCAGGCTCGAATAGAGGATTTCCCGATATTCATCGGGAGTCCGGACCTGGCCTAGCGCCACCTGTGTCTGCGTAGTCAAATTGGTGACCGGGGTACGCAGTTCGTGGGCGATGTCGGCAGAGAAATTCGACAGCTGCACGAATCCGTGCTCAATGCGCACCAACATGTCGTTGAACGATGCCACCAATTCGGCCAGTTCGATCGGCACTTCCCTGGGATTCAATCTCAAATTCAATTGCGAGGAACGTATCGCCCGAATCCTTGCACTGACCTTGCGGATTGGAAGATGCCCCCATTGAACAGCCAGCCATGCGACCAAGAGCGCCATGCACAGCACCATGCAGCTGGCCCACCATTGCATGTGTCTAAAACTTTCGAGAAATGCAAGATGGAAGCCAATGTCCATGGCAATTGCGACCGTATACGGAGCGCTCCCGAGATCGGGCCTTCCATCGAGCCGAAAGGTAGCGCCACGATAAAACGCATCGCCTTCGCGCCAGATCGTCATTTCCTTTTCGTTGGGCAGGTCAATCGGACGATGACTGGCCACAAAACGCGACAGGTCGGGACCTTCCGCCCCGGCGTACAAGGTCTTTCCGGCCGCATCTGCGATGTAGTAGTGGACACCGTGGTGTCCGCTGACCGCTCGGCTGAGCGCCTGAGGATCAGCACCGGCATGCACTTCACGCAACGCTCGCACGACGGCATTGGCGACAACGTCCAGCTCCTCTGCATCCATTTGGCTGAAATGCTGCTCGAGCGAGCGAACGATGACCCAGTTGAAAAACAGGAATACCGCGGTGATGGCGATGCCGACCAAGGCCGTGACCCGCAGCGCGAGCGACGCCGGGCGGCGGGTTCCTGGAAAGCTACTCGGCATCCGGGGCAGCCAGCATGTAGCCCATGCCGCGAACCGTCTGGATGAGCTTGGGATCGAAGGGGTCGTCGATCTTCGCCCGCAACCGACGTATGGCGACATCGATGACATTGGTGTCGCTGTCGAAGTTCATGTCCCAGACCTGAGAGGCAATCAACGAACGAGGCAGCACTTCGCCCTGACGCCGTGCGAGCAGTTCGAGCAGCGCGAACTCCTTGCTGGTCAGGTTGATACGCTGCCCTGCGCGGGTCGCCCGCCGCCGTGGCAGATCGAGCACAAGGTCGGCAACCTGGATGCGATCCGGATGACTGGGCGCACTACCCCGGCGCAGCAAGGTACGCACCCGCGCGAGCAATTCGGAAAAGGCGAAAGGCTTGACCAAATAGTCGTCCGCACCGAGTTCAAGACCCTTGACACGATCATCCACGCTGCCGCGCGCGGTCAGGAACAGCACCGGGACCTGCTTGCCCCCTTCGCGCAGCGACTGCACGATGCGCCAGCCGTCCACGTCAGGCAGCATGACATCGAGGATGACAAGATCGTAGGGTTCGCTCATCGCCAAGTGATGGCCGTCGAGCCCGCTACGGGCAAGATCGACCACGAACCCCGTTTCCATAAGGCCCTGGCGCAGATAGTCCGCCGTCTTTTGCTCATCTTCGACCACCAACAATTTCATTGCTTGCCCTCATGGCGCATGCCGCCCACACGAATGCTGCCGTCTTGCGGCATCCAGGGTGTTCCAAGAAACTACCGATCTGGATCCCTTGCGAACATGACCGAACCGTTACTTTAATGTAATGAACGGGTCATTCATTTGACAGTTGCGGGTTCTTAGTCTCGCGTTGCGATGCGAGCCAGCACGTCTCACACATGCTGGCGATTTGATACCCCGACTTCCAGAGGCAGGCCAATGAATACCGTTCAACCTCGCTCGTCCACCAATCTTGTCCTTCGTACTTTTCGGGGGCGCAACCTGCGCGCCTTGGTGCTGGCGCTGGCTGTCGCCAGCCCGGTGGCGCTTGCCCAAGAGGCGGGCTTGCAGCACCAATACCTGATGCGCGGCCAAGTGCTCGAAGTCAAGGACAAGACCGTGACAGTTTGCGTTGGCAGCGCCGATGGCGCCAAGGTCGGACAGGACATGAATGTGGTACGTCATGAGCGCATTCACAGGCACAAGGAGCCTGGTCCTTCATTCCGGCGCGCGGACGTCGGTCGCGTAAAAATCACGACGGTCTTTGATGGCCACTACGCCGAAGCCACGGTGGTTGACGGAGACGTACGCGTGAACGATACGGTCGAGATCCAGCGCAACTGACTCGCGTTGCTCCCTTTGTTCCATCTGCGGGCGGGCGAGTGTCCGCCCGCAGGTGTCCATGTGCGCCATGGTGGTCCGTGTTTCGCCGATCTCGCCGCTGCAGTCTCGTGTCCCTGGTCCTGGCGCTCTGGGCTGCCGATGCCGTCGCTGCGGACTCCGCGCTACCGGATCCGTTGCGGCTTGCCGACGTGGCGGCCATCGCGCTGAGCAACCGCGCCGAGGTGTCGGCAGCCAATGCGCGGGCGGAGGCGTTGGCGCAGCGACCAGCGATCGTCTCGGCACTCGAGGATCCAATGATCTCGGCGTCCATCGATCATTACCCGTACGACCCGATGATGGACGCAAGCAGGCGCTATGACCGCAGCTTCGCCATCGAACAGCGATTTCCGCTCTCCCGGGTACGCGGTCATCGCCGGGACGCCGCGCGTGCTGATGCGCGGCGAGGACGGGCGCTCGCCGACGCCACCGGCTTGGACGTGGCCCTGGACGCGCAACGGAGCTTCTTCATGCTCATGGAGCGGCGGCGCATGCAGGGGGTCGTCGACGAACAGGGAGCGCTGGCCCGGCAACTCGTGAGCGCCGCCGCGAGCCGCTATGCCAGCGGCATGGGAATGCAGGCCGATGTCTTGCGCGCCGAAATGGAGGTCGCACGCCTGCAGGCGCAGCAGCAGGCACTCGAGGCCCAGATCCGCGGTGCCGAGGCCATGCTCAATGCCGCCATGGGGCGCGCAGCAGGAGCGGCAATCCCGCCGCTGGACTCTGCGGGTTCAGATCGACAAGACCCGGCGTCGGCTGCAGACGCGCTCGGCCTAGCCTCGGCCACTCGACCGGAGTTGGACGCCGGGGCCGCGGAAGTGGAGCGGGCAAAGGCCGAGATCGAGGTCATGCGCACGATGTACAAGCCCATGGCGATGGTCCGGGTCGGCCAGGCGTCCACGATGGCGGAGGGCACCGGCGCGATGCTCATGATCGGCGTGACCATACCGCTCTGGCGGCAACGCCTGAGTGCAGGCGTTGCCGAGGCTTCGGCGATGCAGCGCATGGCCGAAGCCGACCTTGAAGCGATGCAGCGCATGGTCGCGAGCGAAGTGCTCGCAGCCCGGGAAGAGGTCAATGCCGTTCGCTCGCAGGCGCGCGCCCTGGAGGTCGAAGTGCTGCCCCGCGCGCTGGCGACGGTGGACGCCGCACTAGCGGCCTACGCGTCCGGGCAGGGCACGTTGGTCACGGTCATGGAGTCCGCGCGCGCGCTCTGGGAGGTGCAGTCGGAGCAGGTCATGGTCGAGGCCGCCGTTGGGCAGGCTTGGGCACGGCTGGACCGGGCGCTGGGCACAGTCCAGGACCCACGCCAATGAGGGAGGTCAGCTCTGGCACCCTGCTGGCGATTGCAGCCCTGCCAGTCGGCTTGCTGGTCGCGTTCCTGTTCATCCAAAATCAACGGCAGGGCTGGCCATTCCCGCGGCATGTGCAGGCTCCGGTCACCAGGTCCGCAGCGCTCCCTGCCGACCGTGATGCGCCTGGCTTCGCCGCCGACCGTGTCGCGGTCCCGGCACCCGCGAATCAAGTCGAAATGCTCGGCGTGCAACTGGAGCGCGCCGAACTACGGACGCTCGACAACCCTGTTCATGCCGTCGCGACGATCGTCATCGATGAATCGCGGCTGGTGCATGTCCACCCCCGGGTGGCTGGATGGCTGGAGGCGCTGTACGTGAACACCACCGGCCAGCCCGTGCGTGCAGGAGAGCCGCTGGGCGGGGTATTTTCGCAGGAACTCTATGCCTCCCAGAGTGAGTACCTCTCGACACGGCGCCGCGCCTCCTCCAGCGGACTGGCGAGCGCCGTGCTGGAAGCAGCCCGCACGCGCCTGAAGGTGCTGGGCATGAGCGAATCGGAGATTCTACACATCGAGCAGACCGGCCAAGCGCGCCGTCTGGTCACGATTTCGGCGCCCATAAGCGGCATCGTGTTGAACCGAGCCGTCAGCCAGGGTACTGCGGTCGATCCGTCCGTCGAGATCCTGACGCTGGCCGATCTGTCCCAGGTCTGGGTGATCGCCGAGCTTGCCGAGGCCGACGCGGCGCAGGTCCGAACCGGCATGGCGGCCACGCTGAACTTCCCGATGTCCGGACGCGAACCCTTCGCGGGCAGCGTGCAGTTCGTCTATCCGACGCTCACCGAGCGCACCCGGACGGTGCGGGTACGGATGACCGCTGCGAACGCGGACGGCGCGTTGCGCCCCGGGATGTACGGCAGCGCGGTGATTCCGATCGCCGCCCGCCAGACGCTCACCGTGGGACGTGACGCGGTGGTGGACACCGGCCAGTCGCAGCACGTGTTCGTCCGTACGTCAAAGGACATGTTGGAGCCTCGCGAGGTCAAGGCCGGAGCCCGATTTGCGGACCGCGTTGAAATCCTGCAAGGGCTCGCCGCCGGCGAGCAGGTGGTGACGGCAGGCGTGTTCCTGATCGATTCCGAAAGCAGGCTGCGCGCATCCGGGGGCACCGCGCACGCCGGCCACGGAAAAGGCCCGCCGCAGGATCAGGCCAAACAACCGGATGAGCCAGTTCGACACGAGCACCGACCGTGATCGAGCGCATCATCGAATGGTGCGCGCAGCATCGTTGGATAGTGTTGGCGGCGACCCTCGTCCTTGCGCTCTGGGCCGTGGACTCGGTCCGCAAGACGCCGCTCGACGCGCTGCCCGACCTGTCCGATCCCCAGGTGATCGTTTTCACCGACTGGATGGGGCGCAGCCCGGATCTGGTCGAAGACCAAGTCACCTACCCGCTCGTGCGTGCCTTGCAAAGCACGCCGGGGGTGCGCACCGTGCGCGGCTACTCGATGTTCGGCATGAGCTTCGTCTACGCCATCTTCGGCGACGATACGGACATCTATTGGGCGCGAACACGCGTGTTCGAGCAGATCGGGCGTGTGCAGCAGCAGCTTCCGGCGGACGTCGCGCCGATGCTCGGGCCCGACGCCAGCGGCGTCGGCTGGATCTACCAGTACGTGCTCGAGGATACGTCCGGGCGCATGGACCTGGCGGAGCTGAGAGCGCTGCAGGACTTCACGGTGCGTCCCGCGCTGCAGGGCGTGCAGGGTGTTGCGGAAGTGGCCTCGATCGGCGGATTCGAACGCCAGTACCAGATTCTTCTGGACCCAAACAAGCTCACTGCCTATGGCGTGACGCCGCTCGACGTCTCGCGCGCCGTACGCGACGCCAACGCCGAAGTCGGCGCCCGGGTGCTGGAGATGGGCGGTCGCGAATACGTCCTGCGCGGCCGCGGTTACGTGAAGACGCTGGAAGACCTGGAGCAGAGCGTGATTTCGGTGGCCAGGGGCGGCGTGCCGATCCGCGTCCGCGACGTGGCCAGCGTGCAATTCGGTCCGGAGATCCGGCGGGGTGCCGCCGACCTCAATGGCGAAGGGGAAGCGGTCGGCGGCATCGTCGTGATGCGCCTTGGTTCCAATGCGCTGGAGGTGATCCGCATGTTGAAAACCCAGATCGATCAGCTCGCACTGCCGCCCGGAGTACGCCTGACGCCCACGCATGATCGCTCCGAGGTGATCACGGGCTCAGTCGAGACGCTGCGCGGAACATTGATCACCGAGGGCGCGATCGTCGCGATCATATGCCTGGTGTTCCTGATGCACGCCGGTTCGTCTCTGGTGGCGCTCATCATCCTGACCCTGTCGGTGCTGCTGTCGTTCATCGGGATTCGCTACCTGGGTCTTTCGGCCAACATCATGTCATTGGGCGGCATTGCCATCGCTGTCGGCGAATTGAGCGACGCGGCGATCGTGCTGATCGAGAATGCCCACAAGCGGCTCTCGGAAAATGCGCGCCGCGAGGACCGCGTGCGCATCATCGTCGAATCCTGCAAGGAAGTCGGGCGGCCGATCTTCTACTCGCTGCTGCTCATCACGGTAAGTTTCCTGCCCATTTTGACCCTGGCCGGCCAGGCAGGAAAACTGTTCGCGCCCCTGGCCTACACCAAAACGCTGGCGATGTTCGTTGCCGCGATCCTCTCGATCACCCTGGCGCCGCCGCTCATGATCTGGCTCCTGCGTGGCCGTTTTCGGACCGAGGCGCAGAACCCGTTGACTCGCGTGCTCGGACGTGCCTATCGGCCCATCGCCGCCTTCATCGTTCGTCGGCGCCTAGCAGTTGTCACCGTGACCGCCCTGGTCATGGTGGCGACGGTGCCGGTCTTCATGCGGCTGGGCTCCGAGTTCATGCCGCCGCTGGACGAGGGATCGCTGCTGGTGATGCCGACCACGTTGTCGGGCATCTCCATCGAAGAAGCCCGGCGGGCCCTCAATGCCCAGCATCGGATCATCATGAATTTTGACGAAGTGGCGATGGTCCACGGCAAGGCCGGGCGCGCGGAAACCGCAACCGATCCGGCGCAGCTCGACATGAATGAATCGGTGGTGACGTTGAAACCCCGCGACCGTTGGCCCGCGATCCCAACGCAACGCTGGTACAGCGACTGGGCGCCGGGGTGGCTCCAGGCAGGTCTGCGCCCCCTCTGGCCGGATCGTCGTCGACGCACCACCGACGAGCTTGCGCGCGACCTCGGCATCGCCCTGCGCATGCCCGGTTACCAGATGGCTATCGCGCCGCCGATCCGCACCCGGATCGACATGCTCACCACGGGCGTGCGCACGCCCGTCGGCATCAAGGTGTTCGGCCCGGACCTTCCGGGCATCGAACGGCTGAGCTTGGAGCTAGAGGGCATGTTGCGCCAGGTCCCGGGAACCCGCAGCACGTTCGCCGAACGTCAGAGCGGACGCGAGTATATCGACGTCGTGCCCAGACGTGATGTCATTGCCCGCTATGGTTTGAGCGTGCGTGACGTGCAGGACCTGGTGGAAGCTGCCATTGGCGGAATGCCCGTGTCCACCATCATCGATGGTCGGGCACGTTACTCCGTCAATGTGCGCTACGCCCCGGACTTCCGCGCCGACCCCCATGCGCTGCAGGAACTGCTGGTCCCTATCCCCGCCACCCAGACCTTGTCATTCGCCGTCGGGCAGGGAGCAGGCCGCGGCAGTTCACCGGCTGCACGGGCGATGGTGCAATCGCGGGGCGGCGGCATGGGTGCGATGAGCGCCATGGCCGGTGGCGGCATGGAAAGCGGGGCGGCGGCAGATGCCGGCCCGATGACCACGCCATCGGCCGCCGGGAACTTCTGGGAGCGAGGGCAGCAGAGTGGGACGGTCGTGCCGCTGGGCGTGCTGGCCGATATCCGTGTCGTCACTGGACCACCAATGATCAAGAACGAGAACGGGACCTTGGTGGGTTATGTCTTTGCGGACATCGACAACTCTCTACGCGACCTGGGCGGCTGGGTGAACGATGCCAAGGCCGTTGTGGCCCAACAACTCGACTTGCCCCCGGGCTTCCAGTTGCAGTGGACCGGGCAGTACGAGTTCATGGCCGAAATGGAAAATCGCCTGCGGACCATGATCCCGCTGACCCTGGCGCTGATGATGGCCCTGTTGTTTTTGTCGATGCGCGGCTGGCCGCAGACCTGGCTGGTCATGTTGACCCTGCCGTTCGCCATCGCCGGCAGCATCGGGTTGTTGGCGGTGCTCGACTACAACCTTTCCACCGCCGTATGGGTCGGGCTGATCGCCGTGGGCGGCGTGGCCGCGCAAACCGGCATTGTGGTCGTGACCTATCTCGACCAGGCCTATCGCGAATCGATGGAACAAGGGCGCCTGCATTCCGTGGTTGACGTCGATGCGGCCGTTGTGGAGGGTGCGTCGAAGTGCCTGCGTCCCATGCTCATGACCGTGGCAACCACGGTCTTCGGCTTGATGCCGCTGCTTTGGGAGTCGGGCGTAGGTGCCGATCTGTCCGCGCGCACCGCCGCACCCGTCGTCGGGGGGCTGTGGTTCTGCATGTTTCTGACGCTGCTGGTGCTACCGGCGGCCTATGCCATTTGGCGTCGTTGGCAGTTCGATCCGGCTGTCGAGCCGCGGATCGAACGATAGGATGCCTGGGCAACGCCATCCGGGCCCAAGCTTGCCCGCGTGAAGATGGAGCCCGACATCCCAGGAAAAGCGGTTGTCGTGGTCAAGTTCCGGACTTAGATCGACACGTTGCTACCGCTACGGTAGGACTGAGCTAACCGGCAAGGTGGCTACCTTCGTCGGGCGACCTCTGTTTGCGGAACGACGCACCTTGCTACAAGGCCTTAAGGGTATTCCGCGTCAATCACCCTGCGCCAAAGCGCTGGAATTGTTCCGCGGGCCTGACTCAGTAACGGCCACGCTTTAAGCTACAGCCAGCAAGGACGACCGTACTCAGGACCAGGTAGTTCTGGATCGACGCCCATCAATTGTACGGTATAGTTCCGTACAAGGAGAACTGCCATGACCAAGGCTGCCGCCCGTCTCGACCTGCGCCTGAACCCCACGGACAAGGCGCTCATTACTCGTGCCGCCGACCTGCGAGGCGTGCCGCTGTCCGCTTTCGTGCGCAATGCGGTCCTGCGCGAAGCCGAGAACGTAATGGCCGCGGAACTGACCGTCACCCTGTCGGCGGAAGAGTCCCGGCGTTTCCTCAAGGCTCTGGATGCTCCCTTCCAGCCGAACGCCAAGCTGAAAAAGGCCCTCGCCCGCATCGCGCAGGCCTGATACGTGCTCGTGGTCGAGCAACTCAAGCCCAAGCGGCACCATCGCGACGGGTTTGCGTGTGGCGAGCCCACGTTGGATGCCTACCTGCGCCAGCAGGCCGCCCAGCACCATCGCGCCGGCATCAGCACCACCCACGTCCTGGTGGACGACAGCGATCCAGCCCGCATCCTCGGCTACTACAGCCTGTCCGCGGCCCAGCTCCTGCTGACCGACTTGCGGGAGGCCGATCGCAAGCACCTGCCCAACTATCCGGTGCCGGCCATCCGCATGGGGCGCCTGGCCGTGTCAAGCAGTGAGCGGGGCAAGGGTCACGGTGACCGCCTGCTGGCGCATGCCGTTGCGCGCTGCCTGGGGCTGCGCGAGCAGCTTGGCGTGCGCGTGCTGCTGGTGGATGGGTTGCACGAGAAAGCCGCCCGTTTCTATCGCGCCTATGGCTTCCGCGAAGCCACGGCGAATTCACATACGTTGTATTTGCCGCTGGGAAATGCATGAACACGTGCAGGGGGCGCTGTGTCACGACTGACCGACTTGATTGCCCAGCCAGGTCCAAAGACTCGAACCTTGTGCCAATGGCCCGCGCAGATGAGCTCGCGTGCGAGACCGAGACTGGGTACCTGCGCACAACGCCAGGAAAGGCACGGAAGTAGTCACCGGGCGGACGTATTGAACCGCGCCGGAATCCCGCGGCGGTTCAGTACTTCTCGGTGGCCACGTTCCAGGAGCCGGGCTGGCGCGTCGAGGGCACGCGCCGGCGGCGCTGCTTCACGCGCATCCAGGTATCGCAACGCGGTGGATCGTCCTGCCTCGCCCGCCGCCCGTGAACAGGGAAAATCGGACAGCGCACACATCACTGGCCCCGCCCTGGCTTCCCGGCTACCTTGGCGGCCCCTTCGAACTCCGGGAGTCCCGGTGCCGTCCCCCCCTGCCCCGCATGCGTCCCTTCCGCGCATGCCACGCCTGCGCAAGGCGCTGAAGATCCTGCTGGTGCTGGCGCTGGTGCTGGGCACCGCTTCGCTGGTCTCGCTGTACGCCTATGGCCGCTTCGTCGAGCAGGCGCGCGGCGCGCCCGGGCACGCACT
>LNAP01005754.1_pt1 | contig 10922 bp, 7 predicted proteins | sample 602601 | NCBI WGS metagenome assembly LNAP01 (sample SAMN02440304, study PRJNA202911) | soil metagenome | biome: Subtropical and temperate rainforests or woodlands; isolation source: soil samples (1 kg each in a 20% v/v slurry with milli Q water) were... ...
TTCGCTGGCCAGCGCCTGATTCTGAGAAATGGTGAGTTCTTTGAACTTCTGCTCATATTGATTGCGCTTCAGATTTTCCTCAAACAGTTGTTCGTTTCTGCATATAGTCTGAGCAGTAAGTCGCCTCTGCAATTCTATTTTGGATTGGGCTTTGGCAGAAGACACAAGGTTGGCATTCTCCTTGGCGAAGACTTCCAAGTTTTGACGCTGTGATTCCAGGTCTCTCTGCTGTCTGATGTTCTTTTCAACCGACTCGGCCGAGATACGGACAGGTCGGGAGTGGTGTCCTTGGCGCATGACGGATAATAATGTGGAGTTTGAAGTGCTAACGTCGAGAACTGCTGGAAGTGGATCAAAATATGAGGGCCGGTGCACCGAAGGTGCCGGCGTGGTGGGGGGGAGCCGCATATTGGCTGTAACGAAAGGGTTTTTCGTACGATGATTACGAACGAAAGGCTATCGTAGTGTCTGATGTGTCGTTGATCCGTTTGTTTGAAGTATTGTTGATTAAATGAAGTCTTTCGCATGAAAATAAATTGTTTTATTTAAAAAGGAATATTTACGAATGGTGCTGTTCAAGTAGATACTGCAAATCAAAACTTTGGTGTTGTTTTCTTTTCCGTTTCATGATTTAATGCTCGTATGTTGTGTTGTGTGGTTCGTTTTTTGGTAAAGACAGACCATGATTATGTTTTCCTCCAATGGCTTGATACTCTACATGCGTGCAAACATGAACAGTATTGCTTGTGTGTGACTTGTTCATTGATTCTTCCGTAGGATGCTCAACGTTGCTAGTATTGTTTTTGGTAAGTTTAACTATTCTATTGTTTTTCTGGTTACAATTTGGTTTCATGGGAATACAACGGATGAACTTAAATGTGTTTGGACAGATCTTTGTTTCGTGTCTTTGTTCGAGAATGTTCGAGAATGTTCTGCATGTCTGTGTTGCATAATGTAGTGTTCAGTTTGTTACTACCGTTACGTCTCACCGGTATGACGGCAATGAGTTGAAAAAGTAAAGATTTGTTGGTAAATCAACAGTTGTAGATACAAGCAAACGATTCGTTTTCCTTTCTTATTAAAAATTAATATTATATGACGTAAAGAATACGTTATATGTAGTGTAGGAAAGAAAATGGTCGTAAAATAGTTCATGTTGAAAATTAACTAACTATTGAGTATTTCGTACTATTATGTTAAAAGAAATTGCTTCTTTTAGTGCTGCACGTCCATCTTTCCCGATTGTGTATCATCCAAACGAAATTTCTTGGTTGCACCCTCTATTTGTTCTTCTTCTTGTTGCACAACCGCGTATCCTTTGTCTGGTTTGGTATCTTCGTCCGGTTCGTTCCGCTTGCCAATAGGATTGAAGAATGAAGATGCACCCATGATTAATCTCTGTAAATCGTCTGGATCGTCGTCCTCTTGCTGTTCCTCGATCGTCCTGTGCCACATCGAGAAATGTCGAATGGGCTGTTCATTACAGAGCATCTGCACATCGTTGGGAAGAACAATCTGTTTACAGTATCTTTTCAGATCGGAGCTCAAACCAAGTTTCGGTACTTCTGCAATGATGCGTGCCTTCACGGGAAACGAATACATATCTCTCATGAAGGAATTGGGCTCCACTCTTTTGAAACTCGGACATCGTCTCTTCTTCTCGTTTTTGTCGCTGTCCAAATCTTTGAACTGAAGTAAGATCTCATGTTCTTTACCCAACAACTGCCATAGATAACGGACACCCAAAATCGCATTATCATTCCACAGCTCCAAGATCGTTACTTCTCCTTCAAAGTCAAAGAGGTTAATTTGTGCCACTTTTAATTCCGTAGAGCTCTTTGGCTTTTTCACGACCTTAATGCATTCTTCTGGCGGTAAATTGCTCAGCGCATAATCTCTTTTCAAACAGTACAACTCGTTGATGAAACTTCCAACTTCTACCCTGTTCATGGAATGATGGACTGCTTCGCAATGAAACTGAGGATGGTTGTGAAATGGATTGAATTTCACACAAAGTGGACAAGAACACACACTGATTCCTTGCGTTAGATTTCGCGTCGTGTTATTACGTTTAGATTATAGATTGGTTGAATATTTGTGCCGCACAGCTGTATTTTGTTCTGTGTCGATCACATCGAAGTGACGCATTCCGGATGTGTGCATCACTTCGTTTCCAGTTGAAGTTGGGACGCCAATTGCGTAATATTATTTACTGAACATGAAATGATCCCGGTCCGGTGCATAAAATGCGTTGTTTCAATACACTACACTAACAGTGCTTTTAATCAATTAACAATTACCAACTTATCAACAATGTTTCATAGAAGATTATATGTATTTTCTTGTGCAGTTGTTGATATGTATTGCGATGTAGCTAACGCAAGATTGATTCATACATAGTAAATGTTATTCGATACGAATCTTTGGTGAAATCGTATACCATCCACACAAACAACGAACAATGTCTCATGGTGTTTCGTATATGTAGTTTATTTGCCGTATAGGAGCTTGTTGAGCAGGATACGGTTGGGATTGTTTGCATCTTGCCGTTGTTTGCGAATCCTTTCGATCGTGTTTTTAATCTCACGTAAACGTTCATGTGGTAAGCCGTGGAAGGTTGCGTACCGAATATTGTGCATACTTGCCAACTCCAATCCTTCTCTCATATCTTCATCAACCGTATTATACATTGGTGTTTCTTTGGTTGCTTGTTGGAACGTTTCGATGGATGGTGTTTTCTTCAAGAACTCGACAATACTCGCCTCGTCTCCCGTTGCATTGAGCTTCTTTAGGTATTTGGATTCCGGACCACCAAATACATCTCGAACAGATAGAAGTATGCTACGTCGTTTCCAGGTTGAATCGTCTCCACCGTGAGTAATATGGTGCGCTTTGGCAATCGCATAACCATTCATTGTTCTACCCATTTTTCACTCAAAAGTACACGCACTGATTCTTTGCTAATTCAGGCCGTTTAGTCGAATAAATGGATTCAATGCGAGAGAATTGGTGATGAAGGAACCGCTTAAAGTATGTTCCAAAGAACCAAATTTCGACATCGTTGTGGAAAAAAGAAAGTGGCGGATTCCGGATGGTTGGTTCACTTTCTTAATATTACTTACTGAACGTAAAAAATCCCGGTAAGTAGGTAAAATGCATTGCTTTAATATTCAAGCCTTACTTTAATTCATTACAAGAAAGTAAAATGAACTACGAACTATGCTGTGCAGCCAATCGTGCGTATTCCTTATGTATCTGTAAATATGTACTTCGACCATACTGGAAATGACTCATTTGTAACGGCGCTAGTAGCCACAAATCTTCCAGTTTACGCGGCCTGGAACACGCTACATACATTAGGCCTTGTGCGTTGTATGAACTACACGGTTGTAACGTAACTCCATGTGCTGCGGTGAGTCCCTGTACAGAATGTATTGTGCACGCATGTGCTGCTACCAATGGCAACTGCAAACGATTTACTTTCCTACAAATACCACTCTCCGTTGCGACAATAGGAACTACATTCGGTAATTCGCTGATGCAGCTGTACTTGACGTCTTCATCTAATTGTACAAGTACAATAGGTATGGGTCGGTTCCTTACAGTTGCATACGGCTTTTGTACATAACTTGGAGGACATTTTTCCGTAAATAGGAACCGTACCACCGTACCGAGTGCACCGTTGTACATTCCTGTGATATATATATTGCATATAAATCAAATTGTAAGTTGATATGTTCACATATTGAAATAATAAGTATGTTGTTTAGCTTACCGATCGTTGAGGCGACGTTTTCTGTAATCTTTACTCGTGATCCAATTGCTAATCGTAGTAACACTGGTGCCTTCGATACTGTTTTTGAGTAATACTTTTCTCTTTCTTTCTGAGTCATGTGATCATTAGGACAATTGTTCCGTGAATGTTTTGCTAAAATATCCATGCAAAACGCTCCTCTTAGTCGAAGTTTTTGATACATGAACTCGTTTATTGCTTCGACTTCTTTGTGCGTACTGGCTAACCACACTGCTTTCTCATTGCACTTGTTGCAAGCATCTTCATAGTTCAAGCAAATTTGTGTGTTCAGTGCGGTAAGATAACGCTGATCCGGTTTGCCAATGCGTGCACCGTCTAAAAATAGTTCCAGTTTCGACTTTGCATTCTTGGATTGTTTCTCAAAGCGTGTACTCGCAGTAAAATTGTGATACAATTTGATGCTGCACCATATCTTTCGTCCTGCAGCCGCGCACGTATTGAAATTGCTCGTAGCATAGATTGGAGTTGCCATGATACAGCCCAACTGGTACAAATCCCCACATAGGACTGTCGTTATTCCAGCAAATGGCTTGTTGTTTACTCGTGCACGTTCTTTTGGATCCGCAATAGCAGTACACATTGCTTCGCATATACGTCTGGATATCTCATGCAAAGCTTCCAATCCGATCATGCTTACTTCGTCGATGATGATCAACTTTACACCTCGAATACGGTTGTAAATTTCTTCTGCTTTCTCTTGGCTGAGAAAACAATTCTGACTTTTACTACTAATATCGAATCCTTTGCCAAGTAAACTCTGCCACGTGAAACCCCCAATATGATGTGCAGAACCGCCAGTTGGGCCCATGATAATGACACTTCCATACAGGCCGCGTTGTTTTCCAAAGTACAATCGTACTTTCTCAATCAGACACTTGATGTACTCGGACTTACCGACTCCAGCACCGCCAGTAATGAATTGAATGATAGTTTTATCCAGACTGTCACGTATACCAACAATATACTCCCAAATTGCTTTTAACGCTCCACTTTGATCCAAGGTCATGCGTTTTTCGCGAACGGCCAGTTCTTCCTCTCTTCGTTTTTCGTCGTTCATGGGAACTTTTGTACGTACCGTCGCATGGTTATTATTGTCGAGTACAGCATCGGCACTACTGCTACTACTACTCATACTGCTACTGGTATGATCCTCGCCACTAGCATTCTTCAACTCAAAATGATTGGTCGAATTCTCTGCCATGTACTTATTTAAATACGTAGCAACTTGACTGTTCGCGAATTCTTTGAAGTAGGTGTTTTGTCTTTGCGTCAATATATGAACGTCCGTAGCACCCGCTGGTGTATCAATATCGAGTGTACTCATTGCAATAGTCTCGTTGTTACTCACGTCCATTTGCACAAATCCTGAAGCTTCGTCATCGGTGGTTTCGTTGTCAGAGTTATCACCATCACTCTGTTCCATAGAAACATTCGCTAATACTGCATCGTCATTTTCTATACCAGTATTAGCGTTGTGATTGATATCTCCAATATCATTCAGTATTTCATCACTCTTCTTGAATGTCTCTATTTGTGTAAGGACATACGACGGTAATTTGCGCGCTGCTTTCAGGTTCGCGAATGCACCCACCGCTGTCGTTTCACCACGAAAAAGGTTAACTTCACCTTCTTTTGGCCACGGTACATACAATAATAACATGGCATGCGCCGACTCTTCATTCTCTTCGTTGGTTCGAATATACGGTGCCATACGTAATACAGCTGGACGTGGATGCTTTTTAAATCGATACACTCCTACATCGAACATAGCATATCCTGGCGATTCAATCTTCTCCACGTCACCTACATTGTATAACAATGATGTATGCAAGTTTATTACTTTAAAATACTATCAATACATACTTCATACATCGAATAGTAAGATTATTTTTTATGTGCTGATACATACTTTATGCATAAAAAATAATCTTACCGTTTTCATCAAGCGTTAGCAGTTGCGGCTTAATTTCTGCAGCTGGACTACCATCCTTACGGGTACGTTTCGGCTTGGATATCGCATAGTTCGATATTATAATGTGTAAGGACACATTGCACTCTCCATAAGTTGCATACTGGTATTGGCATAACATATGGTAGGCCAAACGACGTCCGACATGGGATTTTGCAGACGTAGAAACGGTAGAATCTTTTGGATTTAGTTCTTCCAGTTGCTTCATGTCCGTTATCAGATTCTTTGTCAATTGCGATGTAGATGCAGGGCTAATCGTGAAGACAGAACGGCTCAGTAAAACGTATGGCAACCCAAGCAAAGTGTACGTACATTGCACAGTGCCAACTTGCTGACTGCTAGCAATCGCTACTCCGGCTGCATTCAATTGTTGTCTTCGTGTAGCATCGCCATTGTCACTTTGTTCCACAGCATAGGCTAACTTCTTTGTAAAAATGTTAACCATCATCTTTTCATCCGGTTCTTCGTTCTTGCTAATGTACCCGCAAGTATACTCGACAGCACCATTCGTATTGGAAATATACTGAATATCCATATTGCCTTGGTTAGCAAATACAGGTAGTGGATGTAGTGGTAGCGGATTCACCCAACCATTGTTTCGTGGTGCGTTAATCTTGGTTTGTTTCCGTTTTCTGCTATCATATAAAGTGTAGATAGAACAGGTAGTAGGACTACTTCGATCCAACGGTACAGGGTAGTGAAAACGACATTGCTTGTGGTCACCATCAGTGCTGTATTTGTACTTCCAACAGGTATCCATACAGATGTGCATTTGATTCATACACTGATACTGGTAATACAGCCATTTTGTAGTAGGACTCACAAATTCGTTATCATCGTCCAATCGAAAATCGGTCGTTAGTGAATACGTTAATCGACGCACATCGTTTGCATAGTCCTCTGTAGCATTATCTGGAGGTTTTTCAGGTCGCCATAGGTAGTCATCTCCTTCTGTATCTACTGTTCCTTGTAAACAGGACGTAACTGTATTTTTCACCAAGTCACGGACTAACGCTCTATCCGATTCTTTGTGTGAGGTCAGATCGTTTGGACTTACTCCGTCGTTTCGTACTGCGACGAGTGAATGTACATGTGGAGTTCCACGCATCTGAAACTACAATAGTATAACACAACAAATATTGCAATAGTTTAAAACAACGTTTGAAAGTCGTTAGAAGAGTTGAAACGAAGGCATTGAATTAAAAAATGAACGGTTTGAAATACATTAGTAAAAAATAACTTACCTCGACACGACGCATATGATCGACTATATGTCCAACAGGATTATCACTACCATACATTACGTATTTCCAAAAGGCATCCTGTTTCTCATGAAAAACACGTGCTACTAATGCTGGATGTGCTCGCAGAATACGTGCGCGCGTTTTCTTATCGTAGCCACACACTATATCTTCTCGATCTGCGTATTCATACAGATCCGCCCCACACGGTGCAACAATTTCATATACTCTGGACTCATACAAGTCAGCGTATGCGCACGTAACAAACCACCGGAAACATCCATTCGTTGTTATTGTTGGAGCCGTAGTCATAGCAAGCATGTTCTTCCGTGCATACTTCATATACATCGGTGTACCCGGCGCATGCGAAGCGTATGGAACCAGTCTCTGTAGTAAACTATTTACTTTACTGAGCACTTCTGTATCATTTACTACTGTTCCTATGTCCACCCCATGGTCACCTTTGGCCTTTACACGATCATATAGTTTGTCAATGTGTAAAGGTTCGTCTTCGGTACTACTTGCCAAACACTCCATCAACGTACCAACTACAGCTTTACTTGTTAATAGCTCATTAACATCTGCAGTATCGCTGCGAGTCGCTGCGTACGCCATATTTCCAACCCGTCGCTTTATATCGTACGTATATGCAGCGAATATATGACTTGCACAGCTTTGAAATCGACGCCCATCTTTACCACCTCCGCGACGCAACACATGGCGATGGTACTCACTCAATTTGCGTATACTGAACATTGTGTCACTAGGTCCACCTCTACCATACGGATATAGATTTGGAAAACACTTCTCCCAATAGTAATACGGCGAACTATACACGTTGACGTAGCTATTGTTTGTAGACGATCGTTGCATACTGGATTCATTGTTGAATCGTCTCTTCTCTTTACAATCGCCAACCAGATTTCGTAGACTCTCCAATTGAGAGACAATTTCGTTGTCTTCTACCAGCAGTACATCCGACACTACTAAAAAAACAAAAAAAAACAGATAATAAAACAAAACAAGTGTACTACTATACAAATCATAATTACCTTCTATGTCATTTTCCTCTACAGCAGTCGCAGAAGATGCATCACCACTGCTAGCATCATTGGAATTACTCACAGCTTCGCTTTCAATAATTTGCTGTTCCGTCTCGTCGAGCAATAAACTCTCTGGTTCCAGTTCGCAGTCCTCTTCCAAAGTAGACCATTCCGTAGGATACTCAATCGTAATATCCTTGTACAAATGATTATGTACTTTCAACCAATCCAACGCTCTTCTAACCATACCCGGTCGATATCTCAGTTCTTTTGTACACACATCATTTGTATACTTCAAAATCGCAAAGGTATTAACCGACGGTATCTGAGGCAACACCGATGCTACCTGCGTCACATCATTCACAATACTGTACATGTTTGCCCGTCCGTGGAAATATTTGTACGATACACCTTTGCAGTTTATCTTCAGTCTCGTGATAGGATTGTAAATACTCACCATAGAGAGTTCAACGGTGCGTAAATCTCGCAATTCAAATGGAACAATGCCCGGGTACAATCCTCGTAAGTATGCAGTCTTCGGCACATTCAAAGGAAGTCCAGAATGCATCTTGACAATATCTGCTTCCTCTTCTCCGTCACTCTCATCTCCCTCCTCTTCTTCGTCACCATCCTCATCTTCTACGTATACACTTTCATCGAAAAGTCCGCTTTTCTCCTTTCCATCAGCGTACTTTCCTTTTCGTAGTTCTTTCAAACACGTCTTGCACACATGCTTTGCACACTTTAGCAACCCATTCGCGTGAAATTCATTCCGTATGCAATCAATGTACTCATCGCACACCACACTATCGTCAGAACCATGCACGACCCGGGCAAACAGCACTGGCAAGTCACTTCTCGCAACAATACCAGCCACTATATCATCCAGCACCTTCAAATCGTTCTCTCCCTCGTCGCTGCCACACACACCGCAAATCCACATACGTGTTTTACCGTTGAAATGCTCGAGGTACTTCGCAGCATCGCCGTTCACATTTGGCGTCCTGTCCTGTGTATCCGACGAACGAGCTTTACGTAAATCCGCACTTCTTTTAATCACACTTTCTTCTCTTTTCCTTTTTCTATCGGGCGCCATGTTGGCAACTTGATCCGCTTTTCGTTTCTTCTGTAAACGATCACTGCTCATATTTTGCACACGATCGCCCATCTTCTTCGTGACAGATGCTACACTCAATCGTTTACCCAGATCTCTAATTGAAATCTTTCCTTCTCCATATGATAGAATATTACCTCTGGTTTGCATTGTTCCCCAATCACTGTGACACTTTCCTAAAACTGGACAATTGATGCATTCTCAACGACCAAGTTGGTTACACTTCATTCACTTCACTTTTTTGCATCCGGAAAAATGTACGTACTTTCCGAGAGTGTGGCCAAACTCAAAATCTGCCTTAACATTGACCTGCAGCAGCGTGTAACAACTGTATACCATGGAATAAAATCACGACAAGTTCTGATTTTTTTATCGATACAATGTAAAAAAAACAAAAGATACGTAGAAATGCATTAACATTCAGCGTTTGAATGAAACAACGACCACCACCCTTGTCCAACCGTAATATACAACTCGATATACCCACGTAAAGGATACTGATTCTTCATATTATGTACCATTATAAATACACGTTTATCGTAAGTGACAAACCGCGCAAAAGAAATAGTACGACTAGCAACCGACGAATTCAATAGACTACCGAATCCATCTCCCCATTTTAACACCTTGTTACCTAAAATTTTCAAATCACCCACCTCAACTGTTCGTAGTTGCTCATCTCTTGAACAACCTTTCGTTGTTCGTATTATCTGTCCTGAATATTCCGTCAAACATTCACCATGATTCAAGATACATCCTTGTTTCAGAAACACACCTCTTCCAGCGTTTTCCAACAATGAGTTATTTACTTCCAACTTGCAGTTTCGATGTCCGTACACACCAAAACCATTGGACAACATCTTCTTTATTTCCACAACGTCATAGACATCCGCTTCACCACCCCACACATACGTTCGTTCAACAAAATGCCGTTCACAACTACGCCCATCACTGATTGAATCTGCGACGCCGAACAGTGCCATACTTCCCAAGCATATATCGTCAGCCACGTAGCCTCTTCTCTCAGGTTTACTAGTCCTGACTTCGACATCATCTACAGCCTTCCTCTTCCTAACAACTTTATCTCCTGTCAAATCTATTACTGTGCGAGAACAAAGTGGAGTAGTTCCTTCCTCTACCATTTCACCCCTTTCTTCATTCCTTGCCTTATTCGTACTTTCCATCTTTGAAACTCCCACATTTCCAATCTTAAAGATCGCAGATCCGTTCCGAACAGCTTCTTCTTCTCTTCCATTACTTTTCTCATCAACACAGTCCATCGGAAAGTCCGGAGTGTAGCCATTCGTCGTTTGCTCCGTCACAGATTGACTCCGCACTTCTTCCAGCAATTCTTCCTGCTTTCTTCCTTTCCTTTTCTCATCAACACAGTCTATCGGAAAGTCCGGAGTGCAACCATTCGTCGTTTGATCCGTGGCAGATTGACTCCGCACTTCTTCCAGCAATTCTTCCTGCTTTCCTCCATTCCTCCTTCTCACACCATCCAAAATATCCATCGGAACACTTTTCAACCAACGCTCCAATGCGTTCATATCATACCAGTTTAATGCCACTGTTATCAGCTCCCTCGACTCGACCACGTTCGAATTCAACACTTCACTTCCAAACACTTCTACTTTCTTCAACTTGAACGAACCGAATCGGAACGGACCGGAACGATAAGATACGTTTTCTAGAAGACTGGCGTAGTTCGAACGTAAAACCGACCGAAAGTTCTACTTTT
>LNAP01017296.1_pt1 | contig 10922 bp, 8 predicted proteins | sample 602601 | NCBI WGS metagenome assembly LNAP01 (sample SAMN02440304, study PRJNA202911) | soil metagenome | biome: Subtropical and temperate rainforests or woodlands; isolation source: soil samples (1 kg each in a 20% v/v slurry with milli Q water) were... ...
CATCGAGCGAGTTTTGGTTATGGGTTCTTGATAAAGACGCGGCTGTCTGGGCTGTTCGCAGCAATCGGCCGGTTGCTGTTGAAAAGCTGCCCTTCAATCGACCACGTGACCAAAGTCCGCATTGGGTCGTCATGAGTCCTTCGCTGTAACATGACGTAGGCTTAGCGTGCTATTTTTTCCGTTTTCTGTGTTCTCCCCTTCCTGACCAAGCAGAAGCGTAGCTTGGCGGCGTTCCACCGCGAAGTTGTGCGGGCGTGCAAGCTGCAAAAGCTGCGGGTGCCGGCGCGCAACACGGTGGCACTGCGGATCGCCGGCCTCGATCCGCGCGAGGTCACTCACCGCCGGGAAGGACAAGATGCCGCCCGCGACCTGCAAGGTGTTGGTGGTGTTCCGCCACCCGTCTCCGCGCCGCTGGAGCAGGTGCAGATCGACCACACAGTCATCGACCTGATCGTGGTGGACGAGCGCGACCGGCAACCGATTGGCCGTCCGTACCTGACCCTCGCCATCGACGTATTCACCCGCTGCGTGGTTGGCATGGTCGTTACGCTGGAAGCCCCGTCCGCCGTCTCGGTCGGCTTGTGCTTGGTGCATGCCGCCTGCGACAAGCGCCCTTGGTTGGAAGGGTTGAACGTAGAGATGGATTGGCCGATGAGCGGCAAGCCCAGACTGCTCTACTTGGACAACGCGGCTGAGTTCAAGAGCGAGGCGCTGCGCCGTGGCTGCGAGCAGCATGGCATCCGGTTGGACTATCGCCCGCTCGGGCAGCCGCACTACGGCGGTATCGTGGAACGGATCATCGGCACGGCGATGCAGATGATCCACGACGAATTGCCGGGGACGACCTTCTCCAATCCTGACCAGCGCGGGGAATACGCCTCCGAGAAGATGGCCGCCCTGACACTGCGCGAGCTGGAGCGCTGGCTCACATTGGCGGTCGGCACCTATCACGGCTCTGTGCACAACGGCCTGCTCCAACCGCCGGCCGCGCGCTGGGCCGAAGCTATCACGCGGACCGGCGTGCCAACCGTCATCACTCGCGCTACGGCTTTTCTGGTCGATTTTCTGCCCATCATCCGCCGCACGCTGACCCGCACCGGCTTCGTCATCGACCACATCCACTACTACGCCGATGCGCTCAAGCCGTGGATAGCTCGGCGGGACCGCTTGCCTGCGTTCCTGATCCGGCGCGACCCGCGCGACATCAGCCGCATATGGGTGCTGGAACCAGAGGGGCAGCACTACCTGGAAATTCCCTACCGTACCTTGTCGCACCCGGCTGTCACCCTCTGGGAACAACGACAGGCGCTGGCGAAATTGCGGCAGCAAGGGCGCGAACAGGTGGATGAGTCGGCGTTGTTCCGCATGATCGGCCAGATGCGCGAAATCATTACCACCGCGCAGAAGGCTACGCGCAAGGCGCGGCGCGACGCGGATCGACGCCAGCATCTCAAGGCAACGGCACCGCCTGTCAAAACCACGCCACCACCGGGCGCTGACATGGATGGGCAGCAGGCAGACAACCAGTTGCCGGCCAAACCGTTCGACCAGATTGAGGAGTGGTAGCCGTGGAAGAATATCCCATCATCGACTTGTCCCACCTGCTGCCGGCGGCCCAGGGCTTGGCCCGTCTCCCGGCGGACGAACGCATCCATCGCCTTCGCGCCGACCGCTGGATCGGCTATCCGCGAGCAGTCGAGGCGCTGAACCGGCTGGAAACCCTGTATGCGTGGCCAAACAAGCAACGCATGCCCAACCTGCTGCTGGTAGGCCCGACCAACAACGGCAAGTCGATGATCGTCGAGAAGTTCCGGCGCACGCATCCGGCCAGAGCCGACGCCGACCAGGAGCACATTCCGGTACTGGTCGTGCAGATGCCATCCGAACCGTCGGTAATCCGCTTCTACGTCGCGCTGCTCGCGGCGATGGGTGCGCCATTGCGACCGCGCCCACGGCTGCCAGAAATGGAACAACTGGCGCTGGCACTGCTGCGCAAGGTCGGCGTGCGCATGCTGGTGATCGACGAGTTGCACAACGTCTTGGCCGGTAACAGCGTCAATCGCCGGGAATTCCTCAATCTCCTGCGCTTCCTCGGCAATGAACTGCGCATCCCACTGGTCGGGGTCGGCACGCGCGACGCCTACCTGGCCATCCGCTCCGATGACCAGTTGGAAAATCGCTTCGAGCCGATGATGCTGCCGGTATGGGAGGCCAATCACGATTGCTGCTCACTGCTGGCCAGTTTCGCCGCTTCGCTTCCACTGCGGCGACCCTCGTCGATTGCCACGCTGGACATGGCCCGCTACCTGCTCACACGCAGCGAGGGCACCATAGGCGAACTGGCGCACTTGCTGATGGCGGCGGCCATCGTCGCCGTGGAGAGCGGAGAGGAAGCGATCAACCACCGCACGCTCAGCATGGCCGACTACACCGGCCCCAGCGAGCGGCGGCGGCAATTCGAGCGGGAACTGATGTGAAGCCAGCGCCACGCTGGCCACTGCATCCGGCCCCCAGAGAAGGCGAAGCCTTGTCTTCGTGGCTCAACCGCGTGGCCCTTTGCTATCACATGGAGGTGTCCGAGCTGCTGGAGCACGATCTTGGTCACGCTCAGGTTGATGACCTGGATACCGCGCCACCACTGGCGCTGTTGGCGATGCTCTCCCAGCGGAGCGGCATCGAGCCGGACCGGCTGCGTTGCATGAGTTTCGCCGGCTGGGTGCCTTGGCTACTGGACAGCCTTGATGATCAGATTCCAGACGCATTGGAAACCTATGCGTTCCAGCTCTCGGTGCTGCTGCCGAAACTCCGCCGTAGGACGCGATCCATCACGAGCTGGCGTGCCTGGCTGCCCAGCCAGCCGATACATCGCGCCTGTCCGCTCTGTCTGAACGACCCGGCAAACCACGCCGTACTGCTTGCATGGAAGCTGCCCCTGATGCTGAGCTGCCCGCTGCATGGCTGCTGGCTGGAATCCTATTGGGGCGTGCCTGGGCGGTTTCTCGGCTGGGAGAACGCCGACACTGCGTCGCGCACCGCCAGCGACGCGATTGCAGTGATGGACCGGCGTACCTGGCAGGCACTGACGACCGGCCATGTGGAACTGCCGCGCCGACGCATCCACGCTGGTTTGTGGTTTCGACTGCTACGCACGCTGCTCGATGAGCTGAACACCCCGCTTTCGGCGTGCGGAACCTACGCGGGGTATCTTCGCCAAGTCTGGCAAGGCTGCGGGCATCCGCTGCGTGCTGGGCAAAGTCTGTGGCGACCGTATGAAACCCTGAACCCGGCAATACGGTTGCAGATGCTGGAGGCGGCGGCAACGGCAATCAGCTTGATCGAGGTGAGGGATATCAGCCCGCCAGGCGAGCATGCAAAGCTGTTCTGGTCCGAGCCCCAAACCGGGTTCACCAGTGGTCTGCCGGCGAAAGCGCCGAAGCCCGAACCCGTCAATCACTGGCAACGGGCGGTCCAAGCTATCAGTGAGGCGATCATTGAAGCGCGGCACGACCCCGAGACGGCCGATGGCTTCCTATGGTCGGCGCGATCCCGCTTCCCTGGAACAGTTGCGCACCACCTTTGCAAAGGAAGGCATCCCCCCGGAATTTTTGTCACATTACGAGCCTAATGGGCCCTTTGCATGTCTTAGACAGAATGACGGGTTAAGTGACAACTTTTGACGGTTAGAACTTTCCGGCGCATACTGTCACATAATCGAACGTATATGTGACAGGTATGACATGCTAATCGGCTACATGCGGGTATCGAAGGCGGATGGCTCCCAGGCCACTGACTTGCAGCGCGACGCGCTGATCGCCGCCGATGTCGACCCGGCGCATCTTTACGAAGACCAGGCATCCGGCAAGCGCGAGGATCGTCCCGGCTTGGCGAGCTGTTTGAAGGCGTTGCGTTCAGGGGATACCTTGGTCGTATGGAAGCTCGACCGGCTCGGGCGCGACCTTCGGCACCTGATCAACACCGTGCACGATCTGACTGGGCGTGGCGTCGGTCTCAAGGTGCTGAGCGGCCACGGTGCGGCCATCGACACGACGACCGCTGCTGGCAAACTGGTCTTCGGCATCTTCGCCGCACTGGCCGAATTCGAGCGCGAGCTGATCGCAGAGCGCACAGTAGCGGGCTTGGCCTCGGCGCGGGCGCGCGGTAGGAAAGGTGGTCGGCCTTTCAAGATGACCGCCGCCAAGCTGCGCCTGGCGATGGCGGCAATGGGGCAGACTGAAACTAAGGTCGGCGACCTGTGCCAAGAGCTCGGCATCACGCGACAGACCTTGTACCGGCATATTTCTCCCAAGGGGGAATTGCGCGCAGATGGAATACGACTGCTGTCCAAGATGTAAAAGAAAAACTGGCCTCTACATGGTCAGCACGGATTCGAGGATGACGGCGCTCATCGCGGCATCAATTCACCTATTCACGCCGTCAAATCAGCTTTTTTGTACTGCCATTTGACGCGATGACCGCGAATTGATCGTAAAAACCACCACAATGATGAATAACACAGCGAATTGCGCTGAGAGTGTTTGCCACGACGGATAGATGCCCAGCAGATCAATGCGTGGGATCGATATTGGGCTGGTATGCAATAACCCTGCTTCTTGCAGACCTGCGATGCCCTTGCCTGCCAAGACCACGGCAAGTATGGCCACCAGCAGTGAGCTGGCAGCGAAGAACTGGCCAATCGGCAGGCGCGCACTGGTGCGCAGCAGCACGACTGCCAGCAGGGCCAGGATTCCCATGCCAGTGCCCAAGCCCGCCAGCAGGGGCCAGCCATTTCCTTCTGTCCAGAGCGCTGCGTAGAACAGCACCGTCTCGAACACCTCACGGTAGACGGCGACGAAGGCCAGCGAAAACAAGAACCATGCCGTGCGCTTGTTGAGCGCCGAAGACAGCTTTTCCTTGAGGTAGACCTGCCAACGACCGGCAACGCTCTTCTGGTGCATCCACATGCCCACACCCAGCAAGACCACGGCGGCAAAGAGTGACGAAAAGCCTTCCGTTAGCTCCCGGCTTGCCCCACTGACGCCGACCAAGTAAGTTGCCACTGCCCATGTAATGCCGCCTGCGGCCAGCGCGGATGCCCAGCCTGCATGCACGTAGATCAATACGTCTTTCCGTTCGGCTTTCTTGAGAAACGCCAGCATGGCAACGACCACCAGCAGGGCTTCCAATCCTTCACGTAGCAAGATGGTTAACGCACCGATGAAGGCCGCCACGGCATCGTCGTCGGAGGGGGCAAGCACCTTGTCCGCTTCATCCAGCAAGCCGCGCAAATGCAGCTCCGCTGTCTGCACATCGGCAGGCGAACCATTGGCTATCAATGCCCGGTAGGACACCATCGCGGCTTCGATCTTCTCGAACAGCGGCCGATTGCGAGTGGCCAACGCCGGTTCGACCGGCTCGAAGCCATCGAGGTAAGCAGACAAGGCTAGCTTGGTCGCACCTGCACGGTCGTCAGCCAGCAATGCCGTCACGCTCTCACTGAGTTTGGCTTTGGCAATCGCGGTGCCCTTCGGACTGCTGATATTCAGCGCGCTCGGATTGGCGCGCAAATAGGCCGTCAGGGCTCTGGCGGAAGGCTCATCCAGCCTGTCCGCCAAGACATGCTCAGATGTTTGCGTCAGCACATCCAGACTGGCGAGCGTCTGGCGAACCTGCGCGTTGGCTTGCCAGAGCTTGGCTCCTTCGTCCTTGTCGCTTTGCGTATAAGGTAGCGTGCCAACAAAGAACGCCAATGCCCATCGGTCTTCATCCGACAACGCGCCAAAGCCCTGCATAGCGGTGCCCTGGACACCGTTGCTGATAATTTGGTGTAGCGCGAATAAGCTGCGCTCGCGCGCCCGCATGTGATCGGCCAGCGCGGTCGGCTTGGGGTTGAGGGATGCCGCTAGGGGGCCATCACCGCGCCCTTGCTGACCGTGACAGGCCGCACACTGGGCCTGAAACAACTGCCCTCCCTTCGCTAAGACCGGCATGGCAGTCGGTGCGACTGGAAACGGGTACGCCTTTTGCACCGCACTGGACAGCGCGTGCGCCAGTTTTGCTACGCTGGCCGGATCGGCTTTGGCAGCTACCGCAGCACGCAAAGCGGTCGCTTGTTGCAACAAGCGACCCTTGTCGGTCTGGTCAGGTAATTCTCCCAGTTGACGTTCGGCTGTCGCTGAAAATTCCTGCATTTCAGCGTACAGCACCGTTGGCGACCGCGCCGCCGTAATCGACGGCGACGTAGTCCAGAAGCTGCCAAATCTGTTTGGCTTTGAGTTCGGTGGTGTCGGCTGCGTAGCTTGGCCCGCCAATCAACGCGCAAGTCGCCAACAGCAAAGTCATCAGCCAGCGATAGGTTGCTCGGCAAGTCATGGAAACTCTCGGATTATATCATTGTGAATGATTATAATTCCCATTTGCGCCGGTGTCCACCGCCTTGCCTTGGGTTAGCATCTGCATGATGAGCAAAGCAGCACCCGATGTGATCGCCACATCTGCGAGGTTGAAGGCGGGCCAGTGCACAAGCTGCCAATGGAAGTCGAGGAAATCGACAACCGATCCACGCAGCACACGATCCGCGACATTGCCGAGCGCACCACCAAGGATCAGGCTGTAGCCCATCGCTTCGAGACGTGGCCGTTGCTGGCACAGCATGCGCCCCAGCCAAGCAGAAACAGCCAGACCCAGCGTGATGAAAAAGTAACGTTGCCAGCCACCAGCGTTCGCCAAAAAGCTGAATGCCGCACCCGGATTCAGGACATGAACGAGGTTGAAAAACGGGGTGATTTCGACTTGCTCACCGTAGGCAAACGTGCGGATGATGGCGAACTTCGTGAGCTGATCGGTCATGACAGCACTGGCGGCCACGGTGAACCAGACCCAAGCCGATGTGCGGCGGGCCGATTGCCACACAGGGGCGGCCAACGGCAGCAACCACCCGGCGAGTGCCGTGCAGCTCCATCCCAGCGTCCACCCCGCCAACACATCGGCCGGAAAGTGCATTCCGGCCGCGATGCGCGACCAGCCGACCAATGTGGCGTACAGCATTAAACTGAGACGACCACGGCGGCCCATCAAAGGCCAGAGCGCGCCGACCACCATCGCGGCATAGGTGGCATGCCCGCTGGGCAGGCTGTAGTGAAGCTCTTTGTCCCCGATGACGCGCGCCAGGTCGCCAAGGACGGCAGGCGGGCGTGGAAAGTCGAACCATAGCTTCAAGGCGGTGGCGACCAATAACGCCAGCAAGAAGGCCGCGCTAAAACCAATAAGGCGATGCCGAACGGCCGTACCACGCGCCGGGTTTGTAGCCGATTTCGACCACCACCACAGACCCAACAGCATCAGCGGCGCTGTCCAGTAACTTCCCACGAGGCCAAAGAACCATGCCAGTGGTTTCAGCGTGGCGGGCGTGCCTGTGTTGATGGCTTGAAACAACGCGATGTTCAGGCCACCCCAGTCATAGAGAAAGAGTTTCCAGCTCATCGGCGCAACAACCTCAAGCCGTTGCCGACAACAAGCAAGCTGGCACCCATATCGGCGAACACAGCCATCCACATGGTCGCGTGACCCGTGAAGGTGAGCACCAAAAATACCGCCTTGATGCCAAGGGCCAGCACAATGTTTTGCATCAGCACCTGTGCTGTCGCACGCGACAGGCGCACGAAGGTCGGAATCTTGCGCAGGTCATCGTCCATCAGGGCCACGTCGGCGGTTTCAATAGCGGTATCTGTGCCCGCCGCTCCCATTGCAAAGCCAATGTCCGCACGCGCCAAGGCCGGTGCGTCGTTGATGCCATCACCGACCATGCCAACCTTGCCGTTTCTGGACAATTGCTCCACTTCGCGCAGTTTGTCGTCGGGCAGTTGGTTGCCTTGCGCGCGGTCAATGCCGGCTTGTGCGGCGATGGCCTGTGCCGTGTGGGGGTTATCGCCGGTCAACATCACGGTGTTGATGCCCAGAGCATGCAGCTCGGCGATGGCTCTCTTGCTGCTGTCCTTGATGGTGTCCGCAACGGCGAATAAGCCATGTACCCCTTTTGCGCCCACCAGCATCACGACGGTCTTGCCTGCGGTTTCCAGCGCTGCGATGCGCTGCTCCAGCTCTGGTGTGCACTGCCCCAGCTCTTCCAGCATCCGGTGGTTGCCCAGATGGTAGGTCTCCCCGTCGATTTGGCCTTGCACACCTCGACCGGGCAGCGCGCTGAACTCGGCCACGTCGAGCAAGGCAACCCCATCCCGCTGCGCAGCCTGCGCCACCGCTTTGGATACCGGATGGTCTGAGCGGGCCGCCAGACTGGCAGCGATGCTGCGGCTATCCGAGGCGAGTGCATGACCCCATGCGACAAAATCGGTCTGAGCAGGCTTGCCGTGCGTGATTGTGCCGGTCTTGTCCAGAGCCAGCCAGCGCAGCTTGCGGCCTTCTTCCAGATAGACACCGCCCTTAACGAGAATGCCGTGGCGGGCAGCGGCGGCCAAGCCGCTGACGATGCTGACCGGCGTGGAGATCACCAAGGCGCATGGGCAGGCAACCACCAGCAGAACCAGTGCACGGTAAATCCAGTCCATCCATGCCGCGCCCATGAAAAGCGGGGGCAGCAGTGCGACGGCGATGGCTAGGGCGAACACGAGAGGCGTGTACCAACGGGCGAACTGATCGACAAAACGCTGGGTCGGCGCACGGCTACCTTGTGCAGCCTCTACCGCGTGAATGATGCGGGCCAAAGTGGAGTTGCTGGCCAAGGAGGAAACGCGGTACTCGAAGGAACCGGATTCGTTGATCGTGCCCGCAAACACCGGATCGCCGGGGGACTTCTCGACCGGGAGGCTTTCGCCCGTGATCGGGGCTTGGTTGACCGTGGAGCGTCCGTCTAGCACCTCGCCATCGAGCGCGATGCGCTCACCCGGTCTGACCCGGACTCGGCTGCCAATGGCGATTTGCTTGGCGCTTGCCTCTCGCCAGGTGCCGTCAGGCTGTTGCACCGTGGCCTGCTCCGGGGTCAGGTCGAGCAGTCCACGGATGGCGTTGCGGGCGCGATCCAATGACTTGGCCTCGATCACCTCGGCCAGCGCGAAGAGCACCATCACCATCGCAGCTTCGGGCCAGTGGCCGATGAACATGGCACCTGTGACAGCAATGGACATCAGGGCGTTCATGTTGAGGTTACGGTTCTTGAGCGCGATCCAGCCCTTCTTGTAGGTGGACAGGCCTCCCGTCAAGACCGCTACAAGCGCCAGAATGACGACCGACCAATGATTGCCGTTGTGGAACCAGTAGACCGCTTCGGCCGCTGATGCGGCGATGAGGGAAATACCGAGTGGCCACCAGTTGGTCTGCGTTGTCACAGGGGACGCCGATGGCGACGCGGCCATGGCCTTGTCCTCGACCTGCGCCTCGAATCCGAGCGCTTGTAGTGCCACAAGCACATCCGGCAGAACCCCGTCAGCATGGCGTACCGACAACGTGCGCTGCATCAGGTTGAAATCGAGACCGGTAACCCCGGCCACGGTGCCGAGCTTGTTGCGGATCAATGCTTCCTCTGTCGGACAATCCATCTTGGCAATGGACAGCTTGGTTGTCTGCCCAGCCGACGCCTCATCCATGCGCACAGCTTGCATGCCGATGGCCTTCAGTGCCTGTTCAACGGGAGACAGCGAAGGCAATTCGTGCTGCACGGTCAAGGTACGCTGCATCAGGTTGAACTCAAGACCAACCACACCCGCCAGCCCAACCAGCTTGCCTCGGATCAGCGCCTCTTCCGTGGGGCAATCCATGTTCTCGATGCGGTACACCGCTTGAGCCGATCCGGTTGTCGGCGGGGCTTGTGTCGTGGGTTGCATGATCGGCCCAGCCGAGCAGCCACACGCCTTTGAAGCGCATTCACTCATGGATAACTCCTTCAAATCTTCTGTACAACCTCCATTAAAAACTCTATAGTTACTATAGAGTCAAGTGATAAATGGAGATTGAGGCATGGAAATCAGAATTGGCGATCTAGCCAAGCGCTCTGGGTGCGAGGTCGTGACCATCCGCTACTACGAAAAGGAAGGGCTGCTGCCAAAGCCAGCGCGAAGCGGTGGCAACTTTCGGTTGTACAGCGATGTGCACATCGAGCGTTTGCAGTTCATTCGTCATTGCCGTTCGCTTGACATGACGCTGAGCGAAATCAGGATACTGCTGGGCCTACGAGATAACCCTGCTCAGGACTGCGGCGACGTCAATACACTACTGGATGCCCATATTCGTCAGACCGAAGATCGCGTCGAAGCGCTGTTGCAATTGAAGCGGCACTTGCTCTCGCTGCGTGAAAAATGCTCGGGCGCTCGACGAATAGAGGCATGTGGCATCTTGCAAGGTTTATCAGATTGCAATCATCCGGGATGCAACGCATAGCATGAGTTGTTTCGCACGCCGACATTGGCCTGCGATTTTGGATTCGTGAGCGGCCTGCCTAATTGGCATCGGAGAAGGTCGTGCGGCTGACTTCTGATATTCCGTGCAGTCGTCTTCTGAAAATGACAGGAGATGCCCTAAATGCCTTGCAAATGACATTGCACAAACCTGTTGCGAAACATAAAATCAACGCAATACGTTTTTGCAACGAATGGAGGCTCTATGAGCAATAGAAGTGATGACAGTTGGGTTGGTGTCGTAATCCTCGTCCTGGCGGGGTTGTGCGCCTATGGCGTCTGGCAGTTCTCGAACACGTTTGGCCTCGACATGGCCACGGGTTTCAGCGTGATCGGTCGGCTGGTGGTCTTTGCAGTCTTGGCCGGCGCTGCGCTCTACAGTAGCAATAGCTACTCCTGGGACATGTTCAGGTTGGGGAACACATGGCCGCTACTGCTTGGCGTCTTCTGGGTCTGCTGGTGGCCAGCTCTCGACTTTTGGGCAGCAAAGGAAATTCCGTCCTTCATGAATCCAGAGTC
>LNAP01005755.1_pt1 | contig 10921 bp, 11 predicted proteins | sample 602601 | NCBI WGS metagenome assembly LNAP01 (sample SAMN02440304, study PRJNA202911) | soil metagenome | biome: Subtropical and temperate rainforests or woodlands; isolation source: soil samples (1 kg each in a 20% v/v slurry with milli Q water) were... ...
ACGCTTCGACATCCAACCCTCCCAACATCACGGTCGGGAGTCATTGGAATCACAGAACTGCCTTGCGCCGCTAGTCCTATTGAGTACAGACCCTAGGGCAACTGTCAGACTTAGGCTCGCGGTTAAGCCTATCCCTTTAAGAAAGGGACTCAAGGCGTTCACGACCAGCACAACCATAACGGTTAGCCAGGCAACGACCCCTACCAATATTTTAGTTGGGTACAATTTGAACATATAGTGAACATTTTAATTCAATTTAGGGAGTGAATCAACCAAGATGCCCACCTCGCATCCGGTCGATGCAACCTGACGGAGTGTAACGATGGGATTCTTGGCAAGCGCACATGGGCTCTTCATTGGATTAAGGGAAGCGAAAAGCTATCATGAAGCGTTACAGGTGCCCCCAGTAAAGAAAGCCAAGCTTTTGGAAGCACGACGTGCAATTCGCCAACGAATTCGCGAAAGCGCCAATCGTATCCGCTCAGAAGATAGATTTTGGGATTTGGCCTCTACAGTTCACCGGACTTATCGACTGCGACCAGACGTGGCGCCAAAATTCTTCACACAGGGATCAGTTGCCTATGACCTTTTGATCGATCCGGCATACAAGCCACCCCAGCAACTCGACCTCGACGATGGCATGTACGTCGGCGTCGATTATTTGGAGAATGGCCAGCCTGTTCTCGTAGCGAAGGCTCTCTTTCGATTGGTTGAGGAAGCCATAGCTCCGCTTTGCGAAGAGCGGGGTTGGACATTGGATAAGACCAAAGAAACCTGCGTCCGGGTATTACTGGACGACGAAAGTCACATCGATATTCCTATCTATTCCGCGCCACGTGATCGACTGATCGCGATGGATGCTGAAGCCCTGCAGGCGAGGGCCGATTCGGTTCTTAAGAAGGCGGGGCACGAATATGCTCGCCTTCCGTCCGACAAGATAATGCTGGCCCATCGTAGGGGAGCTTGGGATCAGTCGGACCCTTTGGCCCTGGGTGACTGGGTCGATGCGTGCGTCAAGCGATATGGTGAGCTATTTCGGCGCTCATGCCGATACTTCAAGGGCTGGCGCGATTATCGGTGGCAGACCGGTTGCCTAACATCAATTATCATCATGGCTGCCATTGTCGAAACTTTAGAAGACATGAACGGCACCCACCGAGATCTCGATGACGATCAATTAGTTTACGAAATTGCACGTCGTCTCCCGCAAATATTTGAGAAGGATATCTGCAACCCTACCTTTCCCGGCAGCACAAAAATACTCAACGAATGGTCATCGGAAGAGAGGCGTGAGATCGTCAGGGCTGCACAAGTTCTTGCTGAACACATGCATGATGCGCTGAAAGGTACTGGCGTCGCGGAATTGGTTGTCGAAGCACTGCAAGAAGCTTTCGGCGAAAGAATTCCGTATCGTCCCGACCAAGTTAAAATAGCCCCCACCATCGCAGCGACGGTAACTGCCGAGGTGGCAGCAACGGTTCCTATCCCAAAAGTGACTTCATCTACCTCGGGATAGAACGTCTTGGGCGACCCGATCTGGATTGTTGATGCTACATTGAAGGCGAAAGGATTTTTGCTTTCACACCCGCCGTCGACTTATCGTGGCTCAATACACGCACACGGAAATCGGGCAGCAGTTGAAATTGAAATTCCTGATCTGACGTTTGTTGAAATGCCAAAGGTGCGGCTTATCGATAGAGCCCGCCTCCCCGTAAAAGATCTGGCCCACATAAATTCCGACAACACTATCTGTTACGTTGGAGAAGGCGGTCTGCCATTAGACCTTTACGATCCTGGTGGGTCGGTCCTCCGTGTTTTGCGGGAAGCGGAGGTTGCGCTAGAGCGCTCATTCGGCGGCCAGGCTGCGAATGAGTACGAAGGCGAGCTGGCTTCCTATTGGAACGGACAGTCTAAGGTTTATGTTGCGTTACCGCCCGACGAAGCAAACAAAATCTACCGGGCGGAGCTTTTAAGAATTGGAACGAACGACAACCCAATCTTGGTGATAGTACCCACTGGTCGATGGAAGCACCTACCAGTTCGCTCTAGAAGTCCGGTCACGATTCTTTGTTTTACAACCAAGCTTCGGTCTGACGGCGCGTTCAAATCTGAGAATCTTGCGGGCATACTCGATTGGTTGGGATCACAGGCCCCGGTTCGAGAAGCTATTATTGCGTCCGCCAGGGCTTCTGAACCCATTTTTGTTATTTCCCCCAATGCACTTATTGGATGGACACCCGTACTGTCCGCGAGCCTGAAGATGTTTCAGAAGGCTAGCGGCGTGCGCAAGCAGTTCCTCGAAAAGCAGATTGCAAAGTCTTTGAACAGTATCGGCCTTGAACGCATGACTGGGATTCGATCCGACCTACAGAATGTGGTTCAGCGCAATCTTCTGGAGAAGCCCTCACTCGCTGGAAAGAAAATCTGCCTCGTCGGTGCTGGGACTATCGGAGGAAATCTTGGGAGATTGCTTGTTCAGTCTGGGGCCGGCTGCGGAGAAGATTTCGTAATTTATGACAATGACGTATTTCGTCCAGGAAACCTCGGCCGACATGTTCTGGGCTTTGCCGACCTCGATCGGCCGAAGGCCGAAGCAATGGCCGATTTCCTTCGCGGATTTCATCCCGATCTTCGTGTAAGATCATCCCGCCGTAATGCGCTGGAGGAATGGGATGCTTTGGAACGGTCTGACTTAATCATTGATGCAACAGGGGACTACAATGTAGCGGCAGCCCTGAATCATCTGCGTATGATATCCCACAAGGATGGAAACGAATTAGCGATCTTGCACGCTTGGGTTTTTGGTAATGGAATAGCAGCCCAGACATTTCTAAATCTTAAGGATGGTTACGGCTGTTACCGTTGCTTGAGACCAACCTTTGACGGGCCTTGGCGATTCGCTCCCGTGAGGGACGTGAAGAAGCTCGTAGATTTGGCCCCAGCACTTTGCGGTGAAGCAGGCTACATTCCCTTCGCAGCTGACGCGCCAGTGGCTGCGGCTAGTCTAGCGCTTCGCACAGCGCTCGACTGGGCTGCCAAGCAACCTGGACAGCGCTTGCGAACGATCACGTTAGACTATGAGGACGGAAGGGATGTAAAATGGACTTCGCCATCGCGTAGCAAGGGATGCCCTGCCTGTGGTTCGTGAACTACAATCTCCTCCTGCAACGGTTTTGCTAACGACCGGACTAGTTGAGGCAGTCAATGCGGATGTGAAGCGGTACGGATACGGCAAGGAGCGGGGTGGCATTCTATTAGGATTTCGCCGAGGACCGCACCTTCACATTAATGAAGCGACTTTTCCGATGCGATGGGACAGCGGGACGATGTTCGGCTTTCGACGCTCTTCAATCGGCCATAGAGAGATTGCGCTACGACGATGGCGTCAATCAAATCATACAATAGACTGGGTAGGGGAGTGGCATTCGCATCCGGAAAAGATTCCGTCACCATCATCCATAGATGTTCACAGCTGGAAAACAATCACTCGGGATCGAGCCGCGCCGATGGCTTTTCTAATCATCGGATGGGAATGTGGTTGGCTTGGATTGTGTATTCCCAATCGCAACACTCCCATTAGATACAGCGAGGTCGAGCGATCACAGGCTGGTTTTGCTTTCCACCCAGCTTGATAGCACGCGATGTTTGATCTTAAGCAGCCTGCCGGCGATAAACGCCACACCAACGGACGCCGCCTCTGCCCGACGGGCAAATCACCAAAAGTCTGTCCATCCCCCCTCGCAAAAATATTCCGTTTCGCGCTTACCCCAAATCACCCGTATATCCATCGGCGTCCCGTTCCTCAGAGGGGCGACACGCGATCGTCACGGCCGCGGAGCGGGATGCGGTGGACGCTGGAGCGTCGGGCGCGTAGTTGGGGTTGCAGGGCGGGTTCTTCGGGACTCGTGAACTTCCCGACAAAACGCTGACGAGCGATGCTTTCGCGGACGGCGAAGTCGTGTGGTTCTGGCGCACGTTGCTTGCGTCAAGGGGAGAGCCGGTCATCCAAATCCGGATGCCGGACTTGTCGACCCGACGGTGACAAAAACGAATTCGTCACCGGGAAGAGCACGAAGGAAACCGTTAAAACCATTGCGCAGGGAATGCCGGGTGTTTTCCGGTGAACCCGTGGTGACTACCCCGTGTGCCACACTACCAATGCACACGGGACTGCGGGCGCATCGGGCGCCCGGCATTCCCCGCGCCCTCTGATTTCAAAGGGCGGGACGTTTATGGAAAAACTCGCGCGAATCCAGCGGCGAGATCGCGAAACTGTATCTGCGCAAGACGCGGCTGCTTGAACAGTGAAGTCGTGGAAGTTCATCGCGCAGGCGCGCGTGCATTCGACTGTCGTCGTCCGATCCCGATGATGGCCATTAACCCTCTTCCCGCCGGCTGGTCTGGAACTTAAGCGTGCTCAATCAATCGTTTGCGGGCATCGATTAGGCTTGTAGTGGCCGGCAATAGCGCCATAGTCGACGTAACGTCGATACCCGCCTCCCCATGTTGAATTCCCTGGAATTCACCTCATTCACGGCAGGTAAACAGCCATGGTGAAATTCATGCCCGATCCCCTGAGCCGCGAGGAATTCGAGATCCTGGAGCAGATCGGCAACCTGCCGGTGAGAATCGAGGCCGCCAATCGAAGCGAGAAACGCCTGGTCCTGATGGGATTTGCCGAGGAAGTTCGCGGACACCTTGCCTTGACGGATGATGGCATGATGCGAATTGCGATGGGCAAATAAGGGACTGAGAGCTGACCAATCGGTTCAGCCCATTGCCTCATCCGACTCCGCCTTTTGGCAAGATCGCCTGCTCTCCGCTGATCGCGCGGTCGAGGGCGTCGATCAGGGTCTGTATTTCGAGGAATTTGCCGCGCGCCCGCTCGGCCTTGTCGCGATCGAACGGCGCGGCCAGCACCTTGGCATGCGCATCGCGGTCTTCGATCATGCGGTCACGGGCTTTTATCAGCGTATCAAGTCGCTCGCTCATTTCGGTTCCTTCGTTTTATTCCTGGCCGCATCTCAGTCGAAGGCCGAAGGAAGCTGGCCATTGCGGAAGATGACGGTCGGCTCGTCGTCATAGTCTCCCATTTCGGGATCTCCGGTGGACGAGAAAGCGACCACGCCAAGTTTGCTCAACGCCAGCCGCTCCGCGGTTCGAAGCGCGCCGGTGGCCGATTTGCAGGCGATCGGCGTATCGGCTTTCAGGTTTCCGCCCTTGCCGGCGTTGAACGACTGAACGAAATAGCTGGTTTCGCGGGTCATGGATCTCCTGACGTCAGGGACGGCCGGGTCGCGCGAGGCGTCGCGCTGCGCTTTGCTGCGGGGGCGCCATCAGCCCTGCATCGTGCTCAGCAGGGTCGAAATCTTGACGGTCGCAAAATTGGAGAATGTGTCGGAGATGGCATAGGGCAGAATGATCTGGTCGTTGTGCCGCATCGCCCCGCAGGTGTAGACGACGTTGGGAACGTAGCCCTCGCGCTCGGACGGCTCGGGCCGCAACAATGGCTCGCGCGAGCGGGCTAGCACCTTGAGGGGATCGTTCTTGTCGAGCAGCGCCGCGCCGATCGAATATTTGCGGACCGGGCCGACGCCGTGGGTCAGCAACAGCCAGCCTTCGTCGAGTTCGATCGGCGATCCGCAATTGCCGATCTGCACGAACTCCCAGGGAAACTCAGGCTTCAGGATCGCCTGGCCGCCGTCCCATCGGTACAGATCGTCCGAATAGATCAGGTACAGGTTCTCGTTATCCTGCCGGGCGATCATGGCGTACTTGCCGTCGATCCGGCGCGGAAACAGCGCCATGCCCTTGTTGTTTGCGGCCGAACCATGCAGGGGCGACAGCCGGAACGAGGTGAAGTCGCTGGTCTCGAGCAGTTCGGACCGGATCGCGCGTCCGCTGTAGGCGGTATAGGTAGCGTAATAGGTGCTCCGAGCGCCGTCCTCGAATTTGACGAAACGCGCGTCTTCGATGCCGTTCGACTGGGATTCGGTCACGGGAAAGATCACGCGCTCGCTGATGTCTTCGTCCGGCTTGAAGATGAGCTCGACGCCATCGCCGCCGGGCCCGGACGTCCGGCATCCGATGCGGGGACTCGAGGCAAGCCGGGCCGTCGGATCGACGGCCAGGTTTCCGTCGGAAGCGATGGTGCCGGTGCGGAACGTCAATGACGACACGTGCCCCTCGCCCACCGCGCGGAGACTGAGAACGAAGCGGAGGCCGCCTTTCGGTGCGCCCGATTGATCGGGATGCGGCACGATGCTGGGGTTGAACAGGGCCGAGGCTTCGAACGAATACTCGTTGAGAAAATAGGCGCCGATCAACTGGCGCTGGATTTGGGAGAAGGTGCCGTGAGCCGCTAAGGCCTCCTCCATTTCGTCGGCGCGGGATTCAAACGTCGCCAGCAGGTTGCGATGCCGGCCCTGGAAATTCTCCAGCACATCCGCGAGCTGACTGCCCGCGGTCTCCGGATCGAGGGCGAGAACCCGGTCGACGATGTGGTTGGCGCGGGTCTTGTCGGTGGGATTGAGATCGCGCGGTTCGGTCGCCGGCTTGAACGGGCGCACGATCACCCGCGCGGGGTCGGGACGCAGATAGAGCGCCTGCCGGTTAAGGAACGTGGTTTGCAACAAGATGCCCTCGGCTCGCTGGAGTGGGAAATGAATCAGGCGACCACGGCGCGAAGCGCCGCGGGATTTGGCTGGCCGACATTGACGCGCGCGAGCTGGCGAATATCGGCAAGACCGAGAAGGTAGGACAAGACAGATTCGCCGCCGCGGTTTTCGTTGGCACGGTCGGGATGCAGCCCATCGCGGCAACTGCCGGTATGCAGATCGACCAGCGGCACGGACAGGTCGTTGCTGCCGAGAAACCAGGCGAACACGTTGGTGGCGATCGCCTTCCATTCGGCATCGCCATCCGCCCGCCACGCCGTGAGACAGGCCGCGATCGTAGCGGTAGCTTCCACGGGTTGCTGATCGAAGGCGCGCGGATGCTGCCGCTGCTCGCCGAAGCCGGTGGTGCCGACGGGGCGGAAATGACCCGCCGATGTCGTTTGTTGCGTCATCAGCCAGCGCAGCGATCTCAATCCGGCTTCGACATAGGCGGGCGTTTGCGTCGCCATGCCCGTCAGCATCAGGGCCTGCGGCAGGCGCGCGTTGTCGTAGGCAAGCCCTTCCTCGAACCAGGTCCAGTCCGGTGTATCGACCGCGCTAAGGCTCGCCATCAGCCTGTCGACCAGGCGATGCCGGATTTCCTGGGCGCGGAGATCATCCGGCAATATGGCGCAATAGGAGTTCAAACCGAGCAGCGTGAAGGCCCAGGCGCGCGGCGAGCGAAAGCTTTCGGCGGTCGACAAGGCTTCGGCGAACAACGCGGCGGCCCATCGGCGTCGCGACGGACTTGCATCCCGGCGCGCACATTCGCCGAGCGCCCACAAGGTGCGCCCGTGGCTGTCCTCGGAACCCTTGTCTTCCAGCCAGGCGCGATTGAAGCCCATGAAGTTGCGAAATCGTCTGGTGTCGGGATTCCACGCATGCTGCACGAAAGCGGCAAAGCGGGCCGTCAGGACTTCCGACAAACGTTGTTCGCCCGGATTGTTGAGGGCGCAGGCCAACAGCAGCGCACGCGCATTGTCGTCGACACAATAGCCGTGCGAGCGGTCGGGCACCGAATGCACCGCGTGCTGGAACAGCCCGGTGTCGTCGCACATCGCCAGGAAATGACCCAATTGCATCTCCGGCGCGGGGGCGCTTTGGGATTCCAGCGAGGTTTTGTCGGACCGCGCAATGACCTTGAGCCAGTGGCCCTGCCGCGCGCTGGCAAAGGCGGCCATGTAACGTTCGGCGGTGCGCTCCCATGTCATCGACCGGCTGGCGGCGTAGGCGCGCTCGCGCATCGCATCCCGGCGAGGGTCATTGGTCAGCAGATCCGCGATCTTGCCGGCGATCGCCGCCGGCTCGCCAAAAGGAACCAGAACGCCGCGCCCATCGGCCAGCAGTTCGCGCGCGTGCCAATAGGGCGTCGAGACCACCGCCTTGCCCAGCCCGAAGCTGTAGGCGAGCGTACCCGACGTCATCTGCGCCTCGTTGAGATAGGGCGTGACATAGACATCGCACATCGAAATGAATTCGAGCAGCGTGGCCTGATCGACGAACTGGTCGAGGAACACCACGTGGTCCTCGACGCCGAGTTCGCGAACGCGCGCCATGAGGCTCTCGCGATAGGCCTCGCCCTGGTCCCGAACCAGATTGGGGTGGGTCGCGCCGAGCACGACATAGACCGCATCCGGACGCCGTTTCAATATCGCCGGCATGGCGTCGATCATGACCTCGACGCCTTTGTTGGGCGACAGCAGGCCGAATGTCAGGACGACCGACCGACCGCTGAATCCGAGCTTGGCCTTGGCCGCGGCCGGCGCGGCAAACGCAACGTCGGGAATGCCGTGGGGAATGACCTCGATCTTGTCATCCGGCACGTGATAGACGCTACGCAGCAATTCACGGCCCTTGTTGGCCATCACGACGACCTTCGAGGACGCCTCGACGATGCGCTCCATCACCGTGCGCTGGATCGCAGTCGGTTTGGCCAACACGGTGTGCAGCGTCGTCACCACGGGTACGGTGAGGCGCGACAACAGCGCCAGGATGTGGGCGCCGGCTTCGCCGCCGAAAATTCCGAACTCGTGCTGCAGACAGACGGTGTCGAACCGTCCGGCGTTCAGGAAGTCTGCGGCGCGCGCATACTCTTCGATGTTGTCATCCGCGATCTGCAACACGACCGAGGCGGGATAGTCATAGGCCTGGCCGTGGTCGGTCATCGCCACGATGCCGGTATCGAGCTCCGGGCGGGACGTTGCGATCGCTTGCTGCAGGTCCGTGGTGAAGGTGGCAATGCCGCAACGGCGGGGAAGCGAATTGCCGATGAAGGCGAGACGGCGGATCGGCGTCATGTCCGCGCCCCGACAATTTCTTTTGGCTTTGGCGAGCGGACGCTTGGCATGCCTGAAGACTCGGTCATTTGCTCTCCAAAATCCTGCAACAGGGAACTAACGGGATGAGGTCCGGGATAGGCGATCAGACAAGCGATGCCGTCGGGCCCGGCCTTGATGGCGGCGCGTTCGGCTTCGGCAAACACCGCATCGCCGACCGAGGCCTCGATCAGGCCGATCCGCGCGTGTCCTTCGATCACGATGATCCAGGTTTCCTGATCGGCCTGAAGCGCCCAATTCGAATCGGCAGCAAGGTCGATCCGTTCGAGCACAAAATGCGGACTGGCGATGAGAACCGTTCGGGCTGCGGTGAGATGTTGTGGACCAGATTGAACCTGAACCGGCCCCGCATCGGAAACGGCGACAGCGCTGTCTTCGTGAAGCTCCCGCCGCCGGCCATAATCGAACAGGCGGAATGTCGCGTCGCTGCGCTGCTGAATCTCGGCGAGCACGATGCCGGCGCCGATGGCGTGGATGGTGCCGGCCGGAATGAAGATGATGTCGCCTTTTACGACGGGACGCCATTGCGTCAAATTGGCAATCGAGCCGTCCTTGATCGACGCGCGCAACTCCTGCGGTGTGAGGTGCCGTTTCAACCCAACGGCAATCCGCGCGTCCGGCGCAGCCGAAAGGATGTACCACGCCTCGGTCTTGCCGTTCGTCAGGCCGATCGAGTGCGCGAAGGCATCATCGGGATGAACCTGGATCGACAATGGCTCGCTGGTGAACAGCAGCTTGAGCAGCAAGGCCGGGATTGGTGCACGCTTGTCGGCGCGCTGAAACCACAATTCTCCGATGGCGTCACCGGAGCCGTCACATCTGCTCCAGGGATGGAGATCGGCGACCCCCCAAGGCTTGCGCACGACCTGCACGGCCGCATGTTCGATGGCCATAGGTTGTCCTGACCGGTGACGCGCATATCCAAGCGTATGCCGTCGGTCGATACCGTCAATGAAGGCTTGGCGTGGCTAAAGCGTCGCGTTTCGGGTGACGCGCTGTTGCGGCGAACCGATTACGCTACGGATCAGATGGCTACTGTGGCACCCGATAGCAACCTTTGCGCGGTCCTAAAGGCCTTTGCCGTTTACACTTGCTCGAAAGACGCAAAATTACTCGATAATGGCGCGAATGGCGCGGCGCGGTCATTGAATGGCAATGGCCAGAAGCTAACTTCTATCTCTCGTTGTGTATTGGGTGGAGAGATGTGTGCAAAATTGCTCAAGCGAAGCCATGTCAATCCACCCGCTGTCACCGAAAACTTCAATCGTGTCTGCGCCAAGCCATCTGGTCTATTCAAATATAAGTTGTATTTCGCGGAACCCTTTTTCGCTAGGGCCGTTGTGAACTGATCCCCGAGCGCGGCCGAGTCGGCCTAACACGCCACAGTCAGCCGCCCGTTGAAATTTCGACACCCGTGTGGAGGATACAATGAACAAGATAGCAATCTCTTTCGCAGTGGGTGCAAGTGCGCTCTTCGCGACCGCCGCCACTGCTGCACCGCTCATTGCCAATCCATCGGCAGCCCCGGACAGCAACATTCAGAACGTCCGCATGGTATGCAACGAAGACGGCCGTTGCTGGCGTCGAGGCGGCGACCGACGCGTAATTGTTCGCGACTCGTACGGTTACGCGCCTCGTGAGCGGTACATTGAGCGCCGTGGCTATCAGGAACGTGGCGGTATCGGCATCCGCGCTCCCGGCGTCAGCGTGGGCATCGGCACCGGCCGCTACTGAGGAAAACGGTCGCGAAGGCGGCGGAGGAGGTCCGCGGCAGCAGATCACCTTATAACGCTGCGTCTGAACCAAATGCCGAGGTGACACAATGAACATGTCTAGACGATCGATTCCAAGAAAGTTGTCATATGGGTGGGATTCATCGGTCGTTTCGAGCTCCTATATAGCGGTGGAGGGGCTTTGTGACGAAGGATT
>LNAP01007064.1_pt1 | contig 10919 bp, 9 predicted proteins | sample 602601 | NCBI WGS metagenome assembly LNAP01 (sample SAMN02440304, study PRJNA202911) | soil metagenome | biome: Subtropical and temperate rainforests or woodlands; isolation source: soil samples (1 kg each in a 20% v/v slurry with milli Q water) were... ...
CCCGTGCCGTGGGGCCAGGTGAGTGCAGCGGCCGGCCGTGCGGCAGCCGACTGCGTGGTGTGGGCTGCGCGTGCCGCCCTGCAGGGCCGCATTGCCGCCCTGGTGACCGCGCCGCTGCACAAGGAGGCGCTGTCTGCCGCCGGGGTGGCCTTTCCCGGTCACACCGAACTGCTGCAGGCCGAGGCGGCGGCCCATCAGGGCGTGCCGCTGTCTGCCATGCCGGTGCGCATGATGCTGGCCAGTGACGAACTGCGCACGGTGCTGGTCAGCATCCACCTTTCGCTGCGCGACGCCATTGCCGCAGTGACGCGGGACAACGTGTTGCAGACGCTGCAGATCACCCACGCCGCGCTGCTGCGAAGCCTGGGGCGCGTGCCCCGCATGGCGGTGGCAGGCCTCAATCCGCACGCCGGCGAAGGGGGCTTGTTCGGGCGCGAGGAAATCGACAGCATCGCGCCCGCCGTCGCCGATGCGCGTGCGCTGGGCATGGATGTGCATGGCCCGTTGGCGCCCGACACGGTGTTCATGCGCGCGCGCCACACGCCGCAGCATGCCGGAGAGTTCGATGTGGTGCTGGCCATGTACCACGATCAGGGCTTGATCCCCGTGAAATACCTGGGGGTGGACAAGGGGGTGAACGTGACGTTGGGCCTGCCGCTGGTGCGCACCAGTCCAGATCACGGCACCGCTTTCGACATTGCCGGCCAGGGCATTGCCGATGCTGCAAGCCTGGTGGAAGCGGTGCGGGTTGCACGCCAGATGGTCCAATAAAAACAAACGCCCTCAGCAGGTGCCGAGGGCGCTGGCAAGGGTGGCGCGGCAAGGGTGCCGCGTGTCTATGAAAACGCGTTTTAGCGCTTGAGGCTGTCGCGGATTTCGCGCAACAGAACGATGTCTTCGGCGGGTGCCGCAGGGGCTTCCGGCGCTGCGGGCGCTTCGCGCTTGAGGCGGTTGATCTGTTTGACCATGATGAAGATGATGAACGCAAGAATCAGGAAATTCACCGCCACGGTGATGAAGTTGCCGTAAGCGAATACCGGGACGCCGGCCTTCTTGATGGCATCCAGCGTCTGCGCCGTGCCTGCCGGCACCTCGCCCAGCGCGATGAACATGTTGGAAAAATCGAGCTTGCCAAACACCATGCCCACCAAGGGCAGGATCAGGTCGGAAACCACCGAATCGACAATCTTGCCGAAAGCGCCACCGATGATCACACCGACGGCCAGGTCGATCACGTTGCCCTTGATCGCAAACTCGCGGAACTCTTGCATCATGCCCATGGTTATTTCTCGATTAATTGCGGATGCGCAAGTATTGCTCAGTTTACAGGCCTGTCAACGCGGGCCTGCGCATTGAATTACCCATTTTCACTCCGCTACAATTCGAGGTTGACCCCAATCTAGCGATGTTCATCGAGGATCCCCATGAGTGACACTCCAATCGACTCCAGCAAGCGGACGTGGATCATCACGTCTGCCTGCGCTGGGGCAGCTGCCGTACCTTTCGTGAGTTCTTTCCAGCCCTCCGAGCGAGCCAAGGCCGCAGGTGCCGCCGTCGAGGTGGACATCTCCGCCCTCAAGCCCGGAGAAAAAATGACCGTGGAGTGGCGCGGCAAACCGGTGTGGATCCTGAAGCGCACACCCGAGCAGCTGGAATCCCTGGCGCAAACCGAGCCCCAGGTGGCCGATCCAAAATCTGATCGCAAGGCCTACCCTATTCCTGAGTACGCCAAGAATCAGCACCGCTCGATCAAGCCCGAAGTGTTTGTCGGCGTGGGCATATGCACCCACCTGGGTTGCTCGCCAGGTGACAGGTTCCAGACCGGTCCTCAGCCGTCACTGCCCGATGACTGGCATGGTGGCTTTCTGTGTGCTTGCCATGGCTCCACGTTTGACGTGGCCGGTCGGGTGTTCAAGAACAAGCCCGCACCTGACAACCTCGAGGTGCCGCCGCACATGTATCTCTCCGATACACGTCTGATCATCGGCGAAGACAAGAAGGCCTGAAGGAGCACTACATGGCCCACGAATTCAAAGAAATCTCCCCCAACGCTTCGGCCGGTGCCAAGGTCACCAACTGGTTCGAAAACCGTTTTCCAACGGCGTTCGATGCCTACCGCGTGCACATGTCGGAGTACTACGCTCCGAAGAACTTCAACTTCTGGTACGTCTTTGGCTCGCTGGCACTGGTAGTGCTGGTGATCCAGATCGTCACCGGGATCTTCCTGGTGATGCACTACAAGCCAGATGCGGCGCTGGCGTTTGCATCGGTCGAGTACATCATGCGTGATGTGCCCTGGGGCTGGCTGATCCGCTACATGCACTCTACGGGGGCCTCGGCGTTCTTCATCGTCGTCTACCTGCACATGTTCCGTGGCCTGATCTATGGCAGCTACCGCAAACCGCGTGAACTGGTCTGGATCTTTGGCTGCGCGATTTTCCTGGCGCTCATGGCTGAAGCCTTCATGGGTTACCTGCTGCCCTGGGGTCAGATGTCGTACTGGGGTGCGCAGGTGATCGTCAACCTGTTTGCCGCCATTCCTTTCGTCGGTCCTGACCTGGCACTGCTGATTCGTGGCGACTACGTGGTCGGCGATGCGACGCTCAACCGCTTCTTCAGCTTCCACGTGATTGCTGTGCCGCTGGTGCTGCTGGGCCTGGTGGTCGCCCACTTGCTGGCCTTGCACGATGTGGGGTCCAACAACCCCGACGGTGTGGAAATCAAGGCGCCCAACGCGCCCAAGGATGCCAAGGGCAAACCGCTCGACGGCGTGCCGTTCCATCCCTACTACACGGTGCATGACATCTTCGCGCTGAGCATGTTCCTCATGGCTTTCACGGCAGTGGTGTTTTTTGCACCCGAGTTCGGAGGCTATTTCCTGGAGTACAACAATTTCATCCCGGCAGATCCGTTGGTGACGCCGCTGCACATTGCACCTGTCTGGTACTTCACGCCGTTCTACTCCATGCTGCGTGCCATCACCAGCGAGATGATGTACGCGCTGATCGCCTGCGTGCTGGCGGGCGCTTTCCTCGGCGTGGTCAAGGCCCGGCTGCCTGGGTTCCTCAAGGGTGGCATTGCGATTGCAGCCGTGATTGCGGTTCTGCTCATGCTGGCGATCGATGCCAAGTTCTGGGGCGTGGTGGTGATGGGGGGAGCCGTGATCATCCTGTTCTTCCTGCCATGGTTGGACGCCTGTGAGGTGAAATCCATCCGCTATCGTCCCAACTGGCACAAGTATCTGTATGCCGTCTTCGTGATCAACTTCCTGATTCTGGGTTACCTGGGCGTGCAGCCACCATCGCCCGTGGGTGAGCGCGTTTCGCAGGTGGGCACGTTGTTCTATTTCGGTTTCTTCCTGCTGATGCCCTGGTGGAGCCGTATCGGTGCAACCAAGCCAGTGCCTGACCGTGTCAACTTCACCGCGCATTGAGCCCTGGAGATAACAACAATGAAGAAACTCATCCTCACGCTGGTTGCTGCACTGGGCTTGGCAGCCGGTGCTGCGCATGCCGCCGGTGGCAGCACCATTGCCTGGGACAAGGCCCCCAACAAGACCAACGACCTGGCTTCGCTGCAAAACGGCGCCAAGGTTTTTGTGAACTATTGCCTGAGCTGCCACTCGGCCGCGTTCATGCGGTTCAACCGCCTGCGCGACATTGGTCTGACCGATCAGCAGATCAAAGACAACCTTCTGTTCACCACGGAGAAGGTGGGTGAAACCATGAAGGCATCCATCGATCCCAGGCAGGCCAAGGAATGGTTCGGTGCCAACCCACCTGACTTGACGGTCATCGCACGCTCGCGTGCGGGCCACGGTGGCACGGGGGCGGACTACCTTTACACGTTCCTGCGCACGTTCTATCGTGATGAAGCCAAGGCTACCGGCTGGAACAATTTGCTATTCCAGAATGTGGGCATGCCCCATGTGCTCTGGGAGTTGCAAGGCGACCGCCGTCCGGTGTTCGAGGCGCATGAAAGCCATGGACAAACGACCCAGGTTTTCAAGGGCTGGGAGCAAGTCACCCCTGGTACCATGACGCCCCTGCAGTATGACCAGACCATTGGCGACCTTGTGAACTACCTGCAGTGGATGGGCGAGCCTGCACAAAACACCCGCGTGCGGGTGGGTGTGTGGGTACTGATTTTCCTGGGTCTCTTCACGGTCATCGCCTGGAGGCTGAACGCAGCCTTCTGGAAAGACGTCAAGTAAACCTTGGATCCGCTGACCGCGCGCCCGCTGGCGCGGCGGGACTTTACAGAGTGGGCGCTTTTTGCGTCCCACTCTTTTGATTTTTAGGAGCCTCCCACCATGATGGTGCTTTATTCGGGTACGACCTGTCCCTTCTCCCACCGCTGCCGCTTTGTCCTGTTTGAAAAAGGCATGGATTTCGAGATCCGCGATGTGGACCTGTACAACAAGCCCGAAGACATCAGCGTGATGAATCCCTATGGTCAGGTGCCGATTCTGGTGGAGCGTGACCTGATCCTGTACGAGTCGAACATCATCAACGAGTACATCGACGAGCGGTTTCCCCATCCTCAGCTGATGCCGGGTGACCCTGTGGACCGTGCCCGCGTGCGCCTGTTCCTGCTCAACTTCGAGAAGGAATTGTTCGTGCATGTGAACATCCTGGAGTCGCGCGCCACCAAGGGCAACGAAAAGGCGCTGGAAAAGGCCCGCGCCCACATCCGTGACCGCCTGACGCAGCTGGCCCCCGTGTTCCTCAAGAACAAATACATGCTGGGTGACAACTTCTCGATGCTCGATGTCGCCATTGCTCCCCTGCTGTGGCGCCTCGATTACTACGGTATTGATCTCAGCAAGAACGCGGCGCCATTGCTCAAATATGCAGAGCGGATTTTCTCGCGTCCTGCCTACATTGAGGCGCTCACGCCATCTGAGAAGGTGATGCGCAAGTAAGCCCATCTGCTTGTACCGATACTTGCCCCGTAGCGACACCATGAATGCCCAGGATTCCACCTCCACACGCCCTTACCTGATCAGGGCTCTTTATGAGTGGTGCACCGACAACGGGTTCACACCCTACGTGGCGGTGCGTGTGGATGGGTCCGTTCAGGTGCCGCGTGAATATGTGAAAGATGGCGAAATCGTCCTGAACATCAGTTATGACGCAACGAGCTCCTTGCAGCTGGGCAACGACTTCATTGAGTTCAAGGCACGCTTTGGCGGCAAGCCGCGTGAGATCCTGGTGCCCGTGGGGCGGGTGATTGCCATTTATGCACGTGAGAACGGGCAAGGCATGGCATTTCCTGCACCGGTGGACGTGGATGCTGCCGTACTCGACGGAGGCCTCGTGCCAGCTGCTGTGCCCCCGCCAGTGCCGGCCGAGGATGCCGAAGACCGTGTGGTGCAACTGGTGCCCAGCGATGGCATGCCCGCCGAAGAAGGGGGCGACGATCCCCGTCCCCCGCGCACCTCGGGCAGTGGTGCGCGCCCCTCTCTCAAGCGCATCAAATAGCCACCGCACGCCGCAAAAGACACGGTCTTTGCAGGATAAAATGCAGCCTTCGCCGATTTAGCTCAGTTGGTAGAGCAACCGCCTTGTAAGCGGTAGGTCGTCAGTTCGATTCCGACAATCGGCACCATTTTTCGCGGAAACGCCCGGGCCTACACCTCTATCAGAGAGGCTGATCAGGCCTGAATCTTGAGGCGAATGGAGTCCACCTCCCACCCCCGGCTGCGCAAGTGCGCCAGCAACGCTGGTAGCAACTGGCGTATTTTTGCCGCCGCAGCGTTGCTTTTCACCAGCAGACACCAGTTGCCTCCATCGATGGGGCCTGCTTGCACCGTCGAGCGCAGGGCTGAAGGGATCAGCCGTTCAATCGCCTGAAGCCGTTCACTGGAATCCCGTGTGAGCGCCGCCAGTTTGGCCAGCGTCGGAGAGTCCTCGCTGGCTTGTTGCAGTGTGATGGCGTAGTGGCGGCGATTCATGGGAGTAGTGTGAGGGAGCCGGACAGAGCGGGACGGCGTTGGATTATCGCGGACGCCTGGTGCGCGCGTTGTCGTTTTCCCCGTTGCCCTGCTGGTGGTGGGAATCGGGGCGTCTTTTCAGGTGCGTCGGGAATTTCCGATGTGGGGGCAATGAATCCCTGCGCCCCGGTTGCAGGTGCCCACGCAGTGCCTTCTGCTGCGGTGCCGGGAGCCTTGGCACCAGGCAGGTAAAATCATCGGTCCGGAGTTTGTTGCCTGGCATTGCAGTGCTTGCAATCGGGGGCAGCTGACCCACCTGAAATCAATTCATCTTAGGGGTTTCGGTCGTCTCACATGCTTTTCGGCGCATGTCAGGCGGTCCTGTTCGCATGGCCACCAACTTCCTTACCAAATTATTCGGCAGCCGCAATGACCGGCTCCTCAAGCAATATCGCAAAACGGTTGCCCGCATCAATGCGATGGAGCCCGACTATGAGAAGCTGACCGATGACGCGCTGCGCGCCAAGACGCTGGAGTTCAAGGAGCGTGTGGCCAAGGGTGAGTCGCTTGACGACATGTTGCCGGAGGCATTCGCCGTGGTGCGAGAGGGCTCCAAGCGCATCATGAAGATGCGCCATTTCGATGTGCAGCTGCTCGGTGGCATGGCGTTGCACTACGGGAAAATCGCGGAAATGCGCACCGGTGAGGGCAAGACCCTCACCGCAACCTTGCCGGTCTACCTGAATGCACTGTCAGGCAAGGGCGTTCACGTGGTCACGGTGAACGACTACCTGGCCAACCGGGACGCCATGTGGATGGGCCGTCTTTACAACTTCCTGGGGTTGACGGTGGGTATCAACCTGCCCAACATGCCGCGCGAAGAAAAGCAGGCCGCCTACGCCGCAGACATCACCTACGGCACCAACAATGAATATGGGTTTGACTACCTGCGCGACAACATGGTCTATGAGGCACGGGACCGTGTGCAGCATGGCCTCAACTTCGCCATCGTGGACGAGGTGGACTCCATCCTGATCGACGAGGCGCGTACGCCGCTCATCATCAGCGGCCAGGCCGAGGACCATACGGCGATGTACATCGCCATGAACAAGGTGGTGCCACTGCTGGTACGCCAGGAAGGCGAAGCCGACCCGCGCACGGGCGAGGGTGTGACCAAACCCGGCGATTTCACGCTGGACGAAAAAACCCACCAGGTGTTCCTGACCGAGCAGGGCCATGAAAGCGCCGAGCGCATCCTGGCTGCCCAGGGCCTGATCGCCGAAGGCGCGTCGGTGTACGACCCCGCCAACATCACGCTGATGCACCATCTGTATGCGGCGTTGCGGGCCAACCACCTGTACCACCGCGACCAGCACTATGTGGTGCAGAACGGTGAGATCGTCATCGTGGACGAGTTCACCGGCCGCCTGATGTCGGGCCGCCGCTGGAGCGAAGGCCTGCACCAGGCCGTGGAAGCCAAGGAGGGCGTGGCCATCCAGGCCGAGAACCAGACGCTGGCGTCCATCACGTTCCAGAACTACTTCCGCTTGTACAGCAAGCTCGCCGGAATGACCGGAACGGCCGATACCGAAGCCTACGAGTTCCAGGAAATCTACGGCCTGGAAACCGTGGTCATTCCACCCAACCGTCCCAGCCGGCGCGATGACCAGCTCGACCGCGTGTACAAGACCACGCGCGAGAAATACGAAGCGGCCATCAAGGACATCCGCGAGTGCCATGAGCGCGGCCAGCCCGTGCTGGTAGGCACCACGTCGATCGAGAACTCCGAGATCATCGACCAGCTTCTGAACAAGGAAAACCTGCCCCACCAGGTGCTCAATGCCAAGCAGCATGCCCGAGAGGCGGACATTGTGGCCCAGGCCGGACGCGCCGGCATGATCACCATTGCCACCAACATGGCGGGCCGCGGCACCGACATCGTGCTGGGTGGCAACATTGAAAAACTGGTGGCTGCCGTGGAGACGGACGAGTCGCTGGACGAAGCCACCCGGCAGGCCCGCATCGCCGAAGTGCGCGCCGAATGGGCGCGTGACCACGAGAAGGTGAAAGAACTGGGCGGGCTGCGCATCATCGCCACGGAGCGCCATGAGTCGCGCCGCATCGACAACCAATTGCGGGGCCGTTCGGGCCGCCAGGGCGACCCGGGTTCCTCGCGCTTTTACCTGAGCCTTGATGATTCGCTGATGCGCATCTTCGCGGGCGACCGCGTCAAGGCCATCATGGACCGCCTGAAGATGCCCGATGGCGAGGCCATCGAAGCGGGCATAGTCACGCGCAGCATCGAGTCGGCCCAGCGCAAGGTCGAGGCCCGCAACTTCGACATCCGCAAGCAATTGCTGGAGTACGACGATGTGGCCAACGACCAGCGCAAGGTCATCTACCAGCAGCGCAACGACATCCTGGATGCCGCCGAACTGTCCGACGTGATTGCCGCCATGCGCGAGGACTGCATGACCGATCTGGTGCGTTTGTATGTTCCCGCGGAATCGGTGGAGGAGCAGTGGAACCTGCCGGCCCTCGAAAAGGTCCTGGCCGACGAATGGCAGGTTTCGATTGCGTTGCAAAAGGAGGTGGAGGGCGCGCACAGCATCACCGACGACGAAATTCTGGACAAGGTGCTCCAGGCCGCACATGCGTCGTTCGACGCCAAGATCCAACAGGTGGGGCGTGACAACTTCACCCAGTTCGAACGCGTGGTGCTGCTGCAGAGCTTTGACTCCAACTGGCGCGACCACCTGAGCGCGCTCGACTACCTGCGCCAGGGCATTCACCTGCGCGGCTATGCGCAAAAGCAGCCCAAGCAGGAATACAAGCGCGAGGCGTTCGAGCTGTTCCGCCAGCTCATCGACCAGGTCAAGAACGAAGTCACCAAGATCCTCATGACCGTGCAGGTGCAGTCGCCAGCGCAGCTGGACCAGGCCGCGCAGGACATGGAAAGCCGTGCCGAAAGCATTGCCAATGTGACCTACACGGCGCCCACCGAAACGGGTGAGGTGGAGACCACCGTCGATGCCCAGACGATGGGCCAGGCCTTGCCACAAGGCGTTCGCGTGGGGCGCAATGATCCCTGCCCTTGCGGCAGTGGCAAGAAGTACAAGCAGTGCCACGGTAAGCTGGCCTGATTGAATGGAACCCAACGACACGGGCCGCGGCCCGTGTCTTCATTGGCGCGCCACGGTTTTCCGGATAATCCAACGCAGTTTTTGAGAAAGACCACCATGCCCGTCAATCTACTTGCCCCCGTTGCCGCCGATCTGCACCCGATTGCCGGCGTCCGTATCGGCGTTGCCGAAGCCGGTATCCGCAAGGCCAGCCGCAAGGATCTCACCGTGTTCCTGCTGGACGAAGGCGCCAGCGTGGCTGGCGTGTTCACGCAGAACCGATTTTGCGCGGCCCCGGTGCAAATCAGCCGCGAGCATCTGGGCAGCGGTCAATCCATCCGCGCCATGGTCATCAACACGGGCAACGCCAACGCGGGCACCGGTGCAGACGGCCTGGCGCGCGCACGTTCCACCTGCATTGCGCTCGCACGCCAGCTGAGCGTGGCGCCCGAGCAGATCCTGCCGTTCTCCACCGGCGTGATCATGGAGCCGCTGCCCAACGACCGCATTGAAGCCGGTCTGCCCGCTGCCATCGCCGATGCGCAGCCCGGCCACTGGGCGCGCGCGGCCGAGGGCATCATGACCACCGACACCCTGCCCAAGGCCTTCTCGGCCCAGGTGCAGATCGGGGGGGCCACCGTGTCCATCACCGGCATCAGCAAGGGCGCGGGCATGATCCGCCCCAACATGGCCACCATGCTGGGCTTTCTGGCCACGGACGCCTGCGTTGCGCCTGCCGTGATGCAGCAGCTGGCGCGCGAACTGGCCGATGGCTCGTTCAACCGCGTCACCATCGACGGCGACACCTCCACCAACGATTCGTTCGTGGTGGTGGCCACCAACAAGGCGGCGCACAGCCCTGTCACCACGCTGGCCGGTGCCGAGGGGCAGGCCCTCAAGGCGGCCATGCTGGGCGTGGCGCAAAAGCTGGCCCAGGCCATCGTGCGCGACGGTGAAGGCGCTACCAAGTTCATCACCGTGCGTGTCGAAGGTGGCAAGACAGGCGAGGAGTGCCGCAAGGTGGCCTATGCCATCGCCCATTCGCCGCTGGTCAAGACCGCCTTCTTCGCCAGCGACCCGAATCTGGGCCGCATCCTGGCGGCCGTGGGCTATGCAGGCATCGAAGACCTGGACCAGACCGGCATCGATCTCTACCTGGACGACGTGCATGTGGCAGTGCATGGCGGGCGCAACCCCGCCTACCGCGAGGAAGACGGCCAGCGCGTGATGAAGCAAAGCGAAATCACCGTGCGCGTGCTGCTGGGTCGCGGTGGTGCGGCGGACACGGTGTGGACCTGCGATTTCAGCCATGAATACGTCACCATCAATGCGGATTACCGCTCCTGAATGACCCCTGTCTTGCTAGCTGCTAGCGCTTGGTGGATAAGCGCTTGATACCAAAATGAATCAAAAATTGGAACACCTGATCGAGCGCGCCGAGCAGCTCATCGCCCGCATCGAGTCCGTGCTGCCGCAGCCCCTGGGCGCGCCCGACTGGTCGGCATCCATTGCCTGGCGCTATCGCAAGCGCAGCAGCGGCCACGGCAGCCTGGAGCCCGTGCGCCATGTGGCGGCCATGCAGCTGGCCGACCTCCAGGAGATCGACGGGCAAAAAGAAAAGATCGAGCGCAACACCCAGCAGTTCGTGCAGGGCAAACCGGCCAACAACGTGCTGCTGACCGGCGCACGGGGCACGGGCAAGTCTTCGCTGATCAAGGCCTGCCTGAATGCCCATGCAGCCCAGGGCCTGCGCCTGATCGAGGTGGACAAGGCGGACCTCACCGACCTGCCCGACATCGTGGACGTGGTGTCGGAGCGGCCCGAGAAATTCATCGTCTTCTGTGATGACCTGAGCTTTGAAG
>LNAP01005615.1_pt1 | contig 10915 bp, 8 predicted proteins | sample 602601 | NCBI WGS metagenome assembly LNAP01 (sample SAMN02440304, study PRJNA202911) | soil metagenome | biome: Subtropical and temperate rainforests or woodlands; isolation source: soil samples (1 kg each in a 20% v/v slurry with milli Q water) were... ...
TCGCCCTTCGGCGAGCCGGGGCACGCCGAAGGGCGAGTACTGGTAGGCCAGCGAATGGTCGCGCGCGAAGTACGCGGATTCGGACACGCCCCAGGGCAGGCCCTGCGCGCGGCCGAATGCCTGCTGCTCGCGCACGGCCGCGAGGTTGGCGACCTGCAGCAGGCCGTCGTCGGGCTCGGCCATGACCAGTGCGGGCATCAGGTACTCGAACATCGAACCCGACCACGATTTCAGTCCCGGCTGTGCGCCCACCGACAGGAAGGGCCGGCCCAGCGCCATCCAGTGGCGGCGCGGCACGTCGCCCTTGGCGATGGCGAGAAAGCTCAGCAGGCGCGATTCGGAGGCGAGCAGGTCGTAGTAGCCGGCGTCGAGCCGGCGCTGGTCGACGTTGTAGCCGATCGCCAGCAGGTCGCGCGCGCTGTCGTACAGGAAGCGGTAGTCCATCAGCGCCAGTTCGCCGGCCTGCTGCGCCAGCTGCTCGAACGCGGCGATGCGCGCGGATGCGCGCTCGCGCACCGCGTCGGCGCCGCGCGCCACCACGGTGTGGTCGATCAGCCCGACCTGGCGGGTGGTCTGTGCCTGCAGCACGCGCACCAGGTTCGGGTCGGTCATCGGCGTGAGCGGATGGTTCTGCATGCCGCTCTCGTTGAGCAGCACATCGCCGACGAACAGGTAGCCCTTGAACACCGTGCGCTTGTTGTCGGGGAAGGCCGGCGTCGCGATGGTGAAGTCGCTGCCCAGCGCGTCCATCAGCGCCTCGGTCACCGGGCCGATGTTGCCGGCGGCCGTGCTGTCGAAGGTCGAGCAGTACTTGAAGTAGATCTGCTGCGCGCCCTGGGCCTGCAGCCAGGTCAGGGCATCGAGCGACTGCGCGATGGCGTCGGCCGGCGCGATGGTGCGCGACTTGAGCGCGACCACCACGGCGTCCACGTCGGCCGCCAGCGGCGCACTCGGCACGCCGATGGTCTGCACCACGCGCATGCCGGCGCGCACCAGGTTGTTGGCGAGGTCGGTCGCGCCGGTGAAGTCGTCGGCAATGCAGCCGAGCACCATCTTGCTCATGCGGCGCCGTCCTTCTTCTTGGGCAGTTCGATGCCCGGGAAGATCTTGATCACCGCGCTGTCGTCTTCCTTCGCGAAGCCGGCGGTCGAGGCCTGCATGAACATCTGGTGCGCGGTCGACGCGAGCGGCAGCGGGAATTTGCTGGCGCGTGCGGTGTCGAGCACCAGGCCCAGGTCCTTCACGAAGATGTCCACGGCCGACAGCGGCGTGTAGTCGGCGGCCAGCACGTGGGCCATGCGGTTCTCGAACATCCAGCTGTTGCCGGCACTGTGCGTGATGACTTCGTAGAGCGCGGCAGCGTCCACGCCTTCGCGCAGGCCCAGCGCCATGGCTTCGGCCGCGGCGGCGATGTGCACGCCGGCCAGCAGCTGGTTGATGATCTTCACCTTGCTGCCCGCGCCGGCGCTGTCGCCCAGGCGATAGACCTTGCCGGCCATCGCGTCGAGCACCGCGCTGGCCGCTGCATAGGCCGCGGGCTTGGCGGCCGACATCACCGTCATCTGGCCGCTGGCCGCCTTGGCGGCGCCGCCGGAGATCGGCGCGTCGATGTAATGGATGCCGGCGTCGTTCAGACGCTTTTCGAGCGCGACCGACCAGTTCGGGTCGACCGTCGAGCACATCACGAAGGTGCTGCCCGGCTGCATCGCGGCGGCGGCGCCGTGCTCGCCGAAGAGCACGGCTTCGGTCTGCGCCGCGTTCACCACGACGCTCACGACCACGGCGCAGGCGGCGGCGACTTCGGCCGGGTTGGCGTGCGCCACGCCGCCCTGCACGACGAAGGCATCGGCCACGCCCGGCCGCACGTCGCAGACGTGTACCTCGTAGCCGTGGCTGCGCAGCGTGTGCGCAATGCCGGCGCCCATGGCCCCGAGGCCGATCAATCCCACTGTGTTCATGGCGAGGCCCGCAGGCATGCTGGTGAAGGAGGGGTCGACGATAGCGCGAAGCGGCGCGCTGGCCATCGGGGCAAGCCCCCCTGTCACCACCTGGGCGGCTGGATCAGCGCAACGCGTGCTTCACCGCCCGCACGATGCTCGCCGCATCCACGCCGAAGAAGTCGCGCAGCGCGGCGCGCGTGTCGCTGCGGCCGAAGCCGTCGGTGCCCAGCGTGAGGTAGCGCCGGCCTTCGGGCAGGAAGGCGCGCACGCTCTCGGGCACGGCGCGCACGTAGTCGGTGGCGGCGACGATGGGGCCGCGCGATGTCGCCAGCTGTTGCGCGATGAAGGGCGTGCCCGCCTTCTCGCCGCGCAGGGCACGCGCTTCGCAGGCCTGGCCGTCGCGCGCCAGTTCGCTCCAGCTGGTCACGCTGATCACCTCGGCGGCGATGCCGTCGGCGGCGAGCTGCTGCGCCGCCTTCACGACCTCGGTGAGGATCGCGCCCGAGCCCATCAGCGTGACCTGCGGCGCCGTGGTCTTCGCGGCGGCATCGCGCCAGCCCTCGTAGCGCCAGCCCCCGCGCAGGATGTCCGCGGCGGCCTCGGCCGGCACGTCGGGCTGCGCGTAGTTCTCGTTCATCAGCGTCACGTAATAGAAGACGTCCTGCTGCTCGACCAGCATCTCGCGGATGCCGGCGTCGACGATCACCGCCATCTCGCCGGCGAAGCCGGGGTCCCAGGCCTTGCAGTTCGGGATGGTCGCGGCCACCAGGTGGCTGCTGCCGTCCTGGTGCTGCAGGCCTTCGCCGCCGAGCGTGGTGCGGCCCGAGGTGGCGCCCAGCAGGAAGCCGCGTGCGCGCTGGTCGGCCGCGGCCCAGATGGCGTCGCCCACGCGCTGGAAGCCGAACATCGAGTAGTAGATGTAGAAGGGCAGCATGGCCAGGCCATGCACGCTGTAGCTCGTCGCCGCGGCCGTCCAGCTCGCGATGGCGCCGGCCTCGCTGATGCCTTCTTCCAGGATCTGTCCGTCGGTCGCCTCGCGGTAGCTGAGGATGGAGTCGATGTCTTCCGGCGAATAGCGCTGGCCCACGCTCGAATAGATGCCGACCTGTTTGAACAGGTTGGCCATGCCGAAGGTGCGCGCCTCGTCGGCCACGATGGGCACCACGCGCGGGCCGAGCGTGGCGTCCTTCATCAGGTTGCCGAGCATGCGCACGAAGGCCATCGTCGTGCTCATCTCCTTGCCGGCCGCTGCCACGGCGAACTGCCCGTAGGCCGCGAGTGCGGGCTTGGCGAGCACGTCGCAGGCCGTCTCGCGCCGCGGCATCGCGCCGCCGAGCGCTTCGCGATGCGCCTTCAGGTAGCGCATCTCCGCGCTGTCCTCGGCCGGCTTGTAGAAGGTGAGCGAGGTCGCCTGCTGGTCCGTCAGCGGCAGGTTGAAGCGGTTGCGAAAGCCGATCAGATCCGCGCTCTCGAACTTCTTGTGCGAGTGCGTGGTCATCTTGCCCTGGCCCGCCGCGCCCATGCCGTAGCCCTTCTTGGTGTGGGCGAGGATGACGGTCGGCTGGCCGGCATGCGCGGCCGCGGCGGCGTAGGCGGCATGGATCTTCACCAGGTCGTGGCCGCCGCGCTTCAGACGGTCGATCTGCTCGTCGGTCATGCCCTGCGCGAGTTGCTGGAGTTCCTCGTTCTGGCCGAAGAAGGAGTCGCGGTTGAAGCGGCCGTCCTTGGCGGCGAAGGTCTGCATCTGGCCGTCGACCGTGTGCGCGAAGGCGCGCGCCAGCGCACCGGTGGTGTCGCGGGCGAACAGGCCGTCCCAGTCGCTGCCCCACACCAGCTTGATCACGTTCCAGCCCGCGCCGGCGAAGAGCTTCTCCAGCTCGTCGATGATCCGGCCGTTGCCGCGCACCGGGCCGTCGAGCCGCTGCAGGTTGCAGTTGACCACCCACACCAGGTTGTCGAGCTTTTCGCGCGCGGCCAGCGTCAGGGCGCTCATCGATTCGGGCTCGTCCATCTCGCCGTCGCCGAACACGCCCCACACTTTTCGTGCGCTGCAGTCGAGCAGCCGCCGATCGGTGAGGTAGCGCATGAAGCGCGCGTGGTAGATCGAGCTGATCGGCCCGATGCCCATCGAGCCGGTCGGGAACTGCCAGAAGTCCGGCATCAGGTACGGGTGCGGGTAGCTCGAGAGGCCGCGTGCGCCCACGCCTTGCGTGAAGGCCGGCGCGGTCAGCTCCTGGCGGTAGTGCGCGAGGTCGTCCTCGCTCAATCGGCCTTCGAGAAAAGCGCGCGCATACACGCCCGGCGAGCTGTGCGGCTGGAAGAACACCAGGTCACCGCGATGTTGCTCGTTGCGCGCATGGAAGAAGTGGTTGAAGCCGACCTCGAACAGGTCCGCCGCGCTCGCGTAGCTGGCGATGTGGCCGCCCAGTTCGCCGTACGCCTGGTTCGCGCGCACCACCATCGCCAGCGCGTTCCAGCGCATCAGCGAGGCGAGCCGCTCCTCGATCGCGAGGTCACCCGGGAACGCCGGCTGCCGGTCGACCGCGATGGTGTTGACGTACGGCGTGGCCAATTCGGGCTGCCAGCCGATGCGCCGATCGCGCGCCACGCGGGCCAGTTCGTCGAGCATCTGGCGCGCGCGCTCGGCGCCGTGCGTCTGCACCAGCGCTGTGAAGGCGTCGCGCCATTCGGCGGTTTCCTGCGGGTCCGGGTCGGTCGCTGCGGGATGGGGCAACGCTGGCATCGGGGGGGCGGAGATCGGGGCGTTCATGCCCGGCACTTTAGGCTGCTCCGACCCGAATGGGCTGCCGTCCCATCGGCTCGTTATCCCGCATTTGAGAAATAAAATGCTGGGAAACCAAGGCCTGACAGCATTTCATGAAACTCGACGCCATCGACCTGCGCATCCTCGACGAACTGCAGCGCGACGGCGCGCTGTCCAACGTCGAACTCGCGCGCCGCGTGCACCTGTCGCCCTCGCCCTGCCTGGCGCGGGTCAAGGCGCTGGAGATGGCGGGCGTGATCGACCGCTACGTCGCCCTGGCCAGCGCGAGCGCGCTGGGCCTGGGCCTGAACGTCTTCATCTCGATCAGCCTCAAGTCGCAGAGCAAGGCGTCGCTGGGCGACTTCGAACGGCGCATCGCCGAGCACGACGAGGTGATGGAGTGCTACCTCATGACCGGCGACAGCGACTACCTGATCCGTATCGCCGTGGCCGACATGGCGGCGCTCGAGAAATTCATCCTCGAACAGCTCACGCCGATCCCGGGCATCGAGAAGATCCGCTCGAGCTTCGCGCTCAAGCAGGTGCGCTACAAAACGGCGCTGCCGCTGCCTCGGGGTTGAGGCAGCGGCAGCGCGGGGTGGCGTGCGTGGCGGTCAGGCCTTCGCGAGCGCGGGCTGCTTCGGGTCGGCCGTCAGGTAGCCGACGGCGGCGCCGAACTTGCCCTTGTAGTTCGCGCTGATCAGCGGTTCCAGCGTGGCCTTCACGTTGTTGTGGATGCTGCCCCAGTCACCCGCGTGCTGGAAGTTGCTCATGATGTAGGTCCAGCCGTTGAGCTCGTCCACGGCGTGCAGGCCGGTCGACTCGCCGCCCGCGGGGATCGACATCAGGCGCGACAGCGTCTTGGTGTCGATGTTGTAGGCCCACAGGAAGTTGTTGACGTGCTGGCTGCTGTCCTCGCCGATGAAGAGCGTGCGCATCTTCTCGGAGAACTTCAGGTTGTCCGGGTTGCCGATCTTCGCGGGGTTGGCCGTGTTGCCGATGGCGTCGGCCGCGATGTCCTCGCCGACGAGCAGGGCCTTGGTGTCGACCGGCATCCATTCGCTGTTGATCGCCGCGCCGGCCGTGTCCTTCACGCCGCCCTGCAGCTTGAGCGCCATCACGGCGCCGGCGTTGACGGCCTTGGCGAGTGCCACGCCCTTGGCCGGGTCGTTCAGCGCGTTGCCTGCGACCATCGCGCTCTGGCAGTTCTGCAGCGCCGAGTAGGCGATCTTGTCCTTGATGTTGACGGTGGTGCCTTCCATCTTGGTGAACGCCGTCGAGGCGCCGACCAGGCTGGCGTAGCGGTGGGTCTCCAGGAAGGCGGCGGCCTTCTCCATGCCGGGGACCAGCTTGATCCACTCGGTCTTGCCGTTGGCAAACACCTTGGTGTACGTGGCATCGACCGGGTCGGCGGTCTTCACGTCCATGATGTCGGTCGCCTTGAGCGTGGTGGCCAGCTTCTTGATCTCGGCGCTGGTGGCGGAGCCCAGCTTGATCCAGGTCAGCGGCGCACCGGCGGCGGCCGGATCGAGCGAGAAGCCGGCACCGACCTTGGCGGCATAGAGGCTGCCCGAGGACAGGTCCTTCTCCTTGTCGGCCACGAAGACGAAGTAGGCGCTGTTGGTCGCGTCGTCACCCATGAAGACCGTGCGGTTGTCCGGCATCACCTGCACCAGCTCGTGCGAGATGCGGCCCATGCAGTAGTGCTTCTTGATCGAGCCGGTGCCGTCGGCGTTCACCGTCACTTCCGGCATGTGGCCGTAGTTGTAGGGGTTGGCGGCCGTCTCGCTGCCGTAGAGGTTCTTGCTGAATGCCTTGAACCCGGCGTCGGTGGCGGCGGTGAAGGCGTTCGGTTCGTACTCTTCGCTCGAGAGGTGCGTGCCCCACGGCGACAGGCTGGCGCCGCAGGTGATCCAGAGGCCCGCCACGTTCGACGTGTCGACGTTGTGGTACTTCACCAGGCTGAGCTTGCCGGTGGCCGGGTCCTGGTCGAGCGTGAGCACGGCGATCGGCGAGGGCAGCTTGCCGTACATGTCGGTCGTCTTGTCCTGGGCCCAGGTGGTGTATTCGAACTGCACCACGGCGAACACCGTGTTGCCCTTGACGCCGTCGACCTTGGCGCCGGCGATGCTCAGCAGCGACGTGCCGTCCGGCGCATCGGAGAAGAACTGGCGCGGGCTGGCCGGCACGGTCGTGTCGATGATCGGCTGGTTGTAGATGTCGACGTAGCCGCCGGCGAGGATCGTGCCGCCCTTGCCGTCCGGCACCATGTCGCCGGTGATGAAGAAGGGTTTGTACGCCAGCTTGTAGTCCGTGCTGCTGCCGTCGTCGTAGGCGATCTTCAGCGACGAGCCGACGCTGGTCGTGGCCATGGCTGCCGAATCGGACAGGGCCGGTGCGGCCATGCCGGTGAAGGTCGCCGACACGTAGTTCGGCTTCGGCGTGGGGGTGGGTGTGGGATTCGGCGCGGGGGCCGGGCCATCATTGCCGCCGCCACAGGCGGTGAGAAATGCGACGCCGCCCAGGGGCAGCATGGGTGCGGCGCTGAGGAACTTGAGGGCTTGGCGGCGGGATGCGCGGGGTGCGGCGGTTTCGGACATGACGGTACTTCGCTTCCAGGGTCGTGGGATGGATTTATGACCGAGCAGCGAATGCGGGCGTGCGCCCCGGGGGCTGCGTCGGTCAGGCGAGCTTAAGAATCGCTCGTGACGCGGCTGTGCAGCGCGTGTGACGAAACGGTGACGGTCGCGTGGCGGGCAGCCCGTTACCGCGCCGGATCTACCTGGGCCAGAAGACCCAGAGCTTCAGCGGCTGGTTCACGGTTGCTGCCAGTTTCCCGGCCTCCTGGCCGGTTCCCGCGAAGTAGTCGGCCCGTACCGCGCCGAGGATGGCGCTGCCCGTGTCCTGCGCCACGACCAGCTTCTGCAGCGCCACCGTCGGCCCCGGCGAGGCCAGCCAGACCGGCGTGCCGTAGGGGATGCTCTCGCGGTCGACCGCGATCGAGCGCCCTGCCGTCAGCGGCACGCCCTGCGCGCCGCGCGGGCCGAAGGCGGCATCGACCTCGTTGAGCGTCTCTTCACGGAAGAACACGTAGCGCGGGTTGCTCCACATGAGCTGCGGCACCCGCTGCGGGTTCTGGGCGACCCAGGCCTTGGTGTCGTCGGGCCAGCGGCTCACGCGCGTCGCGCCCTGGCTGACGAGCCACTGCTGGATGCTGCGGTAGGGCTGTTCGTTGGTCGCGGCGAAGGCCACGCGCACGGTGCGCTGGCTGCCGTCGGCTTCGGTGATGCGCAGGCGCCCCGATCCCTGGATGTGCAGCATCATCGCGTCGACCGGGTCGGCCATCCACGCGATCTCGCGGCCGCGCAGCGCGGCCTGCGCCTCGGGCATCGTCTCGATCTGCTGGCGCGTGTACCAGGGGCGGCGCTGCACCAGCCCGGCGGGCGGTGCGTACAGCGGCACATTGAACTGCGCCGTCGGAACCCGCGACGCGTCGTACACCGGCTCGTAGTAGCTCGTGAGCTGACCCTCGCTCTGGCCGCTGAGCGACTCCACCCGGTAGGGCTGCAGCCGCTCGGTCATCCACTGGCGTTGTGCATCGGGCTCGGCGATGGCCAGGCGCCGGACCTCCGGGCAGAGCGGCGCGAAGGCGGTGTTGGGCCGTGCGCAGTTGCTCACCATCGCGTCCCAGCCCTCGTGCAGCGCGTCGTCGGCGAAGCCGGGCAGTTCGGACCAGGCGACCGGCACCCAGCGGCTCTTCGGGTGGGTGAGCGTTCCGGTCAGCGGGCCTTGTACCGGCGCCTGGGCGGCGGGCGGGATCGCGGGCGAGGGGGGCAGACGTGTGCCGGTCGAGCAGGCGGCCAGCATTGCTACGATCGTCAGCCCTGCCAGTCTCCGGAGTCCTTGTGTCATGGGTCTGATTCTCCTTGAAGCGCTCGGCGCGCTCGTGCTGCTGGTGTTCATCGTGTGGTGGACCATGTTCTCGGGCCGCAAGGGCGGCGAGATCGACGAGCCGACCGGGAAAGAGGGGTCGGACGACGCCGGACCGCGCGGCTGAATGTCACGGTTTCCTGTCGGGCGAAGGCTCAAGGTATCGTGGGGTAACAGCGTGTGTGCTCCGCTTTCGGGAGCGCGGCAGCCCGGCGTGGCGCGCCTTTCGGGATGATCGATCCACCCGCGCGTGGCGATGCGACAGGGGCGTTGCTCTGTCCACGCCGCCGCCCGGTCGACATAATCATCCAACGTTCCGCAGCCAGGACGTCATTGCGTCGCTGCGGTTTCTCACCTGCTCGATCGAAGGGAATCTCCATGAAAAAAATCGTCCTCTCCACCGCCGCCCTGGCCGTCCTTCTCACCGGCTGCGCCGGCGGCATGACCGACACGCAGCGCAACACCGGCATCGGCGCGGGCGCGGGTGCGCTGGGCGGCGCGGCCATCGGCGCCATGACCGGCGGACGGGCCGGCACGGGTGCCGTGATCGGCGCCGGCGTTGGCGCACTGGGTGGCTACCTGTGGTCGCAGCGCATGGAGAACCAGAAGCGCGAGATGGAAGCCGCCACGCGCGGCACCGGCATCGGCGTGACGCAGACCGCCAACAACGAACTGAAGCTGGCGATCCCGAGCGATGTGTCCTTCGACACCGGCCGCTCGGCCATCAAGCCGAACTTCGCGCCCGTGCTGAACCAGTTCGCCAACGGCCTGCGCAACAACCCGAACGCCGAAGTGCGCATCATCGGCCACACCGACAGCACCGGCACCGACGCCATCAACAACCCGCTGTCGGTCGACCGCGCCGCCGCGACCCGCGACTACCTGATCGCCCGCGGCGTGCCGTCGACGGCTTTCCGCATCGAAGGCCGCGGTTCGCGCGAACCGATCGCCGACAACAACAGCGATGCCGGCCGCGCCCAGAATCGCCGCGTCGAGATCTACGTCGGCGAACGCCCGCAGGGCTGACGCGCTCGGCTCTTTCAGAGCCCTCTGAGCCGGTTGGCGAGTTCGACGGCCGACTTCACTTCCATCTTCTCGAACACGCGCGCGCGGTGAACCTCCACCGTGCGCACGCTGATCGCCAGCTGATCGGCGATCAGCTTGTTCGGCAATCCCTCGACCACCAGCCGCATCACGTCGCGCTCGCGCTCCGTGAGTTCGTCGATGTGCGCGCGCAGGGCGGCGCGCGCGGCAGCCGCCTCGACGGCACGCAGCGACACGCCCAGGGCCTTCTCGATGCGGTCGACCAGGGCGTTGTCCGAGAACGGCTTTTCGCAGAAGTCGAAGGCACCGCGCTTGACGGCATCGACGGCAGTGGGCACGTCGGCGTGGCCGGTGAGGAAGATCACCGGCATGGTGTCCAGCAGGCCCCGTTCGGCCAGCCGGTCGAACAGCACCAGCCCGCTCGTGCCGGGCATGCGCACGTCCAGCAGCAGAACGTGCGGTTGCGGCGGCAGCGCCGTGCTGTCGAGAAAAGCCTCGAAGGCCTCGGCGCTGGCGAAATGCTCGCTGGCCAGGCGGCGTGAACGCAGCAGCCAGGCGAGCGCCTCGCGCACGCTGGCGTCGTCGTCCACGATGAAGATCAGGCCGTCGATCAAAGGTTGCATTCGGGAGTCTCCAGTGCGCTCGCCAAGCGTGGCAATCTGACAGGCAACGCAGCAGACACCAGGGATCCCGCGGAACCGGCTTTGCCGGGCCGCTGGGATCGCCCCCTTGAGGGGGAGGCGCCGCAGGCGCTTCGGGGGTGGTTCATGCGATCGGTAAGGTGAAGCGGAAGACGGTGCCGCGTGGATGGTTTGGCTCGTGCATCAGCACGCCGCCGTGCTGTTCGACCACCGTGCGACACAGGCTCAGGCCGAGCCCCATGCCGTCGGCGCGGGTCGTGAAGAAGGCCGTGAACAGCCGCACGGCCACCTCGGCGCCGATGCCGCTGCCGATGTCGGCCACCGAGAATTCGAGCCACTGGCGCGTGTCGGCCGGTGCGTCGGGTGTCCCGATGCGGCCGGCCCGGGCCACGCGCAGGGTCAGCACACGGTCGCGCAGCTCGGGCATGTCCATCGCCTGCATCGCGTTGCGGGCCAGGTTGAGCAGCACCTGTTCGACCAGGGTGCGGTCGCACAGCACGGCAGGCAGCGCGTCGGCCAGCACCACGTCGATGCGCACGCCGAGCTTGCGGGCCTGCAGGCGCACCAGGGGCAGCACGGCGTCGATCAGCGCCTGC
>LNAP01005756.1_pt1 | contig 10912 bp, 13 predicted proteins | sample 602601 | NCBI WGS metagenome assembly LNAP01 (sample SAMN02440304, study PRJNA202911) | soil metagenome | biome: Subtropical and temperate rainforests or woodlands; isolation source: soil samples (1 kg each in a 20% v/v slurry with milli Q water) were... ...
TGCGTCCAGGCGCCCACGCCCCGGGTGCGCCGGCCGCGCTCGGTGATGGCGACCTGCTTGGGGTAGGCGAGATCGAGGGCAAGATGCGCCGCCGAGGGATAGCGCTGCGCGGCTACCGGCTCCAGGCAGCGCAGAATGATTTCCTGCAGCCAGTCGGGCAGGTCGGGGCGGTGCTGGCGCGGCGGTATGGGTGTCATCCATAGACGCTGGCGCAGTCCGCCTCGAGTCAGCGGCGCGCCAAAAGGATATTCGCCGGTCGCCAGTTGATACAGCATGACGCCGATGGCGAAAATATCGCTGCGCAGGTCGCCGCGCACCCCCACGACTTGCTCCGGGGCTATCCATGCCGGCGAGCCCACGGCCTGGCGCATTTCTTCGGCCAGCAAGTCCGGATAATGGGCATGGCATGAGAGGCCGAAATCCAGCAATACCGCTGTGCCGTCATCGCGTATCAGGACGTTGGCGGGCTTGAGATCTAGATGGCATACGTTCTGCCTGTGCAGGCTGTGCGCGGCGATCGCCATGGCATCCCCCAACTGCGCGATGGTCTGCGGCGATAGGGCTTCGGGCTGGTCCAGCCAATGTTGCAGCGTTGCGCCCTGGACATGCTCCATGACCAGATAGGGCAGGTGCAGCAAGTCTCCGGCAGCCACGAAACGCGGCACATGCGGGCCGGTCAGTGTCGGGTAGATCTGCAGCTCGACCTCGAAACCGACTATGTTTTCCGCGCCGGCGGCCGCGTCCATGCGGGGTATTTTCATGACCATGGCAAAGCCGGACACACGGGGCCCGGCCTGTTCGGCAAGGGCTGTTGCGCCTGCGCAGGGCCCGGACCCTTGTTCATTCTTGGCATATTCAACCGAATATATGTGGGCCATGCTGCCGGAGTGTATGCATTCCTTGATTTCGAAGCAGTCTATCCTGGTGCCAGGCTCAAGCTGCTTCATCTTCCATGCTCCAGCCTGTCGGCAAAGAACGCGGGCAGCCCGGCCGCAAGAATGGCGGCCGCGGTCTGCGCGTAATCGTAAGGGACGCGATGGAATGTCAGATGCAGCGTGTCGTCGTCAAACAAGGCATACATGGCGCGCGGGTCGCCGTCGCGCGGCTGGCCGACCGAACCGACGATGGCAAGCCATTGCCGATGGGCCGGCAATGGCACGGCGACGCCGGGTTGAGGGGAAAAGCTCATCAGCTTGCCGGTAGGCGTCAGGAAGTACAGCAGCTGCTCGTGGACATGCCCGCTGAATACATACCGGATGGCTGGATCGTCCTGGCCCGCGGCATTCAGGCTGCGTTCGGCGGCGACGGTGTCGCGCACGTAATGCCATTGTTCGGGATTGTCCGCGCTGGCATGGACAAGCAGGGCATTGCCGCCCAGCGGCGCCGTCAATGGCAATGACGCCAGAAAGCTGCGTTGCGCGGGGGATAGCTGGTCGTGGGTCCATCGGGCGCTCTGCTCTCCCATGTTGCGCGCCGTCAGCGGGGGATCTATGGCATAGCGGTCGTGATTGCCCATGACCAGCGCGGCCCCCTGGCCGGCCAGCATCATGGCCTGCTCCACGACCGCCGCCGGGTCCGCGCCATAGCCCACCAGGTCTCCGAGCAAGGCAATCCGCTGCGCCCCTTGCCCGCGCGCATGGGCGAGGCAGGCCTGAAAGGCCTGCCAGTTCGAATGGATGTCGGATAACAGCGCTGTCTTCATGGGACTCTTGCGGGGGCGGGAATTCTGACCCGTATGGATATTGTGCCGTTGCGGCCAGCCGCCTGACAGGATAATGGCATGGAATGCTTACTTCAACCTTGCGGGGTAATAGCCGTTTATTTTAAGGCGGCCTGTTCAAGCGGGGTGGCTTATGAGGAATCGCGGCGGCCTCGTTTCACGCGTAAGGATTGCGCAGTGTCAGACTATCTTCAATGAGCAGGCCGTGGTGCATATCCTCAGTGTAGAGGGTCCGGCAGCGCTCCAAGATAGCCGTTGCAACGATGCAGGCATCATAGAAGCCCAGGCCGTAGCGTTCAGCGAATCGCCGAGCCAGGTCGTGAATTTCAACCGTCAGCGGCACGACCTTGCACAGGCTTTTCACCACGCCCAGGAACTCACTGACCTCGCTCCAAGCCATATGGAGTTTGCGGACGCATGTACTCGCGACTTCGTTGAGCACCTGGACGCTGATCGTCGGCCGCTGCTTGAGCAGTTCTTCGGAACGGTCGGCCTTGCTTGCGTCGGCCGATAGCAGGTAGAGCACGACATTGCTGTCGACAAAGACCGTGTTCTTAACCTCGCTCATTGGCTTCGTCCCGGCTGAACTTGAAATCGGCAGGCAGTTTGCCGCGGAACTGGCGCAGGCGCTCCAGCAGCGCATCGGCGCCGGGCTTCTTGCGCACGGCGAAGGATCGCGGCGCGTCGATCACGATTTCGATGTCGTCGCCTTCCTGCAATTCAAGCGCATCCACTACGCTGGACGGAAGGCGCACGGCCAGGCTATTGCCCCATTTTGAGACTTGCATGATACGACTCCTTGGATATACATGAATAATTGTATATCTAGACCGGAAAAATGCAAGGGCTGCTGGTTGCTCGCTGGCTCTACATCCCCTGGAAATCCCGACGCCGGACAGGAGTTCGAAAGGTTCTTCATCGGCGAGCACATCGCTTCAGCAAAACCAACGCAATGCACATCGAGTTTTGTTCGCCACATGCGGGCTTTTCAAGCACTCTTTGCGCGCGCGCGCGGTCCATACGGAAAGTTGCCGGGCCGGCGATGTGCGCCTATGATTGTGCGTGGCCCGGGGGGGCGCTCGCCCCCCGTCATCAATGGAGAGTAGAAATATGGTCGTAGCCATCGGAAACAGCGTCATCGTCGGGCGCAAGGAGTACATCTTTTCTGATCGTGATGACGCCATCGACTTTGCCGATTGCCTGAATGCCGGCGGCGCCATAGGGCACTGCTCGACTATCGTCCCGCCGGCCAGGGTTGTCGATCCCGACCAGGGGCTCGATCTTGCTGATGACGATGCCCCTGGCCCGTAATACCGATATCTGGCCGGCGGCGTTCACGCGCGGGATCATGGATCCAAAATTGCAGTTTCTATACCGGGCCTGCACAACATGCCGATAATGTTGTACCATGCAACAAAATTGGCCAGGTATGAAAATGAAACGACAGGATCTCGAACTGATTGACTGCATCCGTTCCGCGTCCCGGCAGATGGTGCGCGAACTGGGGTTCATGCAGTCCACGCTCGCCGCGACCGACTATCCGCCATCTGCCGTCCACACCATACTGGAGATCGGCGCCCAGGGCCGGATGACGGCTGCGCAGTTGTCGGAATGGCTATGCCTGAAGAGATCCAGCGTGAGCCGCATGGTGCGCAAGCTGGTAGACGCGGGCGAGCTGAAGGAGTCCGCCAGCGAGGCCGACGGCAGGCTCAAATGGTTGACGCTGACGGTAAAGGGCAAGCGCTCGCGCGCGGCGATCGAGGCTTTCGGCAGAAAGCAGGTCAGGACGGCGCTCGCACAGCTGGCTCCGGCGCAGCAGTGGGAGGTGGCCGCGGGCTTGGCGACCTATGCGCAAGCGCTGGCGTCTTGCCGGCAGGGCGCGCCGGTAACGAACCTTCGCTCGGTGCGCATCGAAAGCGGTTACCGGACGGGCGCCATCGGACGTATCGTCGAGATGCATGCGCAGTTCTATGCAGTTCAGGCGGGCTTCGGTTCCTTCTTCGAGCGCAAGGTCGCCGGTGGCTTGGCCGAATTCATCGACCGTCTGGAGCGGCCTTGCAACGGTCTATGGCTCGCGCTATCCGGGGAGCGGATCGTCGGGTCGGTGGCGATCGATGGCGAAGATCTGGGCGAGCGCCGGGCCCATCTGCGCTGGTTCATCATGGACGAGGGTTTCCGCGGCACGGGCGCCGGCCGGCACCTGCTGCGGGAGGCCGTGGCCTTCTGCGACGAGCAGAGGTTCGCAGCGGTCGAGCTATGGACGTTCAAAGGCCTGGATGCGGCGCGCCGGCTCTATGAGGCATTCGATTTCGTGCTGGAGCAAGAGCGCCCGGGCCGGCAATGGGGCAAGGAAGTCATCGAGCAGCGATTCTTGCGGGCGCCGCGCGATCTTCATGGCCGCGCCTGGAAGACCTGAGCCATCAAAGTATATGGAATCCGATGGACAGGTAATGGCATGTCGTGCCGCTGAGCACAAATAGGTGCCAAGTTCCATGAGCATGTTTGAATTTTGAAGTGTTGCAGTAGAAAACCGTGCCTGCCGTGTATAACGCAGCACCGGCCAGTAGCAACAGGAACGATGTTGTGCTCAAAAGCCGCCATTCACGCGAAACCGAGATTACGCCGATCCAGCCCAGACTGATGTACAGCCAGACGGAAGGCGCCATTCTGTGTGTTGTGCGTAATTCGCACCACATGCCAAACCCGGACAGACACCAGATGAGGCAAAGTGAGCCCCAGGCCCAGGAGTCCATGCTCGACTTTAGGATAAAGGGCGTGACAGTTCCGGCAATCAGAAGATAAATAGAGCAATGATCCATCCGTTGCCAGACGCTTTTTATGGGTTCTCGAGTGCTATGGTAGATCGTTGAGGAAGCATATAGCAGAATCACCGCCATCGAGAAAATCATTGACCCTGCTAACTGATACTCATCGCCTGTTTGAATCGCTTTTTTAAAAAGCCAGCTTGCCCCATGAATGCCCAAGACGAGGCCTGCCAAATGGCTAAGGCTATTGAATCTCTCACCTGGATACATGATTTATTCTTTCGCTGTCAGGATACAACGTCTAGTACAGCATGAATCGATGAACCTTTTGTGGCAGCAGTCCCCAGGGGGCGGATTGATTGGCGCCCGTCATTTTGCCCAGGGCCGCCGTGCGATCGTAGGCGCTGCCGAAGCTCTTGAGCGAAATCGAGAATGCCGTTACTTTGCCGCCGTCCGGCGTGACATGTACCTGCGGCGTCTTGCCGGCGCGCAAGGCCGTGAGCAGTTTGGCGCCCACATCGATGGTGACCACGCAGCCCACGGGCAGGCAAGCGACGCCGCAGTCGCCAGCGGCAGCCGGCCGGAGGCCGAGATGTCGTACCAAGTAGCCTGCGCCGCGCTGTCCAGGCCGCCGTCAGCTTGCCGATGTCTCCAGCATATTCATAAAACGCTGGAGAGCAGTGGAGGGAATACCGTTCCATACCAGGTGCGTATGGTTGCGGCGGACACGCAGGGGAACTTCGTGCAATGTGAGGTCCTGGACCGCGCGCAGGGAATGAAGAAGAGAGCGGGGAACCAGCGCGAATCCAGTGCCTGCGGCGACACATGCAATCATGGCTTGATAGGAGCCGAACTCCAGCACGCGCGTAGGCATCACCCCCGCGGCGCCCAGCCAGTCCCGCAAACGGCGGCGGTACGAGCAGCCATCCGCGAATGCGATCAGAGTGGCGCTCTCCAGGTCCGCGGCGCGCTTGACCGGAGCGACGCCCTTGGCCGTGATCAGTACCAGCTCTTCCTCGAATGCCTTGACCGACTGCAGGCCGGCTGCTGTGAACGGTTCGGACACGAACGCGGCTTCGATCTCATAGTTGCCTACGCGCTGAATCAAGGCGCCGGTGGTTCCCGTCACAAGCTCGACGACCACTGCGGGATATTTCCGGTGAAAGTCCGAGAGTATTGTGGGAAGGCGGCTTCCCGCGGTGCTTTCGAGCGATCCGATGCGAAACGTCCCTACCGGGCCGCCCGTTCGTAGCTCGCTCTCGGCTTCGTCGGCGAGACGAAAAAGGCGCTGGGCATAGGACAACAGCAGACCGCCCTCTGACGACAGCACGAGATTGCGGCCCTGCTTGCGAAAGAGCGCGACCCCAAGACGCTGCTCAAGCTGCTTGATGCGCGTGCTTACGTTCGATGGAACCCGATTCAGCTTTTCCGACGCGCGGATGATTCCGCCTTCCGCGACGACGGTGCGAAAAATTTCAAGCGACTCCAGATCTATTGTTCTCATGAGAAGAATGATAACAATTAAATATTCAATTGCGGAATGAATGGATTTTCGCTCTAATCCTTGCCTATGGCAACCATAAAACATTCTCCCTCGCTGTTATTCGTATCGCTGGCAGGCGTGCTGTCTTTGGCGGCGGCAATGGGTATCGGGCGATTCGCGTTTACGCCCATGCTGCCGCTGATGGTTCAAGAAGGCCATCTCGACGCGGCGCAAGCCAGTTGGCTGGCGGCGGCGAACTACGTCGGCTATTTCGTGGGAGCGGTCACCGCGTCCCGGCTGCGCGTCAGCGCCGCGTTGCTCGCCTTGGCGTCGCTGATCATGATTGCTTTGTCCACCGCGGCGATGTCGTTGCCCGGCAATATGCTGTGGATGGGGCTCAGGTTTGTGTCGGGAGTGTGTTCCGCATGGGTTTTCGTTGCAACGAGCGTCTGGTGCCTCGGCGCGCTGGCAAGGCTGCGGCGGCAGGACCTGGGTGCGAGAGTGTACTCGGGTGTCGGCGCGGGGATCGCGGCGGTGGGAGTCTACTGCCTTGCCGTGACAGTCATCGGCATGCGCTCGCAACTGATATGGCTGCATCTCGGGCTTTGGACGATAGTGGCTGCCGCGCCCTTGGCATGGGTAGTCGGATCGCTTGAGAACGAGCCGTTGACGAAGCCTTTTGTTGCCCATCCGTCTCAGCCGCTTCCGGGGGGCACAGTCGGGATTGTGGCGAGCTACGGGATCATGGGCTTCGGCTACATCCTTCCAGCCACTTTTCTCCCCGAGCTTGCGCGCAGTGTCGTGGCTGATCCTGCTGTATTCGGACTGGCTTGGCCGGTGTTTGGAGCGACCGCGGCAGTTTCCACATTGATGGCGGGGCCGTGGATGCGGCGCGCTTCCCGCCTGCGTGTCTGGGCGGTATGCCAAGCGCTGATGGGGGCGGGCGCCTTGTTGCCCAGCCTCTGGCTGCATCCAGTCAGTATCGTGATTTCCGCTGTACTGGTCGGCGGTACGTTCATGGTGATCACTCTCGCGGGAGTGCAGGAAATCCGGGCTCGAATCAATTTGAATCCCGGTCCCTGGGTGGGGTATCTGACAGCGGCGTTTGCCCTCGGGCAGATTGCCGGCCCGGTAGTTTCCGCGCTCCTGTTTTCCCAGCCCGCCATTGCAGGTCATGCGCTGGACCTGGGGCTGCAAGCGTCTGCATTGTGCCTGTTCGTCTCGGCCTTCTGGCTGTGGCGCCAATCGGCCGGCTGATGGCGCATGGGATCAGCGATCTGACACCGGCTCCATCTTCATCTCGATGCTGGCCTTCTCGGACGAGAACCTGCTCGGCGCTGCCAAGCTGGGCGTGCTGCTGGGATCGCTGGTGGCCGCTGTCCTTGGCATGGCCTGGGGCGTGATCTACGTCAGATAGCGGGCCAAGGTTCGTTCTCGCGTGTATTCGAACGGCGTTCCTCGAGCGGCAATCGCCGCCGGTGTGCCAATGCTCCTTTCATCGCATGCCAGCGTTCGCCTGGGATAGCATAATCACATGAAACTAGACGCCCGAACCCGCAATATCGTCGTCATCGGCGCATCGGCTGGTGGGGTCGAGGCGTTCACGACTTTGTTTGGCCATCTGCCGCCGGACCTGCGGGCCGCCGTGCTCGTGGTCCTTCACATCCCTGCGCATACGCCCAGCCAACTGCATCACATACTGGCAAGGACAACACCCATGCGGGTCGTCGTGGCCGAAGATGGACAAGTGCCCGAGGCCCAGGCCGTCTATGTCGCCTCTGCCGATCGCCTGTTGCGGGATCAGGCGAGGAGGCCGTGCGATGCCAATTTCTTTGGACACGATCCTGAGACATAAGCGGCCGGTTCCCGCTGCGCGGCCCGGTAGCGGAAACTCACCAAGTATCTGTATGCTGAAATCATGTCAGCCGTCATGTTTGTAGAATCCATTGATCTTTCATTTCAAATCGCTGGGAAAGACTGGCCTCGTCAGGGCAAAGGCGTCTCGGATTGCTTGCTGGCCATGAGGTGTCACGGTCACGGCACGGCTCCCCGCGGCACGCCGGATCCAGCCATTGTCCAGATAACATTGATACATTGCAGCCCCGAGCGCGCCGCCAATATGAAGCCGCCTTTCACTCCAGTCCAGACAAGGACGGCAGAACACCCGTCTTGTTCCTCGGCTCGATGCGCGATGGCGGGCGGCATCCAGATCCACGCCCAGCGACCGCAGAAACCGATGGCCCTCTTCGGTCAATGCGCCGCCGTCGCTTGATAATTCGATTCGACCGAACTCGATCAAGCTGTCAGTCATTTCCACCGCCAGTTGGCCTGCCAGGTGGTCGTAGCAGCTGCGGGCATAGCGCAAAGCTTTGTCACGGGGGCCAGTCACGGGAACAGGCGGTCGCGACGATACGCTTGCGGTATCCAGATCGGCCGCTACCGACATGATGCTTTCAATCATGCGGGCAACCGCGGGTGAGGCCAAGCGATGGTACCGATGTCGCCCTTGCCTTTCTCTGGCAACCAGGCCTGCATCTGCCATGCGGTTGAGGTGGCCGCTGGCGGTTTGGGGCGCAATACCGGCGATATGAGCCAACTCTGTTGCTGTCAGCGCGCGCCCGTCCATCAGTGCGGCAAGCATGCTGGCGCGGGCGAGATCGCCAATCAATGCTGCGGTTTGGGAAATCGAAGAGATACTAACCATGGCGGCTCCTGGAATGTCTCCCGATTCTAGCAACAAGATGCGGCGCTATAGTACGGCCCGCGCCGTAACATTCGACACCCGTCATGGCGACAATGTAGCCATTACCCTCCTTGACAAGAGGCCGACGTTTGCCGGATTGAAGGACAATCTGCATGGAATTCCTCCAGACCTGCCATGCGCCAAAGTTCTTTGGTGTTTGGGTTGTACGTGCCGCATTCCTCCTGGCTGTCTTGGGCTGGGGCGTGGGATTCTACGGTCCGCCTATTTACCTGGCAGAGGTGGCACGGCGAACGGACTGGTCGTTGAGCCTTGTTTCATCGGCTGTGACCTTGCACTTTCTCGTCGGAGTACTGGTGATTGCGAATCTGCCTCGCCTTTATGCGCTGATCGGTTTGCCTGCGGCCACGGCAGCCGGTGCCGTACTCACTGCCGTCGGTGTAGTCGGCTGGGCAATTGTCCAAGAGCCGTGGCAATTATTTTTCGTGGCCATATTGACTGGATCTGGATGGGTAGCGATGGGAGCGCTTGCGGTCAATACCATTGTTGCCGCCTGGTACCACAAGAACCGTCCGACGGCTTTGAGCAAAGCCTATAACGGAGCCAGCGTCGGTGGCGTGATTTTCTCGCCATTGTGGGTGGCCTTGATTGGCTGGCTGGGCTTCGCGGGCGCTGCAAGTATCGTGGGCGTGATTGTAATTGTCGTCGCGCTGCTGCTGACCAGCTATGTGTTTACCAAAACCCCGGAAAGCATCGGACAGCCTCTGGACGGCGAGGGTTCGGATACGCTCAAAGTTCAGCGTCTCGGATCAAATCTCAAGAGAGCGCTACCTGGCTCCTTGCTTTGGCGTGATTGGGCGTTCATTACCCTATCGGCGGGTATGGCAATCGGCCTGTTTGCGCAGATTGGCCTGCTGGCTCATCTTTTCAATATCTTTTCCCCAGTTGTAGGCGCTCAGCGGATGGGGTGGCTCATGGGGCTGGGAACCGCCTGTGCTATTGGTGGCCGCTCCATAGCGGCGCGGGCCGTGCAGCGGTTTGGAAACCGGCGTGTCGTTGCCGCCGCTGGTTATTTCGTTCAGGCGCTGGGCTCGGCGACGTTGCTGCTGTCTGATGGACACAACATATGGCTCGTTACCCTTGGCGTGCTACTGTTTGGTTCAGGCATTGGCAATGCCACCTCTATTCCGCCGCTCGTTGCGCAATCGGACTTTGCGCCCGAAGATGTATCCAGGGTCGTGGCCCTGATCGTGGCAATAGGACAGGGAGCTTATGCCTTCGCACCCACATTCTTTGGCCTGCTGCAAAGCAATGCCCACGGCGGGCCGGATTTTATGCAAAGCCAGTTCTTCACCGCGGCCATTGGCATACAGCTCCTTGCCGCGGCAGCGTACCTAGCGTATCGCGCGCCCCCGATGAATACCCCTGCGGCTGACACCGCATAGCAATGCGCTGAACCGGAATCGCTGGTAATGGGCGAGCGGCTACGGCACGTCGTTAATATCTTCGCCTGCTTCGATGCCGGGCGCGCGCCCAGGATGTGCGGGGTGAACTGGTTCGGCGCCTACCGGCACCGTACGCCCCAGAAACGCAATTACCGAAGTGCCGAAAATGTCGTTGCGGTCTCCCGCCACCATATGGCCGGCGTTCGTTACATTAACGTATTCGCAGTGCGGGCAAAGAGCCAGAAACTCCTGCGCTCCTTCTTCGCTGAGCACGTCGGACAAGCCGCCGCGCACCAGCAAGGTCGGCAGGGCAAGCCGCCGTGCGCACGCCTCCAGGCGCTGCTGGCGCCGTTCCAGGTCCCGTTTGGCGGCGCGCATGCGCGGATCCCAATGCCAGTGGTATTTGCCATCGGCGCCCAGGCGCACATTCTTCACAAGGCCATCGAGGTTTTTGGGACGCACACGTTGAGGCTGATAGTTGCTGATGGCCTGGGCAACTTCTTCCAGCGAATCGAAACCCTCGGGCTTCTGCGTCATGAAAGCCTGGATCTTGTCGATTCCCTCAGGCTCGATGCGCGGTGCGATGTCCACCATGATCAAGGCGGTGGCGTCGACATGGCCCTCGCCAACGGCCACCAGGCTGGTGCCGCCGCCCATGGAGGCTCCCACCAGAACCGGGCGGCGCTTGCCCAGGGCCGCGATGACGCACTCCAGATCGCGCACCATCACGTCTTGCCCGTACAATCCGTCGCTCGCCCAATCCGAATCGCCATGGCCGCGCGCATCGAACGCAACGGC
>LNAP01005757.1_pt1 | contig 10912 bp, 13 predicted proteins | sample 602601 | NCBI WGS metagenome assembly LNAP01 (sample SAMN02440304, study PRJNA202911) | soil metagenome | biome: Subtropical and temperate rainforests or woodlands; isolation source: soil samples (1 kg each in a 20% v/v slurry with milli Q water) were... ...
AGCGCGTCGCGCAGCAGTTCGTCGGCGTCGCGCGTCGCATCGAGACAGGCGCGGGCATGGGACTGCAGCACGCGCGGCGCGAGGCCTTGCTGCCGCAGCACCTCGGCGAAGGCCTGCATGGCCGGGCCGTCGAGTGACATGTTGCGCAGCACCAGCGCGCGCGCGCCAGCGCCACGGGCCCGCTGCAGCAATCCGGCAACGGCTTCTGCGGTCATATCGCGGTCGATCGGCGGCGTGCCCAACGTGCCATAGGGATCGGCGCTGACCAGCGCCTTGAGTGGAAGCCGGTAGGCGTCCCACGCCGAGATCACCGGCAACAGGCCGGACAGCTGTGGCACAGCGTCGTGACGGGCGTCGGCGGCACGATTCCAGGCGGTCAGGGCACGTGCGCCACTGCGCCCGCGCGCGGAGGCGTTCACCGCCAGTTCCCAGTCGGGAAGGTAGTATCCGTTCGGCTCGATCGCGCGCCCGGCGAGGCCCCGCCATTGCTCGGGGGCGATTGCCGTCAGCAGCGGCAAGGGCGCGCGGCGACGCTGTGCGGCGGTCGAATCGACCGCGTCGCTCAGGGAGCCATCCGCTTCAGCAAGATTTCCGGCCTTCACCACGCCTCAACCACTGTTCGCGATGCCTGTCGTCGGTTGGGCGGGCATCACCGCATTTGTCTTATGGTACCCTGAATCCGGAATGGAACGGACTAAATGACACGCTCATTCCGGTGAAGCCGGCGGCATATTTAACGGCAGATGAAGTCGGGGACGGCCGGGGTGTCCCGCGTTGTGGCGGAGCGAGGTGTACGGCGGGCGAGCGACCGCAGCCGCTGTTGACGGTCGCGCCGCCGTCGTTTTTCGGTTACCAGATGATCCGGACACGGGAGAATGAGCGATGAAAAATCGAATGCTGGTCGTCGTCGCAGTCATGCTGCTGGCGACCCCGGCCGCGGCGCAGATGGGGAGCAAGCGCAATCCGGGCGCCGAAGGTCCGAAGGCGCCGCAGGGACCCAAGATCGACGACAAGGCCTACAAGGCGGCGCTCGAACGCATCCCGGAGCCGAAAGAGAAGTACGATCCCTGGGGTGGCGTCGCACCGGCCGCGGCAGCCAAGAAGGGCAGGTGAATCGTCGGTCGCCTTGAACCCCTCGGCTGATCGCGACGACCCATCGAAAGCGGTGGCATGTCGCGGCGCTGCCCGATTGCAGCGTCCCGATCCGATCCCGGTGATCGTGGCGGATCGTTTGCCGGTCGCGGCGGGTGGTTGCGCCGGAAGAGGGGGTATCCGATGTTGCGTGCCTTGCTGTGCAACGTTGCTGTCGCCGCCTGCGTCGTGCTGGGCGCCCACGGCGCCCTGGCAGAGAACCGCATCGCGCTGGTGATCGGACAGTCGGCCTACCGGGCCGTGACGCCGCTGCCGAACCCTGCCAATGACGCGCGGGCGATCGCCCAACTGCTCGGCGACGCCGGCTTCGAGGTGCAGTCCGCATCCGATCTCACGCAGAACGCGTTGCGCGACGCGGTCGGTGCCTTCGCGGCCAGCCTGGCGGCGAAGGGGCCCGACACGGTTGCGCTGGTGTTCTATGCGGGCCACGGCCTGCAGATCGACGGTGAGAACTATCTGGTACCGGTCGATATCGATCCGAAGCGCGAGACCGACATTCCGCTGCAGGCGGTGCGGCTCAACGACGTGCTCAACACGCTGACCTCGGTGCCGAGCAAGAGCCGCATCATCCTGCTCGATGCGTGCCGCAACAATCCGTTCCCCGACATCAACAAGACCGCCGGCCGCGGCCTGGCGCTGGTCGATGCCAGGATCGGTGCGGCCGGCACGCTGCTGTCGTTCTCGACATCGCCGGGCGCGGAGGCCGAGGACGGCCACGGCGCCAACAGTCCCTATACGGCGGCGCTGCTGACCGCGGGGCGCGAACCCGGCCTGTCGATCGAGGAGGCGTTCAAGCGGGTCCGGCTGTCGGTCAATCACGCCACCGAGGGACGGCAGACGCCGTGGGAGAGTTCGTCGCTGGTGAGCGACTTCAGCCTGTTCGGTGCGCCAACCGGCACCGCGAAAGGCGTGGTCGCCAAGCGCAGCGTCGAGCAGTGGCGGCAGGAGCTGAAGGGCAAGCCGGTCGAGGCCGCCAACGACCTGATCGTCTCCGACGGCAGCGACGAGGCCTACGAGGCATTTGTCGGCCTGTACGCGCAGCCGCCGTTCAGCCAGCAGGCGCGCGAATGGCTCGACCGCCATCGTCGGATGGTGGCCTGGAACAACGCCGTGATCGCCAACACCGCGGTCGGCTACCGCGAATTTCTGAAGCTGTTTCCCGACAGCGATCTCACCGCCACCGCGCGCAAGCTGGAAGATCGCCTGCACAACCGGCCCGACCTGATCCGCGCAGCGTCGATCGGCGGCCTGGCTGCATCATCGGCGCCCGTACAGCCCGCCAGCGTGGCGCTGGCGCCGACCTGCCCATGCGGCGCGCCGAAGAAGGCCGATCTGCCGTCGAAGAAGCGCGTCGGGACCGATCCGCCGAAGCGCGTCACCGACCGTTCGCCGCCGCGGCGGACGCTAGCGCCGGACGACGAGGAGGAGGACATCGTGGTCGTCCGTCCCCCGCCGCCCTACTACCAACCGTCGCCCGGCCTGTCGGTCGGCGGCGTGATCGGCGGCTATGGTGGCGGATTTGGCCGTGGCAATGGCAGCCCCGGACGGGGGCGCTATTGAACGGCAACGGTGTCGATCGTCGCGACGCAAGGTCGCTAACCGGGGAGAGGACCATGAGAACCAAGGCCACATTGCTGTTCGCGGCGACGCTGACGCTGCTGACAGCGCCGGCAAATGCCGTGGTGCTCGACCTGTCGACCATGTCATGCAAGCAGTTCGTCGAATCCGGCCCCGACGAGATCAAGATGGTGCTGACCTGGATGGATGGCTGGTACAAGGGCGATCAGGACGAGGCGATCATCGATACCGAGGTATTCGTGGCGAACGCGAAGAAGTTCGGCACCTACTGCGCCAATCATCCGACGGTGAGCATCGTGACCGCTGCGGAGAAAGTGCTGGGCGAGTGAACGACCGCGGATCCGGAGCTGGCCGGGCCTGGCTTGCGGACACAGGCGGCGGGTCGGCTTGAAAACGCCTTTGTTGCCCGCCTATGATGCGACCTTGTTGATAGGGCGTATGTGATGGTCAGGTGTTTGCGGATCGTGTTCAGCATCGTTGCGCTCGGCGTGGCGCTGTCCGGCTGTACCAAATGTGGTCCGATCTGGGACGACTGGCTGCAGCCGTCGAAATCCTGCAGGTCAGACCGCCTCTGATCGACCCCTCCGGCAATAACGCGACACGTTTTCGTCAGCGCCGGAGGTTGGCGTCGCCGGAGCTGCGATGGTATAGACCGCGCATGTTTCCATGGAGCATCCGTATGAAAGTTCTTCGCGCCGCAGCGCTGCTCGCCCTCCTGGCTGTTCCGGCCTATGCCCAGTCGCCCACGGTCAACCTGATGCCTGATGTCAAGACCAGGACTCCCGAGGAGAAGGAACAGGACGCGATTGCCGACAAGGCCTATCGTGAGTCGCTTCGGAAAATTCCTGACGCGAAGGCGTCGGCCGATCCGTGGGGAGCTGTGCGCAGCGAAGCCCCGAAGGCAGCCGTCGCGAAATCGCGTACCAAGCCCGGCAACAGCGCGAACTAGCCGATCCCGTCGGCCGGCGGGGGTCGGTAGCGACGCGGAAATTCTTCCGGCCAGGGCAGCGCGGTCTGCCCGGCCAGCGCATCAAGCAGCACGCGCGCTGCGTCGGCGTAGCTTGCGCCCGATGGCAATGCCATGGCGTGGGCCCATGCCGCCGGCATCTCGTCCCGTTCACGATACACGGCAAGCGCAGGGCTCCACCACCATGCGGCCGCCGGCGAGCGGTCGTCCACGTCGACGGCAAGCCATCTTGCGTAATCCCTGACGGTGCGTTCGAACTCGAATTTTACTGCGGGATGGATCATCGGCGTCCCCGGTCGAATGCTGCGGACGCCAACGGATCAGGCGCGCAGCCACAGGCTGGCCGCAAATACCGGCTGGCGCAAGTCAGCTTCCAGGAAGCGTTGCCGCGTCGCGGCGTCAGTCGTTGGCGAGAGCGCCGTCCGCGGGCCGTCCGTGGCCAGGGTGTCTGCTGTCCAGGACGGACGCCGCCAGCTTCAGCCACTCCGCCGCCATCTCGCGCAGGATCAGTCGGGAATCCCGATCGGGCGTGCGCGCGGCCACCGAGAGGCAATGCCGCGCATAGCTATCGTACTGGTCGCCGTGATTGAAAACCGAGTCTGTCATCCATGCACCTTTGATCGAGATGTCGTTGACGAGGCAATCATTTGAACGCAAATTTGAACGCGACGCTGGCTGTGCGTGCAGCTCGGATGTGCTGCACCACCCGGCCATCAGCCGAGGCCGGAATACAACAGCCCGGACCGATCTTCACTGCTATATGCCGTTCGGGGGCGCCATCGGGTTCACGGATGACATCGCGAGGCCTGTCGCTGCCGTCGTCCATGCTTCCCTGCGCGCAGCTGCGAGCCTCGATACGGAGCGCGTAATCCCGCATTCCCCTTGCCGGTGATGGAAATATATATCGCCAGCTTGCTATCATATCACGGGTGCTGTGACAGCTCTGTTCGGCTGCGGACGCATGTGACGATCTTTTGCGGACAGGGAGATCGGGGTACCAGTCCGGACCGGCGACCCGCCTTTAGCTGAACAGGCCGGCCAGCGGCACTTCGAACAACTGCCCGGCGTCCTCATCCTCGACCACGATGGTGCCGGAGGTAAGCGCGTGATTGTCGCGCAAATCGCTCGCCAGTGTTTTCGCGTGCTGCAGGGCTGCCTTGGCATCTCCAAGGACAGTGCCGACGTCGTCGAGCACGACGCTTCCTGCGACAATGTGAAAATAGAAGCGGGGCACGCAAAATCGTCAGTCAGGCGAGAGCAGAAAACGCCCTCATCACCGGAAGTTGCCATGAATCGGACGATGATACCGGTAACCTATGTCCGCGGTTCCCGCTCGTCGATAGAAATGTTTCAAGATGCGACACCCGGTGAGGTGTACTTCATTGAAAGAGGTGTACCGCATTGAAGGACTGGTGGGCGACCGGCCGCGGATGACCTCCGCGCGGCCGTCCTCCATATAAACGCCACGCGCTGCTGCTTGATACCCGGACAATGGCCGCAAGCGAGGGACGCGTGCGCGGCACGGAGTGGACCAGATGACGATTCTGCCGGGAATGGCCGCGCCGCCACGCCAGCCGCCGCCGATGCGCTCGGTGGTCCGGCTGGTGATGGTCAACTGGGCGCTGGGCATCGCCGCAGGCCTGTTGTGCGCGACCCTGATCCTGGCCATCGACCTCGCCGGCCTGCGCGCGCTGCTGCTGCGCGCCGACGATCGCTGGATCGGGCTGCTGCTGCTCTATGGCAGCTTCGCCTTCAGCTTCGGCGGGCTCGCCGCCGCGACCGCGGTGATGACGATCTCCGAGCGGTCGCCGTCGCGCTGACGGCACGACGGCGCCAATCTCAATGCCTGACCATCGTCAGTCATGTCCGCCTGCGTGATCAGCCGGGAGCCGGCTGCCGCGCGGTCCGGGCGCAGAGGCTCTGGAGGCTGGCTTCGGGGCATCTGCAACGATGCAGTGCCGAAAGTTCTCCTTCCGCCGGCGCCGCCGAATATCTGAGCCTAAAGCAGCGCTTTCACGGTGGTGACAAAAAACGCCGTCACAATGCCACCGTAGTAGCAACCGGCAATGGTTGCGCAGATTAGCAAAGTGGTCCGCATGGCAGGATCTCCTTTCCTGGTCACTGAATCAGACCGAGCGGCAAGACGCAAAAAGCCCCCAATCAAACCAGGCCCTATGGCCGGAAACAGGCCAGTACCAAATTCTTTCTGAGAACATATTGCGAACAGAGAACGAATAGGGTACATTGGTTCCAACAGATCAGGTGACGCTGCCCGTTTGTCCCTCTCGCGAATCCCGTCCATAAGGAGCTAGATCATGGCCTCGACCCCGACCGCCCTGCGTATCGTTGAAGGATCCTCGATGGACAAGACCAAGGCCCTGTCGGCCGCGCTCTCGCAGATCGAGCGCCAGTTCGGCAAGGGCTCGGTGATGAAGCTTGGCAAGAACGATCGCTCGATGGACATCGAGACGATCTCGTCGGGCTCGCTGGGACTGGACATTGCGCTCGGCGTCGGCGGCCTGCCGCGCGGCCGGGTGGTGGAAATCTACGGACCGGAATCCTCGGGCAAGACCACGCTGGCGCTGCACACGGTGGCCGAGGGCCAGAAGAAGGGCGGCATCTGCGCCTTCATCGACGCCGAACACGCGCTCGATCCGGTCTATGCCCGCAAGCTCGGCGTCAACATCGATGAACTCCTGATCTCGCAGCCGGATACCGGCGAGCAGGCGCTGGAAATCTGCGACACGCTGGTACGCTCCGGCGCGGTCGACGTGCTGGTGATCGACTCGGTGGCGGCACTGGTGCCGCGCGCCGAGCTGGAAGGCGAGATGGGCGACGCGCTGCCCGGCCTGCAGGCCCGCCTGATGAGCCAGGCGCTGCGCAAGCTGACCGCCTCCATCAACAAGTCCAATACGATGGTGATCTTCATCAACCAGATCCGCATGAAGATCGGCGTGATGTATGGTTCGCCCGAGACCACCACCGGCGGCAACGCCCTGAAGTTCTACGCCTCGGTCCGCCTCGACATCCGCCGCATCGGCGCCATCAAGGAGCGCGACGAGGTGGTCGGCAACCAGACCCGCGTGAAGGTGGTCAAGAACAAGCTGGCGCCGCCGTTCAAGCAGGTCGAATTCGACATCATGTATGGCGAGGGCGTCTCCAAGATGGGCGAGATCCTCGATCTCGGCGTCAAGGCGGGGATCGTCGAGAAGTCCGGCGCCTGGTTCTCCTATGACAGCCAGCGGCTCGGCCAGGGCCGCGAAAACTCCAAGGCCTTCCTCAAGGCCAATCCGGAAATGACCGCCAAGATCGAAGCCTCGATCCGGCAGAATTCCGGCCTGATTGCCGAGCAGATCTTGGCCGGCTCGCCGGAGCGCGACGCCGACGGCGAGGAGCCGGCAGACGAGTAAGACTTGCGTCGACCGGCGCTGCATCGAATGCAAAAGCCTCGACCGTTTCACCGGCCGAGGCTTTTTGATTTGTGATGGGTCGTTCGATGTGGTTTCCCGGACGCGGTGCGGCGTGAGGACGATGCGCAGCATCGTCTGAAATGCCGCTCCGCAGATCCGGGATCCCGGTTTATGCAGCGGGTCCCCGGATCAGCAGCGCACCACGCCCAAGCGGGCGCGTTGCGCAGCATCCGGGGAACGCAGAGCGCTGCTTCGGCTACTCCGCCGCCTCGGCGTAGTCCGTCATGGGCGGGCACGAACACACCAGGTTGCGGTCGCCATAGACATTGTCGACGCGGCCCACCGGGCACCAGTATTTGTCGGTCCGCGCGGAGCCTGCCGGGAAGCAGCCTTCGGCGCGGCTATAGGCGCGCGCCCAGTCGTCGGCGGCAATGTCGTGCACGGTGTGCGGCGCATGGCGCAGCGGGGAGGCCTCGACCTTCCAGCGGCCCGATTCGATCTCGGCGATCTCCTGGCGGATGGCGATCATGGCGTCGCAGAAGCGGTCGATCTCGCTTTTGGATTCCGACTCGGTCGGCTCGATCATCAGCGTCCCGACCACCGGAAAGCTCATGGTCGGCGCGTGAAAGCCGTAGTCGATCAGCCGTTTCGCGATGTCGTCGACGGTGACGCCGGCCGACGCCTTCAGCGCGCGGGGATCGACGATGCATTCATGGGCGACGCGGCCGCGGGCATTCTTGTACAGCACCGGAAAATGCGGATCGAGCCGTGCCGCGATGTAGTTGGCGTTGAGGATGGCCATCTCGGTGGCCCGGGTCAGCCCCGCGCCGCCCATCATCGCGATGTAGATATAGGAGATGGTCAGGATCGACGCCGAGCCATAGGGCGCCGCCGACACCGGTCCCACGGCGGCGTGACCCTCCGCTGCGGGATGGCCGGGCAGGAACGAGGCGAGATGCGCCCGCACGCCGATCGGTCCCATGCCCGGGCCGCCGCCGCCATGCGGAATGCAGAACGTCTTGTGCAGGTTGAGATGGCTGACATCGGCGCCGTAGTCGCCGGGCCGCGACAGCCCGACCTGGGCGTTCATGTTGGCGCCGTCGAGATAGACCTGGCCGCCATGGGAATGCACGATGTCGCAGATCTCGCGGATGTGCTCCTCGAACACGCCGTGGGTCGAGGGATAGGTGATCATCACCGCGGCGAGATTCGCCGCATGTTTCTCCGCCTTGGCGCGGAGGTCGTCGACGTCGACGTCGCCGCGTTTGTCGCAGGCGACCACGACCACCTCCATGCCGGCCATGCTGGCGGAGGCCGGATTGGTACCGTGGGCCGAGGAGGGGATCAGGCAGATGGTGCGGTGGCCGTCGCCGCGCGCGGCATGATAGCCGCGGATCGCCAGCAGCCCGGCATATTCGCCCTGCGCGCCGGAATTCGGCTGCAGCGACACCGCGTCGTAGCCGGTGATGGCGCACAGCCATTTCTGCAACGTTGCAAACAGCTGATGATAGCCGGCGGCCTGGTCGTCCGGCACGAACGGATGCAGGCTGGCGAAGCCCGGCCAGGTCAGCGGCATCATTTCGGTGGTGGCATTGAGCTTCATGGTGCAGGAGCCCAGCGGGATCATGGCGCGGTCGAGCGCCAGATCGCGGTCGCTGAGTTTGCGCATGTAGCGCAGCAGTTCGGTCTCCGAACGATGCGCGTGGAATACCGGATGGGTGAGGAACGCGCTGGTCCGCTGCAGCGCCGCCGGCAGCGCGTCACGCACGCCCGCGGCAACCTCCGCATAGGCAAGGCCGCCACCGAAGGCGCGCCACACCGCCTCGATCGTGGCATCGGTCGTGGTCTCGTCGAGCGCGATGCCCAGCGTCCGGTCCGATATCCGCAGGTTGATCTTCTCCGCCAGCGCGCGGGCGACAATGCCGCTCTGCCTGTCGCCGACATTCACCGTGATGGTATCGAAGAACGCGTCGCTGTCCGGCGCGAAGCCGAGCTTCTTCAGCCCGGCCGCCAGCACCGCGGTCCGGCGATGCACGCTGCGCGCCATGTGCGTGAGCCCTTCCGGCCCGTGATAGACCGCGTACATCGCGGCGATCACCGCGAGCAGCACCTGGGCGGTGCAGATGTTCGAGGTCGCCTTTTCGCGACGGATGTGCTGCTCGCGCGTCTGCAGCGCGAGGCGATAAGCGGGCTCGCCGCGCGAATCGATGGACAGGCCGACGAGGCGACCGGGCATCAGGCGCTTCAGCGCATCGCGTACCGCCATATAGGCGGCGTGCGGACCGCCATAGCCCATCGGCACGCCGAAACGCTGCGCCGAACCGATGGCGATGTCGGCGCCGAGTTCGCCCGGCGACGCCAGCAGGGTCAGCGCCAGCAGGTCGGCGGCGACGATGGCCAGCGCGCCCTTGGCCCGCAGCGCCGTCACGGCGCCGCGCAGATCGCGCACCACGCCGGACGTGCCGGGATATTGCAGCAGTCCGCCGAATACGTCTGCCTTGTCGAGATCGGTGAGCGGATCGCCGATTTTCAATGTCCAGCCGAGCGGCTCGGCGCGGGTGCGCAGCACCGCCAGCGTCTGCGGATGCACCTCATGGTCGACGAAGAAGGTCTTCGTCGAGACCGAAGATGACCGCTCCGCCAGCGCCATGGCTTCGGCGGCGGCGGTGGCCTCGTCGAGCAGCGAGGCATTGGCGACGTCGAGCCCGGTGAGGTCGCAGATCATGGTCTGGAAGTTGAACAGCGCTTCCAGCCGGCCCTGGCTGATCTCCGGCTGGTACGGCGTATAGGCCGTGTACCAGGCCGGGTTTTCCAGGATGTTGCGCTGGATCACCGTGGGCAGGATGGTGCCGGAATAGCCTTGGCCGATCAGCGAGGTGAACACCTTGTTCTGCGCGGCGAGCGCGGTCAGGTGGGCCAGCGCCTCGGTTTCCGACAGCGGCGCGCCGAGGTCGAGCGGCGCCTTCTGGCGGATCGACGCCGGCAGCGTCTCGTCCATCAGCGCGGTCAGCGACTTCGCGCCGACGGTGGCCAGCATGGCATCGATATCCGATGGCGACGGCCCGATGTGGCGGCGGACGAAATCGGTGGCGATGTCGGCGGAAGCTTTGCTGCGCGGGGTCATCTGCTTGTCCTCAAATCAATTCGAAGCGTTGGTCATGGCCGGGCCTGTCCCGGTCATCCACGTCTTCACCGCAGCAAGACGTGGATGCCCGGCATGCGCCGGGCATGACGACTACGCCGTGTGGGTCTGGTAGGCGGCTTCATCCATCAGCCCGTCGAGCTCGCCCTTGTCCGCGATCTTGAGCTTGAAGAACCAGGCCTTGCCGGCGGCGTCGGAATTGACCAGTGCGGGCTCGTCGGCCAGCGCTGCGTTGACTTCGAGCACCTCGCCGGTGAGCGGCGCATAGACGTCGGAGGCCGCCTTCACGGACTCCACCACCGCGGCGGCCTCGGCCTTCTTCAGGGCGCGGCCGATCTTCGGCAATTCCACGAACACGACATCGCCGAGCTGCGACTGGGCGAAGTCGGTGATGCCGACGGTGGCGACGTCGCCGTCGATTTTCAGCCACTCGTGGTCTTCGGTGTAGAGGGTGGTCATCTGGACAATCCTTAGCGCTTGTAGCTGGCGGGGATGAAGGGCAGGGCGCAGACCCGCAGCGGCAGCCGCTGGCCGCGCAGTTCGGCGAAGACGAGGGTGCCGGTCGCAGCCAGCGCAGTGGGCAGGTAGCCCATGGCCACCGGGGCGCCGGCGCTGGGGCCGAAGCCGCCGGAGGTCACCTTGCCGATCTGGTCCTGCGATGTG
>LNAP01005759.1_pt1 | contig 10910 bp, 9 predicted proteins | sample 602601 | NCBI WGS metagenome assembly LNAP01 (sample SAMN02440304, study PRJNA202911) | soil metagenome | biome: Subtropical and temperate rainforests or woodlands; isolation source: soil samples (1 kg each in a 20% v/v slurry with milli Q water) were... ...
CTTCGACCATGGCGCGGTTAATCGGGTCGTCCAGCATATCCTTTACGAAACTTCCATCGATCTTCAGGAAGTCTACAGGTAAATGTTTGAGGTAGGCGAATGAGGACATTCCGGCGCAAAAGTCGTCCAGGGAGAAGAAACAGCCTAAGGCCTTGAGCTCATTGATAAAACGAATCGCACTGCCAAGGTTGGAAATGGCGCTGGTTTCGGTGATTTCAAAACAGATCATGCTCGGCGGAATGCCATAGGCGTTGAATTTCTCCCGCAGGAAGCTCAGGAAGTCGTCATCGCCGATGGTGATGCCCGACAGGTTGATCGCACACATCGCCATGGGCCTGCCCGGTCGCTCGATCATGCAACGGGCAATCAGCTTGAATACGTTCTCCACCACCCAGCGGTCCAGCGAAGTCATCAACCCATAACGCTCGGCAGCCGGGATAAAGCTGTCGGGCAAAATGATCCGCCCCGCTTCGTCGTGCAGGCGCAACAGGATCTCGATATGCCCGGCACCCGCCTCGGTATGGCCCAAGGCCGCGATTTCCTGGGCATACAGGCAGAAGCGGTTCTCCTCCAAAGCCATGTGCAGGCGCTGGATCCAGGCCATCTCGCCAAAGCGCAAAGACAACTCGGAGTCATCGGCGTGATAGACCTGCACCCGGTTACGCCCCTTTTCCTTGGCCATGTAGCAGGCCATATCCGCGGCGCGCAAAGAAGTTTCCAGGGTGGTCGGGATGTGCGAGATATGGACCAGGCCGATACTGACCGTGGTGACAAACGGCCGGCCTTTCCAGACAAAGTGCAGGTTTTGCACGGTGCGACGCAGACTTTCGGCGATTTTCTCGGCCACCAGTGGCGGACAGTTCTCGAGCAGAATGCCAAACTCATCGCCCCCGAGGCGAGCCAGCGTATCGCCTTCGCGCAGGTCCGATTGCAGCAGCGCGCAGATATGCCGCAACAACTCATCGCCCGCCGCGTGACCACAGGTGTCGTTGACCAGCTTGAACTGGTCCAGATCGAGGAACATCAAGGCATGCCCCGACTGCTGGCGCCCGATGCCATGCAACACCTGCTCCAGGCGGAATTCAAATTCACGGCGGTTGGCCAGCCCGGTCAAGGCATCATGGGTCGCCTGCCAAGACAGGTTGGCAATGTATTGGCGCTCTTGGGTCATGTCGTGCAACACCAACACTGCCCCGCTGACCTTTCCGGCACTGCGGATCGGGGCACCTACCAGGGTCACGGAGACCGTGCTGCCATCCAGACGCTGGATCAGCTTGGAGTGTTCGCTGCCGCCGGTGAGTTGACCGCCAAGAATATGCTCGATCAGGGCAAACCCTTCGGCCTGGGCGTTTTCATCCAGCAGATTGAACAACGCCGCCAGGGGCAGGCCCTGGGCCTGGGCAGCCTTCCAGTGGGTCAGGGACTCCGCCGCCGGGTTCATATAGGCGATAGCCCCGTCGACATCGGTGGTAATCACTCCGTCGCCGATGGACTCCAGGGTGATCTGCGCCCGCTCCTTCTCCACTTGCAAGGCATCGGCAAACGCATGGCGCTGGGCCAATAGCTTGCGGGTGCGCAACAAGGCCAGGGCAATCAGGCCGAGGGCGGTGGCCAGGTTAGTGATCAGCAGCAGGCGCAGAATCATCCTTGAGCCTTCACCCAGGGCATCGCTGAAAGCCTTGGCCGCCGGCGTCACGCTATCGTTGATGGCGATGATGCGTTCTTTCCAGGCATGGATGTCGGCGCTGGTGGCTTGGTTGGCAAGGATGTCCCGGTGCATTTCCTGCGCCAGGTCGTCGAGTTGCACTAGGTAGCCATCGCCCACGGTCCACAGCTCGATGGCTTTTTCCAGGTAACTGAAATGGCGGAAATTAAGGTACAGCCAGATCACGCTCGACACGTCATCCGGATGGTTACCGCCCTTGAGGATCCCCTGGCGCGCGGCCGCCAGGTCAGGGTTGGGGCGGTCCAGGGCGATGCGCAGCTCGTGCCCGCCCTGGGGCACGGCAATCGCGTTCTGGTATTTGAGAAAGGTCTTCTGGTCGCGGTTATCGGCGTACAGGGTCAGGTAATAGATGGCATCTTTCTGGCCCTTGGACCACAGGCTTTCGCCCGCCACATAACCGCGCACGGCCGAGAGCATATAGAGGCTGACGCAGCCCAGTAATGCCTGGAACAGTACAACCGCAATAAAAGGCCAGACAATGCCCAGCAAACGGGGTGTTCCGAAAGTTCGCTTCTGCTTCATGAGATCCCTTGCATCAGCACAGGCGAGTAAAAACTGCTCCTGACAGCACAGCCGAGGCCAAACACGATCCCTCCAGGATCGGTACCGGGATCGTTTCAGCGAACTTGTTGCAAGTGTCCGTAAAGCTTGGCGTACAAACCGCCGTCGGCTATCAGCTGCTGGTGGTCGCCGTCTTCGGCTATATGCCCACCGTCAAACACCAATACCCTATCAGCCTGCTTCACCGCCGACAAACGGTGAGCAACGATCAGTGTAGTACGCCCACTGAGAAACCGCGCCAGTGCCTGGTGCAGGTTGTATTCGGTGGCCGCATCCAGGGCCGAGGTGGCTTCGTCGAGGATCACCACTTTCGGCTCGGCCAGCACCATCCGGGCAATCGCCAGGCGTTGGCGCTGGCCGCCGGACAAACGTACGCCCGAGCGCCCGACAATACTGTCCAGGCCCTGGGGTAACCCCTTGACCGTAGCATCCAACTGGGCAATTTCAAGGGCCTGCCAGCAGGCTTGATCACTGCGCTCGCGGCCCATGGTCAGGTTGGCGCGCACCGTGTCGTTGAACAGTGCCGGATGCTGCAGCACCACCGCGACATGCTCGCGGATGGTTTCCAGGCCAATCGCCTGCTGGGTTGCGCCGCCGAAGCGGATCGTGCCCGCCTGCGGGGTGTAGAGCCCCAGCAGTAATTGCACCAGGGTACTTTTACCGCCGCCACTGGCGCCGACAATCGCCACCTTCTCGCCGGGGGCGATGACCAGGTTCAACTGATTGAGCACCAGGTCTTCGCCATAGCCAAAGTCCAGGCCCTGCACCTCGATACCCACGGTTTCGCGCCCGGTAAACGGATCTTCGCCCCCTGCGTATTGCGGTTCGTCGGCGCGGGCCAACAGTTCGTTGATCCGCGTCAGCGCGCCACCGGCTGCGTAGTAGGCGTATTGCAGGTTCAGCAGTTGCTCCACCGGGCCGATCATGAACCACAGGTAGCTGAACACCGCGAGCATCTGGCCGATGGACAAGTCGGAAAACAGCACCGTGAGCATCGCCGCCGCGCGGAAGATATCAATGCCGAACTGGAACAGCAGGCCACTGGCGCGGCTGGAGGCGTCGCTTTTCCACTGGGAGTTGATGGCAAAGTCGCGCACTTCCTGGGCACGCTGCCCCAGGCGCCCGAGGAAAAACCCCTGGCGATTGCCGGCGCGCACTTCCTGGATGGCATCCAGGGTTTCTGTCAGGGCCTGGGTAAACCGCGAGGTACTGTCGTTTTCGAGCTTTTTCAGGTGTTTGACCCGCTTGCCCAACTGCACCGTGGCGTAGATCACCAGGGGGTTGAACAGCAGGATCAACAGGGCCAGCTTCCAGTGCATCCACATCAGGATCCCGGAGGTGCCGACCAGGGTCAGGGTGGCCACCAGGAACCGGCTCAAGGTTTCCCCGACAAACTTGTCCACCGTGTCCAGGTCGGTGACCAGGTGTGTGGTCACGGTGCCACCGCCCAGGCTTTCGTATTCACTCAGGGAAATACGCTTGAGCCGCTCGATCAGACGCACGCGGATGCGGTAGACAATGTCCTTGGCCAGCCCCGCAAACAGGCGGGCCTGGACCACGTTGAACACCAACGCCGCGCAGCGCAATACCAGGGTAATCAGCAGCATCAGGCCGATATACCCGGCAGCCTGCTGCCAGGCCGTCGGCAACGCGTGGTTCATCACCTGCAACGCCGCATCGCCATTGCCCAGCAGCACTTCGTCCACCAGCAACGGCAGGAGCAAGGGAATCGGTACGCTGCACAGGGTCGCCAGTACGGCGACACCGTTGGCAATCCACAGGGATTTTTTATGGCGCAGGGCCAGGCGACGGATTTCTGCCCAGGTCAGCCGATCAACCCGTGGTGTTGGCTGATCATGCACAGGCAGCTCGCTCCAGCCAGCGACCGAGCAGCGGCGACAGCTCGGACAGCGGCTGGTAGCCATTGGTCAACAACGCCAACTGGCCATTGCGTTCGGCCAGCAAGGTCGGGAAACCGGCGATACCCAGGTCCTGGACCCAAGTGAAGTCGGCGGCCGTGGCGGCATGTTGTTCGGCGCGGTCAAAGGCCTCGGCAAACTCGATACGCGGCACCCCGGCAGTCTCGGCCAGCTCCACCAGCACACTGGCGCGGGTCACATCGCGACCCTCGACATAAAAGGCCTGCTGGATCAGCCCGAGCAAGGTCCAGGCGCAATCCGGCGCCAGGCCACGCGCAGTGACCAGGGCCCGGCAGGCCGGCTCGGTGTCATACACAAACCCTTCAGGCAAGGCGCCCTCCAGGCGGAACGGCTGGCCCGTGGCCTCGGTCACCGCCTGCCAGTGCTCCAGGATATAGCGCCGAGTAGTCGGTTCCAGCGCCGCACCACTGCCGGTACGCAAGCCGCCCACCACCAGGTGCAATTCCACGCCAGCCGCCTGGGCCTGCTCAACCAGGGCCTTGGCCACTGGGGCAAAACCCCAGCACCAGGAACACATCGGGTCCATTACATAGAGCAGGCGCGCAGACATGGTTCAAGCCTCGGTGGATGATTGCTTGTAGTTGTAACCAATCGGGTGCGGCATATTGCGGGCCTTGGCCAGCTCGATCTGCTTCTGGCGGTCGATCGCACTGCGACGGGTCTTCTCGGACAGCTTATCCCAGCAGTGCGGGCAACTGATGCCGGCCACGTAGTGCTCGGATGCGCGGTCCTCTACGCTAACCGGTGTACGGCAGGCATGACATTGATCGTAGTCACCTTCGCTCAAGTCGTGGCGCACGGTCACGCGGTTATCGAAGACAAAGCAGTCGCCCTGCCATTTAGTCTCTGCCTGGGGCACCTCTTCGAGGTATTTGAGGATGCCGCCCTTGAGGTGATACACCTCGTCAAAGCCTTCGCTGAGCATATAGCTCGAGGCCTTTTCACAACGAATCCCGCCGGTGCAGAACATCGCGACCTTCTTGTGCTTGGCCGGATCGAAGTTGGCTTTGATATAGTCGGGAAATTCGCGAAAACTCGTGGTTTTCGGGTCGATTGCGCCTTCAAAGGTGCCGATCGACACTTCATAGTCGTTACGGGTGTCGATCAACAGCACTTCTGGATCGCTGATCAACGCGTTCCAGTCTTGCGGATCAACGTAGGTACCGACTTTCTTGTTCGGGTCGACGCCTTCGACACCCAGGGTCACGATCTCTTTTTTCAGCTTGACCTTGGTGCGGTAGAACGGCTGCTCATCGCAGTACGACTCTTTGTGGTCGATATCGACCATGCGTGGGTCGTTCTTCAACCAGGCCATCAGGCCATCAATGCCTTCGCGGCTACCGGAAACGGTGCCGTTGATGCCTTCTTCGGCGATCAGCAAGGTGCCCTTGATGCCATTGTCGACCATGGCCTGCAACAGGGGCTCACGCAGGGCGACGTAATCTTCGAGGGTGACGAACTTATACAGTGCCGCCACGACGATGGGGTGTGTCATGGGTGTTCTCTCCAGGTGGCTACCCTCGTAAAGGGTGAACCGGATGCAAAAAAAACGCGCCGACTAAGCGGCGCGTTGCGGATTCTAGCAAAACATAGGCCCTTGTAGCAGCCGGATATCAGTGTTTGCTACCGCCAGCGCAGGTCGGCGAGGCCGGGGCTGCGTCGGTTTTTGCCCATTCTTCAGGCGTGTAGGTATGCAGCGCCAGCGCATGGAACTCGCTCATCAGGTCGCCCAACGTGGCGTAGACCTTCTGGTGGCGCTTGACGCGGTTGAGCCCCTCGAACTGCTGGCTGACCAGCACGGCCTTGAAATGCGTCTGCAATCCACGGCTGTGCATGTGGCTTTCGTCCAGCACACTCATGTGTTCCGGGCTCAGGGCGGCAAGTGCCGATTCGATACGCTGCTGCATGGTCATTGCTTACTTCTTCTTGGCGGGTGCGGCTTTGGGGGTCAGCTCGTTGGTCATGTCTTCCAACAGCTTGTTCACGACAGGTACCGCGCTTTCCAGCTTGGCCTGGGTCAACTGGGCCGATTGCTGGGTCAGTTGCGGCATTTTCTCCAGGACTTTCTTGCCCAGTGGCGATTTGTAGAAGGCAACCAGGTCTTTGAGTTCGGACTCGCTGAAGTTGCTGGTGTAGAGCTTGACCATGTCCGGCTTGAGCTTGTTCCAGCCAATGGCCTGGTCCAGGGCGGCGTTGGCCTTGGCCTGGTAGGTGTCGAGCACGGTTTGCTTGGCGGCAGGCGCCTTGGTCTGCTCGAAACGCTGGGCGAACATTTGCTGCACTTGCATGTACACCGGGGTGCCCAGCTTGTCCGCGTGAGCCAGGGTCAGGAAGGCTTCGGCACTGGCGTTGTGGCTGGCGGTATCGGCAAAAACCTGGCCGCTGGCACAGACCAGAGCAACCGCGGTACAGATGGCACGAAGACGAGTCATCGAGTTTCCTTTCTAGCAGGCGAGGTAATACCCCAAGGGCGACCATTCTGCGCCTAAAAAACGCTGGCACTCAACCCCACGCCTTATAGCGCCTGGTTTTGCGGGGGGTTGGCCGATGAAATGGCTTTTATGGAACCCAATCGCCCCCCCAGGGCCTAAACTGCGCAAACCGACTACAAGGAGAGTCCCTGCGATGAGCCGTATCGAAACCGACAGCCTGGGCGAAGTACAAGTCCCGGATGACGCTTACTGGGGCGCACAGACCCAGCGTTCACTGGTCAATTTCGCCATCGGCGAACAACGCATGCCACTGGCGGTCCTGCACGCCCTGGTCCTGATCAAGAAAGCGGCGGCGCGGGTCAACGACCGCAATGGCGAGCTGCCCGCCGATATTGCCCGGCTGATCGAACAGGCCGCCGACGAAGTGCTCGACGGCCAGCACGATGACCAGTTCCCCTTGGTGGTCTGGCAGACCGGCAGTGGCACCCAGAGCAATATGAACGCCAACGAAGTGCTCGCCGGCCGCGCCAACGAGCTGTCGGGCGGGCCCCGTGGCGGCAAGAGCCCGGTACACCCCAACGATCACGTCAACCGCTCCCAGAGCTCCAACGACTGCTTCCCCACCGCCATGAGCATCGCCACGGTACAGGCGGTGCACGAGCAGTTGCTGCCGGCGTTGCGCGAACTGTCTGGCGGGCTGGCGGAGTTGTCGGCGCGCCATATGAAGCTGGTCAAGACCGGCCGCACCCATATGATGGACGCCACGCCGATCACCTTCGGCCAGGAAGTCTCCGCGTTCATCGCCCAACTGGACTATGCCGAGCGCGCCATTCGCAGCGCCCTGCCCGCCGTGTGCGAGCTGGCCCAGGGCGGCACGGCGGTAGGCACCGGCCTGAACTCGCCCCACGGCTTTGGCGAGGCGATTGCCGCAGAAATCGCTGCGTTGTCCGGGCTGCCGTTTGTCACTGCGCCCAACAAGTTCGCCGCATTGTCGGGCCATGAGCCGCTGACCACCCTGTCCGGCGCCCTGAAAACCCTGGCCGTGGCCTTGATGAAAATCGCCAACGACCTGCGCCTGCTGGGCTCGGGGCCACGCGCTGGGCTGGCCGAAGTGCGCCTGCCGGCCAATGAGCCGGGCAGTTCGATCATGCCCGGCAAGGTCAACCCGACCCAGTGCGAGGCGCTGTCGATGCTGGCGTGCCAGGTGCTGGGCAACGACGTGACCATCGGCATTGCCGCCAGCCAAGGGCATTTGCAGTTGAACGTGTACAAGCCGGTGATTATCCACAACCTGCTGGAGTCGATCCGCTTGCTGGCCGATGGCTGCCGCAACTTCCAGGAACATTGCATCGCGGGCCTTGAGCCCGACGCCGAGCAAATGGCCGCGCACCTGGAACGGGGTTTGATGCTGGTGACCGCGCTGAACCCGCATATCGGCTATGACAAGTCGGCGCAGATTGCCAAGAAAGCCTATGCCGAAGGGCTGACGCTACGTGAAGCAGCGCTGGAGCTGGGCTACCTCACCGATGCCGAATTCGACCAGTGGGTACGCCCGGAGAATATGCTCGAAGCCGGGCATTGACCTAAAGGTGGGCCAACCTTGCGCGCCGGGCCTTGAGCCCGGCGATCAAGGACGGCGCCAACGCCACCGACGCCGACCCCAATACCACCAGCACCGCACCGCCGTAACCCAGGCCATTGATCTGCTCGGCATGCACATAGTCAGGCCACAACCAGGCCGCAATCGCCACCGCCACAAAGGTCACCAGCGGTGTAATCGCCAACGTCGCACTGACCCGCGACGCTTCCCAGTGAGCCAAGGCTTCGGCAAAGGCGCCATAGGCAATCAGCGTATTGAAACAGCACGCCAGCAACAGCCAGCCTTGCAATGGGCTCAGTTGCAGCGCCTCCATGGGATGTACCCAGGGCAACAGGAGAAATGCGCAAGACAGGTAAATCACCATCATCACCTGCAGTGAATTCCACACCGTCAGCAATTGCTTCTGGCCCAGGGCGTAGAACACCCAGATGGTGGTCGCCAGCAGAATCGTCAGCACCCCGGCGGTGTAAGTGCCCAGGGATGTCAGCAGCTCCGCCAGGCGCTGGTTGAAGAACAGTGCAAAGCCGATGATCAGCACCAACAGGCCTACCCCCTGCCCCAGGCTGAAACGCTCCTTGAACAGAAACACACTGGCGATCATCAAAAAGATCGGCCCCATCTGCACCACCAGTTGCGCCGTGCCGGGGCTCAACATCTTCAGCCCCACCAGATAGAGCACGTAGTTGCCCAGCAGCCCACACACCGCCATCGCCACCAGCCAGCCACCGCGCTTGCCCAAGACTTTCGGGCTGGGCAGACGCTTGACGGCGGCCAGATAAACGAACAGGCAACTGCCGGACACCATCAGGCGAAACCAGGTCACTGTGATCGGGTCCATCACCTGCAGCACCTGTTTGAGCTTGATCGGCAGAATGCCCCAGAGCAGCGCGGTCAGCAGGGTCAGGGATAAACCGTAGACCCAGCGGCCGGAAGAGATGTGCATGAGTGCCCCAAGAGCCAGAGGTAGAGGAAGCCGCATTCTAGGGGGATGTGGGTGGACCTTGGCGAAGTTTTTTATCAGGCACGCCGCAAATCAACTGTGGGAGCTGGCTTGTGTGGGAGCTGGCTTGCCTGCGATGCAAGCACCTCGGTACATCAGTTGCATCGCGGTGACGCTATCGCAGCATGGGTATCTACACAGCTATCCTCTGGGTATGTGTACATATCCATTGCTGCGGTCACGGCCGCTATTGGTTCCGCTCTTACATGAACTGCCCCCCGAATGTTGGACAGGGACGCTATTGATTCAGCGTCTGGATACGAAATTGTACCGGACTCAAGCCATTCAGTCTGAGGCTTATGCGGTCTTGGTTGTAGTAGGCAATGTAATCCTCTATGCCTGATGCCAGCTGCTCCACACTCTCAAATGATTCCAGATAGAAAAACTCGCTCTTGAGTGTGCCGAAAAAGCTTTCCATGGCGGCATTGTCCAAGCAATTACCCTTGCGCGACATGCTCTGCTCGATGCTCTTTTCGGCCAGCATATGTCGGTAGGTAGGCTGCCTGTACTGCCAACCCTGGTCAGAGTGCAGTATTGGTTTTTCATCTCGACTCAGTCGCCCGAAGGCTTTTTCCAGCATCATCGAGACCATCCTGAATTCGGGACGTCGGTTGATCTGGTAGGCCAGGATCTCGCCGTTGTACAAATCCATGAGAGGCGAGAGAAACAGCTTTTGCCCCTTCACCTTGAACTCCGTCACGTCGGTTACCCATTTCTGGTTAGGGGCTTCTGCCTTAAATTCGCGCTTTAGTAGATCAGGCGCAACAAGCCCTTCAGCACCTCGGTAAGAGCGATATTTCTTCACTTTGACCAGCGACTTGAGGCCCATTATCTGCATCAGCCGATGCACCTTTTTGTGATTGATCAACTCACCACTGTTTCCAAGGGTCGCAGTGATACGGCGGTAGCCGTAACGCCCCTTATTCCCGTGAAAGACGCTGCGGATGCGATCTTTAAGGTCGGCATGCTTGTCGGTTAGCAGTGTTTTGCTTTGGTAATAGAAGGTGCTGCGTGCAAGTCCCGCTGCACGTAGCAACAGAGCAAGTGGATGCTCATGCCTCAATCCTTGGACGGCCTGCGTTTTTTTGGCTGCGCAGTACGGGGATCCGCTTGGATTAAGGCATCGAGCTTTTTTAAATAGGCATTCTCCGCGCGCAGATAGGCCAGTTCTGCGAGCATTTGTTCAGGGGTCAGCTCTGCGTCCGCAGGAAGAGCAGGACTTGCTTTGGGTTGTCTGGAAGGTTTGCGGGGCATGCTGGACTCTTGAAGACGATGCGGTTGTAGCGCTTCTACGCCGCCCTCATCGTACAGCTTTTGCCACTGCCTGATACTGCTTGGGCCACGGATATCAAACTGTATACAGGCCTGTTGGGCCGACAGTCCGTCTTGTTCGATGCACTGCAAAACCTTCAATTTAAACTGGGCATCGTAATGGCTGTACTTAGCAATCAAGCCAGAGGAACCGTGCTTTTCAAAACCCTTGATCCAGCGCCGCAGTAGCGATGGACTCAAGCCATGCCTGAGGGCCACCTCATGAACGCTACTGGCAGACAGACACTCTTCAATCAGTGATTGCTTGAGCGCTAGGTTGTATTTCGTCATGGAACACCCTCCCGAGGGGTCAGGTGTCCAACATTCGGGGGGCAGTTCA
>LNAP01005760.1_pt1 | contig 10909 bp, 10 predicted proteins | sample 602601 | NCBI WGS metagenome assembly LNAP01 (sample SAMN02440304, study PRJNA202911) | soil metagenome | biome: Subtropical and temperate rainforests or woodlands; isolation source: soil samples (1 kg each in a 20% v/v slurry with milli Q water) were... ...
TTCACCTTCTGCTCGCTGGCCTCCACCGGCCGCGACATCAAGTTCGACATGGGCCGCGTCGAGGGCTACCGCAACTTCTGCAACAAGCTGTGGAACGCCGCCAACTTCGTCTTCGAGAACACCGAGGGCAAGGACACCGGCGTAAACGGCGAGCCCGTCGAGCTGTCGGCGGTGGACCGCTGGATCATCTCCACCCTGCAGCGCACCGAGGCCGAAGTCACCCGCCAGCTGGAAGCGTTCCGCTTCGACCTGGCCGCCCAGGCGCTGTATGAATTCATCTGGGACGAGTACTGCGCCTGGTACCTGGAGCTGGTCAAACCGCTGCTGTGGGATGAGACCGCCAGTATCGAACGCCAGCGTGGCACCCGCCGCACTCTGGTGCGCGTGCTGGAAACCGCGCTGCGTCTGGCGCATCCGTTCATGCCGTTCATCACCGAGGAAATCTGGCAGCGCGTCGCACCGCTGGCCGGCAAATCGGGCCCGACATTGATGCTGCAGCCGTGGCCGGAGTTCGACCCGTCGCGCTTGGACGAAGATGCCGAAGGCGACATCGAGTGGATCAAGGCCTTCATGCTCGGCATCCGCCAGATTCGCGGCGAAATGAACATCTCGATGGCCAAGCGCATCGACGTGGTGCTGGGCAACGCCTCGCCGCTCGACCTGCGCCGGCTGGCCGACAACGAGCCGCTGCTGAAGAAGCTGGCCAAGCTGGAAACCGTGCGCACCCTTGCAGCGGGCGAAGAAGCGCCACTGTCGGCCATCGCCCTGGTTGGCGATCTGCAGGTGCTGGTGCCGATGGCCGGGCTGATCGACAAGGACGCCGAACTGGCGCGGCTGGACAAGGAGATCGCGCGGCTGGACGGCGAGGTCAAGCGCGTCGGCGGCAAGCTGTCCAACGCCGGCTTCGTCGACAAGGCGCCGCCAGAAGTGATCGACAAGGAGCGCGCCAAGCTGGCCGAGGCCGAACAGGCCAAGGCCCGTCTGGTCGAGCAGCGCGAGCGCATCGCCACGCTGTAAAACACAAAGGCCGGCATCGATGCCGGCCTTTTGTTATCGATCATCTTGATTGATCGCAACGCATCGCCGGCGGCGAGCAGCCATCATGTCGCCGCCATATTCGAACAAAAACTGACAGAGCGCATAACGCTTCGCGTCAGCGAATCTCGCCTGTAACGCCAGCTTCGATTCCGATCGGTACATGTCGTCTGCGTGCGTTGTTCAGCTGTAGAAGCCGCAGCCAAGCGTCTGTCGATGCTGTGCCGGTTTGCTCATTCGGCAACCGGTACCTTTACCAGAGGGGAGCTTTTTGCGATGTACGCACTCATGGCTGTGGTATTCGTCATTGGTTATCTCTGCATAGCCTTCGAACATCCACTGAAGATCGACAAGGCCGCCGCCGCCTTGCTCACCGCGGTGCTGACCTGGACGGTGCTGGTACTGGGGGCCGACGAGATTCTGCCGCTGCTGCAGTCCGGTACCCATGATCCGGCGGATTCGTCAGCCATCGTGGTCGAAGCCCTGCGCCATCATCTCGGCGAAATCTCGGAGATCCTGTTCTTTCTGCTCGGCGCAATGACCATCGTCGAGCTGATCGACTCCCATGAAGGCTTCAAGGTCATCACTGACCGCATCCAGACACGCAAACGCGTGCACCTGCTGTGGATCGTCGGGCTGATTACCTTCTTTCTCTCCTCGGTGCTGGACAACCTCACCACCACCATCGTCATGGTCTCGCTGCTGCGCAAATTGATCCGCGGGCGCCCCGAGCGCTGGCTCTACGTCGGTATCGTGGTGATCGCCGCCAACGCCGGAGGCGCCTGGTCGCCGATCGGCGACGTGACCACCACGATGCTGTGGATCGGCACGCAGATCTCCGCAGGCGGCATCATCACCGGCCTGTTCGTGCCCAGTCTGGTCTGCCTGCTGGTGCCGTTGCTGATTCTCAGCTTCCGCCTGCGCGGCGAAGCTCCACGCCCACGGCCCCGGGCACACCTGGCGGAGCATCAGCCTCCGGCCACCACGGTGTTCGAACGCAATCTGGTATTGGGCCTGGGCCTTGGCTCGCTGCTATTCGTTCCGGTCTTCAAGACCATTACCCATCTGCCGCCGTACATGGGCATTCTCTTCGGCCTCGGCCTGCTGTGGATCACCACCGAGTACATCCATCGCGGCAAGAATGATGAACACAAACACCCGCTTTCGGTGGTCGGCGTACTGCGCAAGGTCGACACACCCAGCGTGCTGTTCTTCCTCGGCATCCTGCTGGCGGTTTCCAGCCTCGCCACGGCTGGCCATTTGACCCAGGTGGCCGAAGGACTGCGCCAATCGCTGGGCAACATCTATGCGATCAACTATGCCATCGGCCTGCTGTCGGCAATCGTCGATAACGTGCCGCTGGTGGCCGGTGCCATGAAAATGTACCCGCTGGTCAGCCCCGAGACGCTTGCCGCAGCCGCGCCGGATGAGTCCGGCTGGCTGTCGCAGTTCCTCACCGACGGCACCTTCTGGGAGTTGCTCGCCTACTGCGCAGGCACTGGCGGCAGCAGCCTGATCATTGGCTCTGCGGCGGGTGTCGCGGCGATGGGCATGGAGAAGATCAGCTTTACCTGGTATCTCAAGCGGGTCAGCCTGCTGGCGTTCCTCGGCTACACCGCCGGCGCGGTGACCTACATCGGCATGCTCGCGCTGACCTGACGATCACTCGCGACCAACTCATCCGGGGCATTGCAACCCGCAGTGCCCCGGACAGGCGTTCTCCATGACCACCAGCAAGACCAGAACCAGCTTCTACCGCCGACTCTACGTCGCTTGGCTGATCGACAGTGGCGCCGCCACCAGCGTCCCGGCGCTGATGGCGGTCACCGGCATGCCGCGACGCACCGCGCAGGACACCCTCGCCGCGCTTGCCGAGCTGGATATCGACTGCCACTTCGCGCAGGACGACGGCGAACGACACAACGCCGGCCATTACAGCATCCGCGACTGGGGAGCCATCGACCAACGCTGGATCGAGCGCAACCTGCCGCGCATCAAATCCGTTCTCGGCTATCCCTGACCACCCATGAACGGCGATCTGCTGCTGGTTCTGGGCCTGCTGGGCATCTGCGTCGGGCTGTTCATCGTCAACCGTCCGCGCATGGACGTGGTCGCGCTGCTGGCGATGGTCGCCCTGCCGCTGTCCGGCGTGCTGACCATCGACGAGGCGCTGGCCGGCTTCAGCGACCCGAGCGTGCTGCTGATCGCCGCGCTGTTCGTCCTCGGCGACGGGCTGGTGCGTACCGGCATCGCCTATCGCCTGGGCGATTGGCTGATGCGCCGCGCCGGTAGCAGCGAGAGCCGGCTGCTGATCCTGCTGATGCTGGCGGTCGCGGGACTCGGCTCGGTGATGAGCTCCACCGGCGTGGTAGCGATCTTCATCCCCGTGACGCTCGGCATCGCCGCGCGCATGCAGCTGTCGCCGAGCCGGCTGATGATGCCGCTGGCATTCGCCGGCTTGATCAGCGGCATGCTGACGCTGGTCGCCACGCCGCCGAACATGGTGGTGCACAGCGAACTGCATCGCGCCGGCCTGGACGGCTTCGCCTTCTTCGACTTCGCGCCCATCGGCCTCGCCATCCTGCTGCTCGGCATCGGCTACATGCTGCTGGCGCGCCGCTGGCTGGGCGGCAATGACCGGCATGAACAACCGCGACCGCGACTGACGCTGGCCGACCTGGCCCAGGCCTACTGCCTCGGCGAGCGCGAGCGGCGGCTACGCGTCAAACCCGGCTCGATCCTCGGCGACCGCGTGCTAGACGAGCTGGAACTGCGTAAGCAGTACGGCATCAACGTGATCGCCATCGAACGCCAGCATCGTTTTCGCAAGCTGTTGCTGGTGGCTACCGGCAACACCGAGCTGCTTGTCGGCGACGTGCTGCTGGTCGATCTGGCCAGCCCGGCGATCGGTCTGCTCGGTGCCTTCGACGAACTTGGGCTGGAGCCTCTGCAGCTGTCGCGTTCCTATTACGCCGATCATTCGCATGAGCTGGGCCTGGCCGAAGTCGCGCTACCGCCCGACTCCAGCCTGCCGGGCAAGACGATCCAGCAGCTGGGCTTTCGCAGTCATCACAAGCTCAACGTGGTCGGCCTGCGGCGCAATCACGAGGCGCTGCGCGGTCTGCTGGTGGACGAGAAACTCAAGCCGGCCGACACCCTGCTGGTCGCCGGCAGCTGGAAGCACATCCACCGTCTGCAGGGGCTGAGTCGTGATTTCCTGGTGCTCAGCCTGCCGGCGGAGGTGGATGACGTGGCGCCCGCCGCCCGCCGCGCGCCGCTCGCCCTGTTCAGCCTGGCGGCGATGGTGGCGCTGATGGTCAGCGGCCTGGTGCCGAACGTGCTGGCGGCGTTGATCGGCTGCCTCTTGATGGGACTGTTCCGCTGCATCGACATGGACAGCGCCTACAAGGCCATTCACTGGCAGAGCCTGATTCTGATCGTCGGCATGCTGCCCTTCGCCCAGGCGCTGCAGAAAACCGGTGGCATCGCCCTGGCCACTGGCGGCCTCATTGGCCTGCTGGGCGACGCCGGGCCGTATGCGCTGCTGGCCTGCCTGTTCGTGCTCACCGCCGTGATCGGGCTGTTCATCTCCAACACGGCGACTGCCGTGCTGATGGCGCCGATCGCGCTGTCGGTGGCCGAACAGTTGGGAGCCTCGCCCTACCCCTTCGCCATGATCGTCGCGCTGGCCGCTTCGGCCGCCTTCATGACACCCGTCTCTTCACCGGTGAACACCCTGGTGCTGAATCCCGGGCATTACCGCTTCACCGATTTCGTGCGCATCGGCGTGCCCTTCACGCTGCTGGTGATGCTGGTCTCGCTGCTGCTGGTGCCGCTGCTGTTCCCATTCCAGGGCTGACGGCCGGCAAAAAGTGGCATGGTCGCCGGCGCCGTGGGCGGTTACTCTCGACCTCCCATACCAACAAGAAATTTCTCCATGCCGCACCGCCCTGCCCTGTTCCCGGTTCTGCTCGCCGGCGCCACGCTGCTGCTGGTCGTCCACGGCCTTGGCCGTTTCGTCTACACACCTCTGCTGCCCTGGCTAGTGGAAGATGGCCTGCTCAGCGTGCAACAGGGCGCCAGCATCGCCAGCTGGAACTACCTCGGTTACCTGATCGGCGCGCTGCTCGCGCTGCGCTGGCACCGCGTCGCGCAGATTCGCCGCAGCCTGCCCTGGGCACTGGCGCTGCATCTGCTCAGCGCGCTGCTGCAGACCCAGGCGCAATCGCCCGATGCGCTCGCCGCGCTGCGTCTGGCCAACGGCATCGCCAACGGCCTGGTGTTCGTGCAGGCGCCGTCGCTGATTCTCGAATGGCTGGTCCGTCACCAGCGCGCGTCGTCCAGCGGTCTCGTCTATCTCGGCGTCTGCGTCGGCCTGATCGTCTCCAGCCTGCTGGTCAGCCTGAGCGACGGACTGCTGCAGGGCGCCGAGCGCTGGTGGCCGGCGGCGCTGCTGTCGCTGCCGCTGGCCTGGTGGGGCTGGCGCCAACTGGCGAAACTCGATCTGCCGAACGAAACACCGGCCGACGATCCAGCCACGGCGCCCAGCGGCCGGCTGTTCGACCGGGCCAGCACGCCGCTGTTCCTATCCTATGCCGGCGCCGGCATGGGCTACATCCTGCCGATGACCTTCCTGCCGATGATCGCGAGACTGCAGGTCGAGCCCGGCGATTTCCTCATCGATGGCAGCTGGCTGGTGGTCGCCCTGTCGACCCTGCCGTCGCCCTGGCTGTGGAACCGCCTGGGCGTGCGCCTCGGCGACGATATCGCGCTGCGCCTGAGCTATCTGGCGCAACTGCTCGGCGTGCTGGCGGTGCTGCTGTTGCCCGGCGCGAGCGGCATCCTGCTCTGCGCGGTGCTGGTCGGCAGCACTTTCCTCGGTACCGTGCTGCTGACCCAGCGACTGGCGCGCACGCTGCACCCGCATCAGGGGCCGCGCCTGTCCGCAGCGCTGATTGCCCTCTACGGCCTGACCCAGCTCGCCGCGCCCTGGCTGACCAGTCTCTGGATGGGCATCGGCGGCAGCCTGCACAGTGCCTTCTGGCTCGGCGCCGGCGCACTGCTCTGGGGCCTGCTGTGGATGCTGGCGGTGCCGCGCCGGCGGTGAAACCTGTGGGACAATGCGCGCCCCGTTCGCAGCGATCCGTACGCCCATGTCCGTCCGCAAATCCAAGACCCCGGCCAGCGCCAAGCCCGACCGCCCGCTCCTGCATCCGCGCAACCGCCATAGTGGGCGCTACGATTTCCCTGCGCTGATCGCCGGCTGCCCGGCGCTGGCCGACTTCGTCATCGTCAATCCGTACGGCAAGCAGAGCATCGATTTCGCCGACCCGGCGGCGGTGAAGGTATTCAACCGCGCGCTGCTCAAGCAGTTCTACGGGATCGAGCACTGGGACATCCCAGCCGGCTACCTGTGCCCGCCGGTACCCGGACGCGCCGACTACCTACACGGTCTGGCCGACCTGCTGGCCGCCGACAACGCCGGCAGCATTCCGCGCGGCAGGCAGATCCGTGCGCTGGATATCGGCACCGGGGCCAACTGCATCTATCCGCTGATCGGCCACTGCGAGTACGGCTGGCGCTTTACCGGCTCGGATATCGACAGCGTCGCGCTGAACGCTGCGCAGGCGATCGTCACGGCTAACGGGCTGAGCGACGCCATCGAGCTGCGCCAGCAATCCGATCGCCGGCACATCTTCCACGGCCTGCTACAGGCGGACGAGCGCTTCGATCTCAGCCTGTGCAACCCGCCGTTTCACGCTTCGGCCAGCGAAGCGACGGCCGGCAGCCAGCGCAAATGGCGCAACCTCGGCAAGCTCGACCCCAAGCGCAAGCTGCCCGTGCTGAACTTCGGCGGACAAGCGGCGGAGCTGTGGTGCGAGGGCGGCGAGGCGGCGTTCATCGCCCGCTTGGCCGAGGAAAGCGTGGCAGTCAGCCAACAGATCTGCTGGTTCAGCACGCTGGTCTCCAAAGGCGGCAACGTCGCGCCACTGCAGGCCAGGCTGCGCAGGCTCGGGGCGCGGGAGGTACAGACGCTGGACATGGCCCAGGGCCAGAAGCGCAGCCGCTTCGTGGCATGGACCTTTCTCGACGTGGATCAGCGTGCGCAATGGCGCGCACGGCGCGGGTTACAACAACAGATCTGATCGCGCGGCGATCAGATCGCCAGATCCCAAAGCTGCTTGTTCTTCAGCGCCAGGGTCTGGATATAGCGCGGTTCACCGTTGATTTCTTCCAGCTCGGTCATGCCGGCCAGTTCGCCCACCACGCGATAGCGCTTGCCGGCGCGCTTGTCCTGCAAGGGATAGAGCTTGGCGATGTGCTGGGCGAGTTCGGTGAGGGTGGTCATGTGTGGGCTCCATAAAACTGCGTGCAGCAGCTTTTTACAGTGCTTTGATTACGGTTCTGCGACAAAGATTGCCGCCTCGCTCGTTGGAGCCCAGCAACGGCGATTTGATTCCGTACACGCAGCGATTTTTTCCGAACGGCGGCGAATCGCTCAGCAAATCCCCATTCCCAGCTGTAGCAGCGCCAGACCGCCGCGCTGCCAGCCGAGCCACGCCAGCAGGAGCAGACCGCCGAGCAGCGCGGCCAGCACGACGGCGAACCCCAGCCGACGCATCACCCACCCGCCTGCGCGGCGCGCAGTCGTGCCACCGGCTGCTCGCGGATCGGCCAGTTCAACGCCGCCGCCATCAGGCTGAGGGCGATCGCGATCTGCCAGACCAGGTCGTAGCTGCCGGTACGGTCGTACAGCCAACCGCCCAGCCAGCCACCGAAGAATGAACCGATCTGATGGAACAGGAAGGCAATCCCGCCGAGCATCGACAGATTGCGCACACCGAACATCGTCGCCACCGTGCCATTGGTCAGCGGCACCGTCGACAACCACAGCAGCCCCATCGCGATACCGAACGCATAGGCGCTCCACACGCTCAGCGGTGCCAGCAGGAACGCGCTGATCACCACTCCGCGAATCAGATACAAGGCCGCCAGCAGACGCGGCTTGGAATAGCAGCTGCCCAGCCAGCCAGCGGTGTAGGTGCCGACGATATTGAACAGCCCGACCAGCGCCAGCACCGTGGTGCCGACCTGCGCCGGCAGGTGCTGATCGACCAGATAGGCCGGCAGATGCACGCCGATGAATACCACCTGGAAGCCGCAGACGAAGAACCCCAGCGCCAGCAGGCGAAACCCGGAATGCCCGACCGCCTCGCGTAGCGCTTCGCCGAGCGACTGCTGCGCGCCCGCTGGCACCGGCGCCTGGCGGTCGCCGCGCATCATCGCCGCCAGCGGCACGATCAGCGCGATCAGCAGCCCCAGCGCCAGCAGCGCCGACGACCAGCCCAGCCACTCGATCAGCCCGAGGCTGCCCGGCAGCATGATGAACTGGCCGAACGAACCGGCCGCGGCGGCGATGCCCATCGCCATGCTGCGCTTCTCCACCGGCACGGCACGCCCCACCGCCCCGAGGATCACCGAAAAGGAGGTTCCCGACAGCCCCAGGCCGATCAGTACGCCGGCACTCAGGCTCAGCGTTAGCGGCGTGTCGGCGCTCGCCATCAGCAGCAGGCCGATGGCATAGAGAATCCCGCCGATCAGTACTGCGCGGGCAACGCCGAAGCGATCGGCCAGTGCCCCGGTCACCGGCTGCGCCAGCCCCCAGATCAGATTCTGCAGCGCGATGGCAAAGGCGAACACCTCACGCCCCCAGCCGAACTCCGCGCTCATCGGCGGCAGGAACAGGCCAAAGCCATGCCGCACACCGAGCGACAGCGCGAGGATCAACGAGCTGCCGAGCAGCATCCAGCCGCAGGTACGCCATGCCGAAGTCATCAGTGTCATTCCTTGGGAAAAGACGGCCAGTTTACTCAGCGCTCCCCCCGGCGCCGCAACTGCTCATCGGACTGTCCCGCTCGGTTAAACTGCAGCTGTTCTGCCCATCCTGAATGAGTACCCCATGCCGATTCGCCACTGCATTGTTCATCTGATCGAGAAAAAGCCCGACGGCAGCCCTGCCGTGCTCCATGCACGCGACTCCGAGCTGGGCGCCTCGCAGGCGATGGAAAACCTGCTGGCCGACCTCAACGAGAGCTACAACGCCAAGCAGGGCAAGGCCTGGGGCTATTTCCACGAGGAGTCCGGCGCCTACCCGTTCAGTGGCTGGCTGGGCCAGTATCTGGATGGCGGCGAGAATTTCACCGCGTTCAGTCGCCAGGCTGTCGAGCACCTGCAGAAGCTGATGGAAGAATCCAACCTTTCCACCGGCGGCCACGTGCTGTTCGCCCACTACCAGCAAGGCATGACCGACTACCTGGCCATCGCCCTGCTGCATCACAGCGAAGGCGTGACCGTCACCGATGCGCTGGACGTGGCGCCGGCGCGCCACCTCGACCTCGGCCAGCTGCACCTCGCCGCACGCATCAACATTTCCGAGTGGCAGAACAACAAGCAGTCCCGGCAATACATCTCTTTCATCAAGGGCAAGAACGGCAAGAAGGTTTCGGAGTACTTCCGCGACTTCATCGGCTGCCAGGAAGGCGTCGATGCGCCGGGCGAGACCCGCACGCTGCTCAAGGCGTTCAGCGATTTCGTCGAAAGCGAGGACCTGCCCGAAGAGCAGGCCCGCGAGAAAACCAGCGCACTGGTCGACTACGCCAGCACCCAGGCCAAGCTCGGTCAGCCGATGACCCTCGAAGAGCTTTCCGGGGTGATCGACGAGGAGCGTCCGAAGGCGTTCTACGACCACATCCGCAACAAGGACTATGGCCTGTCACCGGAGATTCCGCCGGACAAGCGCACCCTGAACCAGTTTCGCCGCTTCACCGGGCGCGCCGAGGGTCTGTCGATCAGCTTCGAGTCGCACCTGCTGGGCTCGAAGATCGAGTACGACGAGGCGCGCGACATGCTGATCATCCGCCAGCTGCCCACGCAGCTGAAAGATCAGCTCAAACGCCGCAAGGACTGATCGCCCGAGGCCCCGTATGTCGCGCCTGCCCGATGCCGTTCTCGATGATTGTCTGTGCAACCCGGCGGCACCGCTGGCCGGCGACCCCGCACGCCAGTACGGCCTGGACAAGGCGCAGGCACAGGCGCAACTGCACACGCTCAAGGGCTGGCTGCGCGAACGGCTGACCATGCTCTGGGCCAACCGCCGCGAGGCCCTGCTGCTGGTGCTGCAGGGCCCCGACTGCGCCGGCAAGAATGGTGTCATCCGCCGCGTACTGAGCGGGCTCGACCCGCTGGCGCTGGCGGCCAGCAGCTTCCAGGTGCCGAATGCCGAGGAGCGCGCGCACGACTTCCTCTGGCGCTACCGGCGGCGCCTGCCCGCGCCCGGCACGCTCGGCGTCTTCGACCGCAGCTATTACGAGGCACTGGTCAGCGACCTGCGCGACGGCCTGTGCGAGACGACCGATCTGGCGCCGCGGCAGGCCGCGATCCGCGCGCTGGAAGACCAACTGCCGAGCCTGCACATCCACCCGCTGAAGTGCTACCTGCAGATTTCCTGCGCCGAGCAGAAGCGCCGTCTGCATCAGCGTCTGGAGCAGCCGGACAAGCGCTGGAAGCTGAACGCCAGCGATCTCGACGATCACCGCGATTTCGCCAATCGCCAGGCGCGCTGGGCCGAGGTGCTCGCCGCCAGCCATAGGCCGAACGCGCCCTGGTACGTGATCCCCGCCGATCATCGCTGGCTGCGCGACCTGCTCGTCGCCAGCCTGCTCGCCCGGGAGCTGGAACAGCTGGCACAGGATTGGCCGCAGCGGCCGGCGCCCTTCAGCGCCGACGATCTGCAAGGTATTGCGTGCGAACCGCCGCGCTGATCGCGCTGGGCTGGCTGCTGGCCGGCCTCGTCGCCCCGACTGCCGCGCAGCAG
>LNAP01005761.1_pt1 | contig 10909 bp, 9 predicted proteins | sample 602601 | NCBI WGS metagenome assembly LNAP01 (sample SAMN02440304, study PRJNA202911) | soil metagenome | biome: Subtropical and temperate rainforests or woodlands; isolation source: soil samples (1 kg each in a 20% v/v slurry with milli Q water) were... ...
GGATCGCGGATTTCCACCAAGGATTCCGCAGCCGCGCCACGCACCGCGGCGTCGCCATCCGCAAGCGCGGCGAGCATGGCCTCGATACCTTCCGGCTGAACCGTTCCCTCAAGCGCCCGCAGCGCTTCGAGGCGGACCTGGGCCGCAGGGTCATGGCTGGCCCACACGAACACAGCCACGTTGTCCTCGTCCACCAGATCGATGGCCTCGCGCAGCGCAAGCTGCCGGACTTCGGCATCGGGGTGTACAAGCAGCGCCAGCAACGGCGCAAGTTCGGGGGTGGCGGCGACAATGCCGGCAATCGCATGTTCAGGCATATAGGCCTCAGCGCAGCAGATAAGGAATTTCGACGGTAATGGCCTGGGTCGGACAGTCATGCACACAGGGCAGGCAATACCAGCATTCGTCGTAGACCATCTTGACCTTGCCATCGGCTATATCGAATGCCAGTATGTCCGTCGGGCAGACATCGATGCACACACGGCAGCCCTTGCCGGCGATGCACTTGTCATGGTTGACGATGACGGAGACGACGCTGCCATTGATAGTATCGAAGGATCCGGCGGGCGCGGCGGCGGGGCCAGCGACAACAGTATCGGAAGTAAGGGCGGTAGACATGGGCAGGCCTCTCAGACGGTTTCCGGCGCATCGACACGCAGATGGCCGTAGGCGTCGCGTTCCGAAGCATCGATGGGATACAGGTATGGCGGGATCGGCCGCGTGAAGCAGTGCGGACGGCCGTCGGCGCCTTTCTTGACTTCGACGAATACCGACCAGTCGCGGTCGTTGCGCTCGGGATGATCGATGCGATAGTGATACAGGCCCCAGCGGCTTTCAGTGCGGTACAGCGAGGCATGGGCGGCAAGTTCGGCGCAATCGAGAATCGCGGACAGCTCCACCGCGCGCATCAGTTCATGCGGATTGCCGGCCTTCAGCGAAGCCAGATCCGTTCTGATCTCGGCGAAGCGCTGCAAGCCGATTTCCATCTTGCGCGTCACTTTGGGCGGCTGCAGGTAATCGTTGACCATGCGCCGCAGCTTGTACTCCACTTTTGCCGGCGCCAGCCCCGTTTCGCGCAGCAGCGGCGCGAACACGCGCTCCCGTTCGCGCTCGATCTGGTCCGCCGCAAAGCCGGCCCAGTCCTTGCCGTCGACAAAGTCCACCGCGTCCTCCCCCGCGATCTGGCCGAACACCATCGCGCCGAGCATATAGTTGTGCGCGACATTGCACAGATCGCCGGCCGCATAGAGCCCAGGCACTGTGCTGCGGGCATGTTCGTCCACCCAGACACCGGACGCGCTGTGCCCTCCGCACAGCCCGATTTCCGAAATGCTCATCTCGACCAGGTCGGAGCGGTAATCGACGCCCCGCCCTTCGTGGAATATGCCGCGCGTCGGCCGCTCGGTGATGTGCAGCACATTCTCGATGCGCGTTATCGTTTCGTCCGCGAGGTGGTCGAGCTTGAGGAACACCGGCCCGTTGCCGCCTTCGAGCTCGCGCCAGAACTCCAGCATCATCTGGCCGCTCCAGTAGTCGCTCTTGATGAATCGCTCGCCCTTTGCATTGACTGTATAGCCGCCGAACGGTCCGGTCACGTAAGCGCAGGCCGGGCCGTTGTAATCCTTGATAAGCGGATTGATCTGGAAGCACTCCAGCCCGGACAGCTCGGCGCCGGCGTGGTAGGCCATGCTGTAGCCGTCGCCGGCATTGGTGGGGTTCTCGTAAGTGCCAAACAGATAGCCGGAACTGGGCAAGCCCAGCCGTCCCGCCGCGCCGGTGCACAATACGACGGCCTTGGCCCGGATGACAACGAATTCGCCGCTGCGCGAGTCCAGCGCCATGGCCCCGGCAATGCGGCCATCGTCGCCAACCAGCAGGCGCGTAGTGACGAGACGGTTGGATATCTGCACGCCGTGCTTGCGCAGCTGGCGAAAGATGACCTTCTTGATGTTGTAGCCTTCCGGCATCGGCAGCACATAAGCCCCCAGATGATGCACTTTCTTTACCGCATACTCCCCGGTTTCATCCTTCTCGAATTTCACTCCCCAGTCATCCAGTTCGCGGATCATGTCGAAGCTGCGCACCGCGTAGGCGTTGATCGCATGCTGGTTCACGATACCGTCGTTGGCGATGGTGATTTCCTTGACATACTGCTCCGGCGTGGCAAAGCCGGGAATGACGGCGTTGTTGACGCTGTCCATGCCTTCGGCAATGGCGCCGGCGCGCTTGACGTTGGCCTTGTCAAGCAGCAACACGCGCAGCTGCGGTGCTTTCTTCTTCGCCTTGATGGCGGCCAAGGGCCCGGCCGTCCCACCGCCAATGATGAGGATATCGACGTCGATATTACGTGTTTCCATCGAAAAGTTGCTCCAGTTTCCAGCCAGGCATGCAGCTTTTTTGCAGGCCTTCTGGCCCCGATTCAAACGGCGAATCGGGCTTGCTTGTTGTCCAGGGGTAATCCCAGCGGGGTCAGGCGCGGCAATTGGCTGCCGTCCTTGTGGCGCAGCAGTTCCAGGCAATGACGTTTCAAGCGGACGAATTTCAGGCTGGTGACCAGTTCGGTCCGGCGCGGCCGGGAAAACTCCAGCCGCAGATCCTCGATAAAGCGCCCGGGGCGCGAGCTCATTACCAGAACGCGGTCGGCAAGGAAAAGCGCCTCGTCTATGTCATGAGTGACAAACACTACTGTGGTGCGGATACGCGTCCAGATATCCAGCAACAGTTCCTGCATATGCAAGCGGCTCTGCGCATCCAGGGCGCCGAAAGGTTCGTCCATCAACAGCAGGCGTGGACGGTTGATCAGCACCCGGGCGATTTCGGCGCGCTGCTGCATACCGCCAGAAAGCTGGTTGGGCCAGCGCCCAATGAAATCCTGCAGGCCCACCAGGCCGAGAAACTCATTCGCCTGGCGCCTGCGCTCGGCCTTGCCCCGTCCCTGCATTTTCAAGCCAAAGGCGACGTTGTCCAGCACGTTGCGCCAGGGCAGCAGGGTGTGGTGCTGGAATACCATGCCACGCTCCGGCGAGGGCCCGGCCACCGCCTCTCCATCGACCCGCAGCGAACCGCCGCTGGGCTTCAAATGGCCGGCCAAGGCTCCCAGCAGAGTGGACTTGCCGCAGCCGGACGGGCCGAGAATGCAGACGAACTCGCCAGGCTCAACGCTCAAGGTCAGCCCTTGCACCGCTTCGAAGGCCTGATTGCCCTGGCCCAGGAGAATGGACAAGCGCTCGATATCAATACGCCCCGGCTCGAGGGCTCGCGCATGGGAGCTCATCAGGCTTTCTCCCGGAGGATGTACCAGGGAGTGGCTAGAGCACCCAGGCGCTTGACCAGCACGCTGCTGCCCATGCCGAGCAGGCCGATCAGCAGCATGCCCACGACAATGTTGGCGTAATTCTGGATCGTGTAGGACTCCCATGTGTAGTAGCCGATGCCGAACTGGCCGGAGATCATCTCGGCAGTGACCAGACAGAACCAGGATGTCCCCATGCCAATGGCCAGGCCGGTGACGATGCTGGGCGAAGCGCCTGGCAGTATCACCTCGCGCAAGATCGCCGGGCGCTTGGCTCCCAGGCTGCGCGCCGAAGCGATCAAGCGCGGGTCGACGCCTTCCACACCATGGATAGTGTTGAGCAGGATGGGGAACAGAGCGCCCGTGAATGTAATGAACACCATCGACAGCTCCGACGAAGGAAACATCAGAATAGCCAGCGGAATCCAGGCCACCGCCGGTATCGGCCGCAGCACCTCCAGGGGCGGCAGCAGCGTGTCCTCCACCCACCTGGAGCGGCCGATGGCCAGGCCCAGCGTTACGCCAACGACAGCCGCCGACAAGTAGCCGAGGAACACCCTGCTCAGGCTGCTGGTCAGATGCGGCAACAGTTCGTTGGATTCGATCAGCGCCCATGCCGCATCGAACACGGCGGACGGAGTCGGAACATAGGTGAAAGTCACCAAGCCCATGTCGAGACGCTGGCTCGAGGCGACATGCCAGAACAGCAGGCAAGCCAGCAGCGAACTGGAGCGCAGGGCCCAGCGGGCGAATGCATCAGATAAAACTCTCATAGAGAACTCCGCAGCCTGAACGAGGCCCGTTAGCGGCTGGCCGCTCGTTGCTGGCTGGCGGCGCTGACGAAATCCAGGGTTATGCCGCCATGTTGCCGGGCATACTGTTCGGCCTGGTCCTTGAGCAGGAAGGCATTGAGCTCGCCCCGAGTATTGCGCACGAACCAGGCTTGGCTGGCGAGCAGCTTGATCCCGCTGTCCGCGGCCTGCGTGTAAAAGGCGCGAATATCCTTGCCTTCTCCCTCCAACTTGGCCAGGGCGCCCAGCGCCGACTCGGGAGAAGCATAGTGGCGCACCTTGTCCTCGCCGCGCACCCATATCTGCGCCAGGCGCTTGAACTCGATGATCGGCCTGCCGGTCAATGCGTCCGTGCCGGCTAGCGGCAATTGCGCATAGTTGGACAACTGCTTGCCGTAATCCAGCCCGGCCTGTTCGAAGGCGGCGCGGATGTACTGGTCATCGATAAAGCTTGCGGTGTCCAGGTCGCGGCTGGTGCGCTTGAGCAGCTTGAGCGTGTCGATCGAGGTGGCCACCGCCTGGCGGTATTCGGGCTTCCAGCTCATATCGCGCGTCTGCAGGCCCAGCGGGCCATGGAACAGATAATTGACTTCGGCCTCGATGCCGGTGACCTTCTCGATCAGTTCGCTGTACTTCTCGGGTTCGGCGGCCAGCAGCTGGTCGGCCTCGATTGCGGCGCGCAGGTAGGCGACGACAATCTCCGGATACTTGGCGGCGTAGCCGGCATCGACCAGCGCTCCATGAAAGGTCGGCGCGCCGGTCTGCGAACCGTCGAAGATCTTGCGGGCGAAACCGCGATTGGGGAACAGGTCTGCGAATGGCACAAAGTCGGCATGGGCGTCTATGCGATTGCTGCGCAACGCCGAGCCGGCTATCTCCGGCGCCTGAGAGATGATGCGCACGTCCTTCTGCGGGTCCCAGTCGAGATTCTGTATGGCGCGCAGCAGCATGCCGTGGGCCGTGGAGGCGAACGGCACGGAAATCGTCTTGCCCTTGAGCTGCTCCAGCGACTGTACTGACGAAGCAGCCGGGACTACGATGCCATTGCCGCTGCCTTTGATGCTGCCGGATAGCACGCTGATGAACAGGCTTTGCTTGCCGGCTTCCTGAAAGGCGACGCCATTGAACGAGCCGGGAAAATCGGCCATGGCGCCAAAGTCCAGCTTGCCGGCGACCATCTCATTGGTCAAGGGCGCGCCGCTGGTGAAGTTCTTCCACTCGATCTCATATTTCGCATCCTTGTACTTGCCATCCTTGGGCAGGTACTTCTGCAGCAGGCCCAGCTCGCGGATGAGCAGACCGCCGGCGGCGCAGTTGATGGTGGTGTCCTGGGTGCCGATGGCGACGCGGATGGTTTCCGCCGCGGCCGCAGGCGCGAGCAAGGAAAAGCCCACCGCGATAAAAGCATAGATAAATTTCACGACAACCCCTCACATGTGTTCTGGCGGATAACCCGCCCCAACTTGTCATATCAAGCAATGACAAGATTTTATGAAGAGAGGCGGCAATACCAAACTATTGTTTTTACATGTATATATGTAAGAAGTTGTTATGTCTCCGGATCCATCCGGGGCGCGTGGTGCCGGTCGAGCTGGAGGCGGTATTGAAAGACATCCGCCCTGAAATAGAGATACTCAAAATCAATCGGGTTGTCCTGGGCATCGTGCGTCAGGCGCTCGATGCGCAAGATGGCTGCGCCTGCATCCACATTCAATGCGGTGGCAAGATGCGCGTCGGCCAATGTGGCATCGATGCTCAGATCGGCTTTTCCCAAGGGGATGCCGCAGTCATTCTCCAGGATGAGGAAGATATCGCGAGAAGCCAGATCGGCATTCGACAGGCGCTTGCCCACCGCCTCCGGCAGATAGGTGATCTCCATGGAAACAGGAACCCGGTCAAGCATGCGGATGCGGCGGATTTCAGTAAGGGGCGCGCCGATGGGAATATTCAAGCGCTGCGCGACGTAATCCGGCGCCGCCATATGCTTGAATCCAGTGACCCGATTGAGGATCTGATGGCCCTGCTGCGACATGGCTTCGGCAAAGCCCTGCAGCGAGGTAATGTTCTGGAAGGCCTTGGGCTGTGAAACAAATGTGCCTTTGCCGTGAATTTTGAAGATCAGGCCCTCTTTCTGCAGATCTCCCAATGCTTGCCGAATCGTGATGCGGCTTACGCTGAATATCGAGCCAAGTTCATGTTCTGACGGCAGGCGGCTATGCGGCAGATAGCCGCCATTGAGAATCTCGGCCCGCAGGATTTCCTTGAGTTGCGCGTAGAGCGGGACGGGCGAGTCGGTTTGAATCTTGGCGGAAGACATAAGCGTAATTGGCAATTGTTTTACATGCTGTTTGGGGCGAAGAGGCATAAAAATATTTCTAAATCATCAATATCGTAGCTTAAACGCCATACCAGGCATGCCTGCGAAAAATGCGCCGCGCGGCTGGGCTTCATAGCGCCAATCTGCGAGCGCAGTTCCGCTGCTACAATAAATCCGGCGTGAAAAGTTGGCCCACGCTCCCGAGAGGCCCGTATGCGCGCCGCCGGCATGCGCACAGGAGATTTCGAAATACCCCAAAGAGCATCGCCCCTGGCTCCGTTTCGACACGCCACCTTCCGTGCGCTATGGACTGCCACGCTTGCATCCAATCTTGGCGGCCTGATCCAGGCAGTAGCGGCAGGCTGGCTGATGACGACGATCTCCAACTCGGACGACATGGTGGCCCTGGTGCAGGCGGCGACCACGCTGCCGGTCATGATTTTCTCGCTCGCCGCCGGAGCGCTCGCCGACAGTTTCGACCGCCGCAACATCATGTTGGCGGCACAGATCCTGATGATGCTGGTGTCGGCCGGGCTGGCGATCTTCGCCGTGGCCGGCATGCTCACGCCCTGGCTGCTGCTGGCCTTCACCTTTTTTATCGGCTGCGGCACGGCGCTGCACAATCCCTCATGGCAGGCCTCGATGGGCGACATCGTTCCGCGCGAGGATCTGCCGGGCGCGGTAACGCTCAACAGAATGAGCTACAACCTCATGCGCAGCGTGGGACCCGCCGTCGGCGGCCTGATCGTCGCGGTGGCCGGCGCGGCGTTTGCATTCGCCCTCAATGCATTCAGCTACATCGCCCTGATCCGGGCGCTCGCACAATGGAAGCCGCAGCGGACGCCGCGCAGCTTGCCGCGCGAAGCGTTCGGCAGCGCCATTTCGGCGGGCCTGCGCTATATCGCCATGTCTCCCAACCTCCTGAAAGTGCTGTTCCGGGGCTTTCTTTTCGGGCTTGCCGCGATCTCGGTCCTCGCGCTGTTGCCGCTGGCCGCGCGCGACCTCATAGAGGGCGGCGCCCTGACCTACGGCATCATGCTCGGCTGTTTCGGATTCGGCGCCATAGGCGGAGCATTGCTCAATGCGCGCATCCGCGAGAGCTGGCGCAATGAGGCTATCGTGCGCGCGACATTCCTGGCGTTCGCGCTGAGCGCGGTCATGCTCGCGCTCAGCCGCGATGTATGGCTGAGCTGTCTGGCCCTGTTGCCCGCCGGCGCCTGCTGGGTGCTGACGCTGTCGCTCTTCAACGTGACGGTGCAGCTCTCCACGCCGCGCTGGGTCGTCGGACGGGCTCTTGCGCTCTATCAGACCGCCACCTTTGGCGGGATGGCCGCGGGCAGCTGGCTCTGGGGCGTCATCGCCGATTCCTACGGCGTGGACCGGGCGCTCATGGCGTCGGGTGTCGTGCTCGTCCTGGGAGCCATGGTCGGGCTGCGCTTCGCCTTGCCGGAATTCGGCACGCTGAACCTGGACCCGCTGGACCGCTTCAACGAGCCGCAGCTGCAACTGGACCTGAAGCCGCGCAGCGGCCCTATCATGATCATGCTGGACTATGAAATCGCGCAGGAAGACATTCCCGCCTTCCTGACCTTGATGGCTCGCCGCCGCCGCATCCGCATCCGGGACGGAGCGCGCCAATGGGCGCTGCTGCGCGACCTCGAAAACCCGCGCATCTGGACGGAAAGCTACCATGTGCCGACCTGGGTGGAATATGTCCGCCATCATCAGCGGCGTACGCAGGCGGATGGCGAGGTTTTCGACAGGATACTGGCGCTGCACCGCGGCGACCAGCCGCCGCGCGTCCACCGCATGATAGAACGCCAGACCGTGCCGATACGCGACGACACGCCCCTGAAAGCGCATCCGGACCTGCCCTGAGGGCGCCCCCTAGGTCGGCAGCGGGCAGGATGAAATCCGCAAGCCTAGTTCGGCTTGGCGCCGCTCAATTCGACGATCTTGGCCCACCGGCTGACCTCGGACGAGCCGCTGGCCGCATACTCGGCTGGCGACAATTTTTCCACATCCAGTCCGCGCTGCTCAAGAAACTTCTGGTATTCCGGCGTCTTGATAATCCCGCCCACTGTTGCGATTATCTTCCTGGCGACGTCCGGCGGAATGCCGGCCGGGGCCACCACGAAGGTCTTGGACGCCACTTCGAACCCTTTCAGGCCCGATTCGTCAAGCGTAGGCACATCGGGAAGGCTTTTGGCGCGCTCCAGGCCGGTGACGGCCAGCGCCTTCAAACGTCCCGATGCGATCTGCGGCAAGGCCGTGGCGATCGCGGTTACCGTGAATTGCACTTCGCCGCTTATGGTGTCGGTCACGGCCTTCGCACCCCCCGAGTAGGGGACATGGACCACATCCAGGCCCGCCATCTTCACGAACAGCGCGGCAGCCAAATGAGTCGTGCTTCCCACGCCGGCGGAACTATAGCTGAGCTTGCCGGGATTGCTTTTGGCGTAATCGACCAGGCCTCGCACCGAATCGAAGGGAGCGGAAGCAGGCGCAACCAGCACAAGGTAAGCATTGTTCACGCCTATCAGTGCTTGAAAGTCTTTTACCGGCTCATATGGCAGCGTCTTGTACAGGCTCTTGTTGATATACAAGGTAGAAGGCGCCATCATCAGCGTATATCCGTCATTGGCGGCGTGTTTCACGAAATTGGCGCCGATGATGCCGTTGGCCCCCACTTTGTTTTCCACCGCGACCGACGTATTCCATTCCTTGGTCATTTGCTCCGCCAGGAACCGCGCCGTGGCATCGGTGGCCGTCGTAGGCGCCGCGGGCACGATAAATTGTATGGGCCGGTCTGGATAGCCATGGGCCGCACTGGACAAACTCCAGAACGCCGCCACGACGGCAAGCCATGCCATAGGTTTCTTCATGATAGTCTCCTCTCTGGTTTTAATTCCGCCTCAAAGGGCGGTCTGGCGCCACAAATGCTATGCGGCATCTTTTATCGTGCCACTTGCCTTCAACGAATCGATGGCGCTCTGGCCGTAACCTAATTGCGCAAGAATTTCAACGGAATGTTCGCCCAGGCGGGGCGCATGGCGACGCAAGGCCGCCGGCGTGGCCGAAAACGCGATAGGCGACGGCACGCATAGCAGTTCACCTTCGCTGGGATGATGCTCCGGCGCAAAGAACCCGCTGGCCGCGAGTTGCGGGTCGTCCAGCAGCTCGCCCAGGCCCTTGACGGGAACCGCCGGAATATCATTGCTTTGCAGCAGTTCCAGCCATTCCGATGAGGTTTTTTCCTCTACCGCCGTGGCGAGCATCTGGTACAAGGCATCGATATTCCTGGTCCGCGCGGCCATGTCGCCGAAACGCTCATCGCTTGCCATATCGGCGCGCCCGATCACGCAAAAGAAACGCCGCCATTGACCATCGTTATACGGCATGACGGCAAGATAGCCATCCTGCGTCTTGTAGGGCTTGCGGAACGGCGAAATAACGCGGGGATATTTGGGCTCGCTCAAGGCGGGAACGAAGACCGAACCGAACAAGTGCTCCACCAGGTTGAAGGAGACCATTGTTTCAAACAACGGCACTTCGACGACCTGCCCCGCTCCTGTCTTCTCCGCATTCCTGACTGCGGAAACGATGGCCAATGCCAGCATGAGCCCGGTGGACTTGTCCGCCAGAGCGGTCGCCGCATACTGGGGCTCGCCGCTGAACTCCGCCTGCAAGGCGGCCGTGCCGCTCATGGCCTGGATAGTATCGTCGAAAGCGGGATAATCGGCATAGGGCCCTTTCTGTCCATAGCCCACGGCGTTGCAGTAGACAATGCCAGGATTCGACTCCCGCAGATCCGCATAGCACAATCCAAGCCGCTGCAGGGCTTTAGGCCTGACGTTGCTCAGGAACACATCCGCGTCCTTCGCAAGATCCATAACGATCTTGCGGCCCTGGGGCTGTTTCAGATCGACGCTTATGCTGCGCTTGTTTCGATTCAGGCCCAGAAACATGGCGGCCATCCCCGGATGGCGCGATGGACCAATACTGCGCGTATTGTCGCCCTCCAGGCTTTCCACCTTGATCACATCGGCTCCCATATCGCCCAACAGCAAGGTGCAATACGGCCCGAACAATACTGTCGTCATATCGATGATGCGTATGCCGTCCAGCGGCCCGCGAGTTCCCTTCCTGCCTATCTGGTTGAATTCGAAAGTCATTCTTTGGCCTTTGCGGCGCCGCGGCGAAACTCCGCCAGGCCGCGAGCCGCACGGGTGTTGGTCTGGACTATGCCCATGTGGGATGAAATAAGATCGAGGCTGGTACGCATATCCAGGTTCAGGCTCTGATACACCGATCGTTTTATCATCCTGATGGCCAGCGGATTGTGGGAAATGAGTTTTTCGGCGAACGCCTGCGTGGCCGCCTCGAGGTCGGCGTGCTCGCATACCCGGTTGACAAGGCCTATGCGCAGCGCCTCGTCGGCATCGACAAATTCGCCGCTCATCAATAGCTCCAGGGCCTTCGCCACACCCACCAGCCTAGACAGAAAAT
>LNAP01005762.1_pt1 | contig 10909 bp, 12 predicted proteins | sample 602601 | NCBI WGS metagenome assembly LNAP01 (sample SAMN02440304, study PRJNA202911) | soil metagenome | biome: Subtropical and temperate rainforests or woodlands; isolation source: soil samples (1 kg each in a 20% v/v slurry with milli Q water) were... ...
TTTTTTCGTTTGGCTATAATTCGCGGGAAATTTTCCCAACTTGGAGATCTGCATGGAAAGCATCGAACAGCGCGTCAAGAAGATCGTCGCTGAACAACTTGGCGTTAACGAAGCCGAGATCAAAAACGAATCTTCCTTCCTTGACGACCTCGGTGCCGATTCGCTCGATATGGTCGAGCTCGTGATGGCACTCGAAGACGAATTCGAAACCGAAATTCCGGATGAAGAAGCCGAGAAAATCACGACGGTTCAGCAAGCTGTAGACTACATCACGTCGCATAGCAAGCAGTAATTTTAACTTTCATGGTGTCAGGCACGGCTCAACCGTGCCGCGCTAGGGCGGTTTCTAGAAAGCAGACCTGTCGTTGTGCCAAACGTTTCGATTTGGCGCCGCAATAGGTGTGTTTGCTTTAAACCGCTTTTTTATTTTTAGGAGTCATCCGTGAAGCGACGTGTCGTTATTACCGGCCTTGGTATTGTTTCGCCAGTAGGCAACGATATTGAAAGCGCATGGGACAATATCGTTAATGGGCGTTCAGGAGTTGGCCGCATTACGCGTTTTGATCCTTCTGCGTTCAATGCGCAGATAGCGGGTGAAGTCAAAGATTTCGACATCACGCAAGTCATGTCCGCGAAAGAAGCCAAGCAAATGGATACATTCATCCATTACGGCGTGGCTGCCGGCGTACAAGCATGGCGCGATGCCGGCCTTGACGTAACCGAAGCCAATGCAGATCGCATCGGGGTTATTGTCGGTTCGGGTATCGGCGGTTTGCCGCGTATTGAAGAACAACAAGTCGAATACCTTGAACGCGGCGCGCGTCGTATTTCGCCGTTCTTTGTGCCTGCTTCGCTTATCAATCTTATTTCAGGTCAGTTGTCCATTATGCTGGGCTTTAAAGGGCCTAGCTATGCCGTTGTCTCGGCTTGCACGACTGGTTTGCATTCCATCGGCGATGCTGCTCGCCTGATCGAATACGGCGACGCCGACGTCATGATGGCGGGCGGAGCCGAATCTACTGTGTCTCCCCTGGGTATTGGCGGTTTCGCCGCAATGCGTGCTTTGTCTACCCGCAACGACGATCCGGCCACTGCATCACGCCCCTGGGACATCGATCGCGACGGTTTCGTATTGGGCGAGGGCGCTGGTGTATTGATCCTGGAAGAATACGAGCATGCTCGCAAGCGCGGCGCTCGTATTTACGGAGAATTTGCCGGTTATGGCATGAGCTCCGACGCCCACCATATTACGTCGCCCGACCGTGATGGCCCTCGCCGTGGCGTGCTTAACGCACTGCGCAACGGGGGCATCAATGCCGATGAAATCAGCTATGTCAATGCGCACGGCACGTCGACGCCTTTAGGCGATAAAAACGAAACGGAAGCGCTCAAGCTGGCTTTCGGCGACCACGCTAAAAAGCTGGTGGTGAACTCCACCAAATCAATGACGGGTCATTTGCTTGGGGCTGCAGGAGGCATCGAGGCGGTTTTCACTGCGCTGGCGGTTTATAACCAAATCTCTCCGCCGACCATCAATATCTTTAATCAAGACCCTGAATGCGATCTCGATTATTGCGCCAATCAGGCACGCGATCTGAAAATCGAGGTGGCCCTGTCGAACTCTTTTGGCTTCGGCGGAACAAACGGGTCAATGATAGTGCGGCGGATTTAAACTGGGACGCCCCGTGTCTCAGGTCAGGCAATGGACAGTTCAGCGGCCACGTTGGGTTGCCTTGCTTGGCGGATTGCTCTACGGCGGGGGGCTAGCCAGTCTTGGCTATTGTTTATCCGGTGTCTATCCCGCCGCTGTTGTTGCTGCGCTAATCGCATTGTTGGCGGCTTTGGTGCATGCGCGCCATAAAAGGCAAGGCGGATTGGCGTTAAACGGGTTACTCTCTGTAAATAACGAAAATCACTGGGAATATGCTCTGGCTGGTTCACGTCGTCCATTATTATTAAGTCATGCCTGGTCCGGTTTTGCGTGGATTACCTTGCGCTTTTCCGACCCGACGGCCAGCAATCTAAAGGACACGATGCTTGAATTAACCATTTGGAAATCGAGTGTTACGCCCGACGCATGGCGTCAGTTGTGTGTGTATATTGCCGGCGAAATAACATCGCCGGGGCAATCCACCGCACGGAGGATTTAGTGAGCGAGCGCGACGTCGATGCCGAGTTGGTGGCCCGTGTTCAGCGCGGCGATAAGCGCGCCTTCGATTTATTGGTGCTGAAATATCAGCGCAAGATCATGCGCTTATTGTCGCGTATGGTTCGAGATCCGTCCGAGGTCGAAGATGTCGCCCAAGAGGCATTTATCAAGGCGTATCGGGCGCTTCCGCAATTTCGAGGCGAAAGCGCTTTTTATACCTGGCTTTATCGTATTGCCATCAATACGGCGCGCAACTGGCAAGTGGCCAATGCGCGCCGACCAAGCACACCAACTGCAATTGAAAATGAAGACGGTGAAACTTTTAGCCAAATTGACAACCTAACCGATATCAGTACGCCGGAATCGATGATGGCGAGCCGTCAAATAGTCGATACCGTTAATGGCGCCATTAACGCACTGCCCGAAGAGTTGCGTACGGCAATTGTGTTGCGTGAAATCGAAGGCATGAGCTACGAAGATATCGCTCAAAGTATGGATTGTCCTATCGGCACTGTGCGCTCGCGTATTTACCGGGCGCGTGAAGCGATAGCGGCGCAGTTGCGTCCTGTTTTAGGTACCGATGTCGAGCATCGGTGGTAAGGAGTGAGTAAAATGCAAGTTGTGGCTAAACCGAACCCGGAACAAGAGGTCTTCGACTGGGAATCCACCGTGTCCGGATGGATCGATGGCGACGACGACATTCGCCCCGAAGACCTCGATTCGCCTTATGGCCGTCAGGTTTGGGATACCTATCATTTGATTGGCGACGTGTTGCGTAGCGAAGAGCTTGCCATCAAGCCGTCCGATTTTTTTTATGCGCGCATTTCCAAGGCAATCGACGCCGAGCCTGCTGTCGTGGCGCCGCATCGGCGCAAGTCTTCTCCCGTGCGCCTGGGGCTATCCGGCTTGGCTGTGGTCGCTGCTGTTGCTTCTGTGGCGTGGGTGGCGCAACCTTATTTTTCGCCGTCTCAGAATGGCGGTTCGACGCAGATGCTGGCGGTGGCAACACCTAATGATGATGCTGCCTTGCGCGATTATGTCGACGCTCATAGGCAATTAGTGGGTATTAACCCTGTACGTCAGGTTTCCTTCGATGGCGGGGTGTCCAAATAATGACTGGAGGTGTAAGCGTTGAAATAGCGCCATCCTTCAGGCGCGTTTGCCGACCTGTTAACGTTTTGCATTGGTCTTGTCTGTTATGGGCGGCTTGTATGTTTATGCAGCCGTCTTTGGCGGCAGACGCTGATCAAACTGGCAGCAAGGCGTTGCCGATCTTGCAAAAGGTGCAGGCAGCGGCCCGTGAACTCGATTATGCTGGTGTTTTTACTTATCAGCAGGGCGCTGCCATGCAATCAAACCAGGTGATTCATGTGGTTGATGGCACGGGCGAGCGCGAGCGGCTTTCTATGCTCGATGGTCCGGCGCGCGAGTTTCTCCGGCATAACGATACGGTTCAGTGCCTCATCCCCGAGCAAAAACTGGTTCTAATCGAGCCTCGGCACGGCGAGCGCTTTCCCGGTGTTTTGATCGGCGACGGCAAGAAAATTTCAAAGTTCTACACCTTAAAAATAAGTTCGGAAAGCAACCGTATTGCCGGGCGCGACTGCACGACGCTCGAACTGACGCCCAAGGACGATTATCGCTACGGGTATAATTTTTGCGTCGACACCGAGACCAATTTGTTGATAAAGGCCCAAACCCTTAATGGGCCGAACGAACTTGTGGACCAGATTTTATTCACATCTTTGCAAATCGGCTCGGCGGTTCCTGCTGATCAACTGAAATCGCAATGGAATACCCGCGACTGGAAGATTCTTCAAATGCCGATTCAGCCGATTGATCTGTCTAAGCTGGGTTGGCGTATTGCCTCACCTCCGGGTTTTGATTCGATTACGCAAGTATCCCGGCCTATGAAAGGCGGCAAGTCGGTCAAGCAATTGGTCATGTCTGACGGACTGGCGGCTATCTCGGTATTTATCGAGCCGTATGATTCATCTCGCAAGCCGCTGAGCGCTGGCGCGGCCACCCGGGGCGCCATAAATATCTATGGCGCCCGAATCGGTGACCATTGGCTTACGGCCATCGGAGAAGTACCAGCAGATACGCTACGCGAACTTGCTGAGCGTACCGAATATGTACCCCTGGCAGCCACGCAGTAATTCTTGATTTCGACTAAGGAGTTTTTATGATGCCTTCTACCTTTATGCCCAAGCAAAAAATCCGACAAATTATGGGAGCAGTATCGGTGGGTGCTGTCCTTGCGTTCGCCCCTCTGGGGGCCGCTGTGCACGCTCAAACAACTCCTGTTCCGACATTGTCAATACCCGATTTTTCGTCGATTATTGCCAAGACAGAAGGCTCGGTCGTTAATATTCGTACGACGGAAGCCGTGCCGGTGCGCCAGTCTCCCATGGGCCCTAACGGTACAGACCCGTACGATATGTTCCGTTGGTTTTTTGGTCCCGACTTTATGCCGCCCGGATCGCAGCCTCCGCGTCGGCGCGGCGCTCCAAATCCCAAAGAGCAAGAGCAAGAGCGGACCGTTCCCCGTGGCGTGGGTTCCGGCTTCATTATTTCGGCAGACGGGTACATTCTTACCAATAACCATGTGGTGGCCAACTCGAACGGTATTTTTGTCACAATGACCGATGGCAAAGAGTACAAGGCCAAGATCATTGGTACTGATCCGCGTACCGATGTTGCCTTGATCAAAATCGAGGCAAAGGATTTGACGCCGTTACCCATCGGTGATTCCAAAAGCTTGAAAAAAGGGCAGTGGGTACTGGCTATCGGTTCGCCATTTGGGCTTGATTCCACGGTTACGTCCGGGATTGTCAGCGCTATTAACCGCGACACGGGTGATTACCTGCCTTTCATCCAAACTGATGTTGCTGTGAACCCCGGTAACTCCGGCGGGCCGCTCATCAATCTTGCGGGACAGGTTGTGGGCGTCAATTCCCAGATCATTTCGCAAAGCGGCGGCTTTATGGGTATTTCTTTAGCTATTCCCATTGACGAAGTCATGCGCGTCGTCGAGCAGCTTAAAGAGCATGGCAAAGTGACCCGGGGACGGATCGGAGTACAGATCGGGCCCGTTACCGATGATGTTGCCAAAGCAATCGGACTTAGCAAGGCGCACGGCGCCATGGTCAGCAATGTCGAAGAGGGCGGGCCAGCCGGAGAGTCGGGTGTTCGTTCGGGCGACGTTATTACTAAGTTCAATGACAGTCCGATTACACATTGGACCGACTTGCCGCGTATTGTAGGCAGCACCAAGCCGGACAGCCGGGCAACGATAGAGGTCTGGAGGAAGGGCAAGTCCATCACGCTCAATGTGAAGGTCGGTGAACTGAAAGCCACCGAAGCTCCCGTGGCAGGTGCTGAGGCAGTCCCGCCCGTTGCAACGCCGGCCGATGCATTAGGCCTTAGCGTGACTGAAGTGCCTGAAGCGGTGCGCGTCAAAGAGAAAATCAAAGGCGGGGTTCAGGTGACCGAGGTTGAAGAGCCTGCAGCGACCGCGGGAATTGCTCCGGGCGATATTATCCTGACCGTTAATGATGTCGACGTAACGGATGTCAAACAATTTGCCAAACTAGTGGGTCAGCTAAATAAATCGCGGGCGGCGGCGTTGCTGGTGCTGCGACAGGGCCAATCCCAGTGGGTTCCGGTTACGCCTCGAAAATAATCTCCAGAAACAGCTAAAATGGCACGTTAGCTGCAAGAGGAGCGCTATAGGCGCTCCTCTTTTGCTTAGTCCCTTCAACATTTACCTGCTTCGTCAAACAAGCGGGCTTCTATTTCCTGGTTTATGGATCACATCCGCAACTTTTCTATTATTGCTCATATTGACCACGGTAAGTCAACGCTTGCCGATCGTTTAATTCATCGTTGCGGAGGTTTGGCTGACCGGGAAATGTCGACCCAAGTGCTTGATTCCATGGATATCGAGCGTGAACGTGGTATTACCATCAAGGCGCAAACCGCTTCCCTGAGCTATACCGCCAAAGACGGCCAGGTATATGCATTCAATCTTATCGATACGCCCGGGCACGTGGATTTCTCATACGAAGTCAGCCGCTCGTTGTCGGCCTGTGAAGGTGCGTTACTGGTCGTCGATGCATCGCAAGGCGTCGAGGCGCAAACAGTCGCTAATTGTTATACCGCGATCGAGCTGGGGGTCGAAGTCATTCCGGTTCTGAATAAAATGGACTTGGCGTCGGCCGATCCTGATGGTGCGCGTCAAGAGGTAGAGGATGTGATCGGGATCGACGCATCCGATGCGATTTTGGCAAGTGCCAAGACAGGCATGGGCATCGATGAAATCCTCGAGGTTATCGTTGCGCGTGTGCCGCCGCCCGTTGGCGACCCTGCCAAGCCGTTGCAAGCGCTTATTATTGACTCGTGGTTCGATAACTACGTTGGTGTCGTCATGTTGGTGCGCATCATCAATGGTGTGCTGAAACCCAAAGATAAAATTTTGCTAATGGCCAGCGGCGCCACCCATCTTTGCGAGCAAACCGGGGTTTTTACGCCCAAGTCCGAACCGCGTAAACATCTTTCGGCGGGCGAGGTCGGTTTCGTCATCGCAGGCATCAAGCAGCTTGAAGACGCTAAAGTGGGCGATACCATTACGTTGGCCGGCAGCCCGGCGCCCCAGGCGCTGCCAGGCTTCAAAGAAGTCAAGCCACAGGTGTTTGCCGGGCTTTATCCCGTTGAAAGCAGCGAATACGACCAGTTGCGCGATTCGCTTGAAAAACTGAAGCTTAATGATTCGTCATTGATGTTCGAGCCTGAAGTATCGCAGGCGCTGGGCTTTGGTTTCCGTTGCGGTTTTCTGGGGCTTTTGCACATGGAGATTGTGCAGGAGCGCCTCGAGCGTGAATTCGACATGGACATTATTACCACGGCGCCTACCGTGGTGTACCAGGTCGAGCAGCGTGATGGCTCGGTCTCCATGATAGAAAGCCCTTCGCGCATGCCCGAGGTTGGCAATATTGCCGAAATCCGCGAGCCCATTGTTACTGTTACGCTGTTCATGCCGCAAGATTATGTCGGGCCGGTCATGTCTTTGTGCATGGCTAAGCGCGGGCTGCAACTGAACATGACCTATCATGGCCGGCAAGTGCATTTGACTTATGAAATGCCGCTGGCCGAAATAGTGCTCGACTTCTTCGACAAGCTTAAATCGGTGTCGCGTGGTTACGCATCGATGGATTACGAGTTTAAAGAGTACCGTACCTCCGATGTGGTGCGAGTCGATTTGCTTATTAATGGCGACCGCGTCGATGCGTTGTCCATGATCGTGCATCGCGCTAACGCGCGTTATCGCGGACGTGAAGTCGTCAGCAAAATGCGGGGTCTGATCCCTCGCCAAATGTTCGATATAGCCATCCAGGCCGCGATCGGAGCTGAAATTATCGCGCGTGAAAGCGTCAAGGCGTTGCGAAAAAACGTTTTGGCCAAATGCTATGGCGGCGATATTTCACGCAAGAAAAAACTGCTTGAAAAACAAAAAGCGGGCAAGAAGCGCATGAAACAAGTGGGCAACGTCGAAATTCCTCAAGAAGCATTCCTGGCTATCTTGCAAGTCGAGGATAAATAACATTGAAAAACAATAAGGTGTGGCAAGTATGAGCTGGGATTTTGCACTGATTTTATTTGTGCTCTTGGTGGTAACCGGGGTGGTTTGGTGTCTGGATTTCTTTTATCTGCGCGGCAAGCGGCGCCGTAAAGCCCAGGCGGCGATGGCTGTATATGACGCGGCCACTACAGGCGTGGGCAGTCTGGATGCTGCTCGCCATCGCCAGGAAGCCTACGATAAGGCTAACCGGGTACCGTGGTGGATCGAATACTGTGTTAGTTTTTTTCCGGTTATTTTGTTCGTTTTTGCATTGCGCTCATTTGTAGTCGAGCCTTTTCGAATTCCATCGGGCTCGATGTTGCCAACGCTGCAAAGCGGTGACCTGATCCTGGTCAACAAGTTTCAGTATGGCATCAGGCTGCCGGTCGTCGATGCGAAGGTCATCGAGCTTGGTTCGCCGCAGCGCGGCGATGTTATTGTTTTTCGTTATCCTGTAGATCCGAATGTCGATTACATAAAACGTGTGGTTGGACTGCCGGGTGATGTGGTTTTGTATCAGAACAAAGTCTTGTCGATTAATGGAAAGGAAGTGGCGCAGGTGCGCGATGGCGATTATTTCGAGCCGGATCGCTCTACCTATGTGGGACGTTACAACGAAACGCTGGGCAAGATCGACCACAAAATTTTGCTGAACAAACAGGCGCGGCAAGACTTTATGGCTATTTCGGATTATCCTTATCGTAACAATTGTGAATACTTGGGGAACGGCGTGCGTTGTACAGTGCCTTCCGGCCATTACTTCATGATGGGCGATAACCGCGACAATAGCCTGGATAGCCGTTATTGGGGCTTTGTGCCCGACCAGTATATCGTTGGCCGGGCATTCTTTATTTGGATGAATTTCAGCGAGCCCAGCCGCATAGGCCGGTTCCACTAATGACTACTAGTCTATCGTCTCTTGAACTGGCTCTTGATTATCAGTTTCAGGACAAGGTATTGCTTGAGCAGGCTGTTACGCATAGAAGCCATAGTGCGCGTCACAACGAGCGTCTTGAGTTTCTGGGCGACTCAGTCCTTAATTTCGTTGTTGCCGCTTTGTTGTATAAGCGTTTTTCAAAAATTGATGAAGGCGACTTGTCACGGTTGCGGGCGAACCTGGTCAAGCAGGCCTCTCTGGCTGAAATCGCTCAAAAACTGTCCTTGTCCGAGTATTTGCGGTTAGGCGAGGGCGAGCTGAAAAGCGGCGGCTTTCGGCGCCCGTCCATATTGGCCGATGCGCTTGAAGCAATTTTCGGGGCGGTTTTCCTTGACTCGGGCTTTGATGCTGCACAGAAGGTGGTGGCGCGTCAATATGCACCCATTCTGGTCAGTGTCGATCCCAAGACCTTGGGCAAAGATCCGAAAACCTTGCTTCAGGAAGTTTTGCAAGGGCGCAAGCTCGATTTACCGCTGTATACGGTAATAGCTACCCATGGCGCTGCGCATAATCAGTTGTTCGAGGTTGAATGCTCGATTGCGAAACTGGACATCACCGTCAGTGCGGGCGGATCAAGCCGCCGGGCGGCAGAGCAATCGGCAGCGACGCTGGCCATTGCCGCTATACAGGCGCAGGCCCCGGCCAAAGGCGCTTCAGCAGCCTCTCGCTCCCGAGCCCGCGCACAGAAATCAACGCAATTATCCTTACCGGTGGCCGTGCCCCAAGAGAGAAAATGACAAATCCCTTTCGTTGTGGTTTTGTGGCCATTGTCGGGCGCCCTAATGTTGGTAAATCGACGTTGGCCAATACCCTGATCGGCAGCAAAATATCGATAGTATCGCGCAAGGCGCAAACTACCCGGCATCGTATTCATGGCGTGTTAACGCGCGAGCATGAACAGTTTGTGTTTGTGGACACCCCAGGGTTTCAAACACGCCATGGCGGGGCTATGAACCGCATGATGAACCGGGTGGTTACTCAGGCGCTGGCCGATGTCGATGTCGTGTTGCATGTGGTTGAGGCGGGCAAATGGTCTAGCGGCGATGCTCAGCTTGTGCCGCTACTGCCAAAATCGGGGCAAACCATTTTGGTGGTCAACAAGGTTGACGCCATCAAAGATAAAAACGAGATGTTTGCCTACGTCAGCAAAATTATGGCGCAGCATCCCTATTCGGCCGTGGTCCCTGTTAGCGCTTTGCGCGGAGTGCAGCTGGACAATCTGCTGACTGAAGTCGGGGCCCGCCTGCCCGAGGGAGAGCCTCTTTTCGAAGAGGATACTCTTACCGACCGCCCGGTACGCTTTATTGTTGCCGAGCTCGTTCGTGAAAAAATCTTCCGCCTGGTGGGCGACGAGCTGCCTTACGGATGCACTGTGGTTATCGAGCAATGGGACGAAAATGAACATGGCGTACATATTGCCGCATGTGTCGTTGTCGAGCGCGAGACCCATCGTCCTATCTTATTGGGCGCAGGCGGAGTGCATATGAAACGGATCGCCTCCGAGGCGCGCCAAGATATGGAAAAACTGCTTGATAAGAAAGTGTTCCTGGACGTGTACATTAAGGTGCGCAAAGGCTGGTCGGATCGCGAAGGGGCTTTACGCGAATTAGGGTATGAGTAGACGGACACAACGTGTTCAAGATGAGGCCGGGTTTTTGTTGCATGCCTCGGCCTGGCGCGAAACCTCTCTAATCATTCAGACATTCACCCGCAACTACGGGAATGTTGCGTTGGTGGCCAAGGGAGCCAAGCGTCCGTATTCAGTCTTGCGGCCGGTCCTGTCCGCATTCCAGCCGCTGGCCTTGTCCTGGAGCGGCGCAGGCGAGGTGAAAACGCTGATACGCGCCGAGTGTGCGGGTATCAGGCCGTTAGGCGGCCGTGCATTTATGTCGGCTTGGTACATGAACGAATTATTGTTGCGTTCGTTGCCCCGGGAAGATCCGCATCCTGTTTTATACGATGCTTACGACATGGCCTTGCAGCAATTGGCTCAAGGTTCAAAGGCGGCGGGCGCGCTACGTCGTTTTGAGTGGACGCTGTTAAATGAGACAGGTTACGGAGTCGATGAGCCAGACCCCGATTTCGATGACCCCGGCGCAGAGCCTTCGTTACGCTTGTCGTTGCGCGAGCGCCTGAATGAACTGTTGGCCGGGCGGCCGTTGCTGACACGCAGAGTATTGATGGAGCTGCAGCGATTTTGACT